>Ga0334888_1002315_pt1 | contig 21285 bp, 19 predicted proteins | sample GraSluR1_MG_FD_207227 | JGI IMG/M metagenome (GOLD analysis project Ga0334888, IMG submission 207227) | Sludge microbial communities from methane-producing bioreactor in Wageningen University, Netherlands - Granular Sludge_3_08-R1 | ecosystem: Engineered > Bioreactor > Anaerobic > Unclassified ...
GGGAAAAAGCCAACAGTACGACTTTAAAAGCTTATTTTCCGGGAGGCGGGGATGAGACAGTCAGCCGGATAATTAAAAAATCCGGGGAAATACTGAATTATTATTCGTGTAAATGGGGTTCTTATCCATATCAGGACTTTAAAGTGGCTTTTGTTCCCATGAAGGGTTTTCATGGGATGGAGTATTCCGGTCTTATCTTTTTGCGGGAAGAATTTCTCCAGCCGGACTTCGACCAGGAGCGCAGTGATTTTATACTGGCACATGAAATTGCTCATCAGTGGTGGTATGGAATGGTAGGCAATGATCAGCTCCGGGAGCCCTGGCTGGATGAAGGCCTGGCAAATTGGAGTGCCTACAAATACCTGGAAGCTTATGGCGGAAAAGCCCCTGTGGACAGAGGAACAGAGCCGGAAGTAAACCTGGCCCGTGAGTTAAGAGATATTTATTCCAGCAGTGACTACTATCTGACCGCCTATTCAGGGGGAGAAGCCTTCTGGTTTGGCCTGGAAAAAGAACTGGGGGAAGAAAATATTGACAAAGTCCTGCGCAGATATCTGGCTGATTATCGTTTCAAGATAGCCGCTACCCAGGATCTGCTCACAGTAATAAAAAAGGAAGCCCATAAAGATATGGATGATTACTTCGCTAAATGGTTTGGCCCGCGGAAATAAGCCCGGAAAGAGATAGGAGGACTCTATGAATCCCGTAGAAGATATAAAAAAATACCTGGAAGAGATAATTGTTTCAGCACTTAAAGAGGCAAAAGAGCAGGAAAAACTAAAGTTTAATACTATTCCGGAATTTCTTATCGAAGTTCCCAGGGAGAAGGGTCATGGAGATTTTGCTTCCAATATAGCTATGCTCATGGCCAGGGAGGCTCGTATGGCTCCCAGACAGATCGCCGAGACAATTCTGCAGATGCTGGATGTAAAAAAACTGAGCCATGTGGAAAAAATAGAAATTGCCGGACCGGGTTTTATTAATGTTTTTTTAAGTAATGAATGGTTATACAAGATACCGGAACTGGTTTATGGTCTGGAAGGGAAATACGGCTTCAATGGACAGGGCCGGGGTAAGGTACAAGTGGAATTTGTCAGTGCAAATCCTACAGGTAATTTGCATATGGGAAATGCCCGGGGGGGAGCTATAGGTGATACCCTGGCCAATATTCTGGAAAGAGCGGGCTATTTAGTGGAAAGGGAGTTTTATATTAATGATGCCGGTAATCAAATAGAGATATTTACTGATTCTCTGGAGGCACGCTATTTTCAGCTTACCGGTCATCATGTGCCGTTCCCGGAAAATGGCTATGCGGGCAAGGATCTGGTGGATACGGTGAAAAACATTATTTCCCGCTATGGAGAGAGCCTGGCTGTGATGCCGCAGGAAGAGAGAAGAAAGATAATTGTAGAGGATGCTCTTAAGGAAAAAATTGCCTATATCAGGGATACCCTTGAGGATTTCGGTATTCATTATGATGTCTGGTTTAGCGAAAAAAGCCTGCACGATGCCGGCGAAGTTGATAATATAATAGAATATTTAAAGGAAAAAGGCTGCATTTATGAAAATGAGGGGGCCTGGTGGTTTAAGTCCAGCCTTTTTGGGGATGAAAAGGATGAAGTAGTTGTTCGGGCCAATGGTCTCCCTACTTATTTTGCCGCTGATATAGCTTATCATAAAAATAAGTTTGCCCGGGGCTTTGACTGGGTCATTAATGTCTGGGGGGCAGATCATCATGGACACATAGCCCGTATGAAGGGGGCTATGCAGGCTATGGGTTATGACCCGGCCAGACTGGATGTCTTATTGATGCAACTGGTCAGGCTTTACCGGGGCGGGAATATAGTGCGTATGTCCAAAAGGACCGGCACTACCGTTTCCCTTGATGAATTAATAGAAGAGGTTGGCCGGGATGCCGCACGTTTCTTTTTTGTAATGCGCAGCCCGGACAGTCATCTTGATTTTGACCTGGAGCTGGCCCGGCAAAAGAGCCAGGAAAACCCGGTTTACTATGTCCAGTATGCCCATGCCCGTATCTGTAGTATTTTTCGCCAGGCAGGGGCAGCGGGTATTGCAATGCCACTGGTGAATGATATAGATTGCCGTGTTTTGAGGGAAGATGAAGAACTGCTTCTTTTACGGAAGATTGCCGATTTCCCGGAGGAGATTTCTATAGCGGCCAGGACTTTGGCTCCGCAACGGATTGCCCGTTATGTACTGGATCTGGCCGGTCTTTTTCACAGTTTCTATAATCACCATCGGGTACTTAATGAAAACCGGAGTTTGCAGGACGCGCGGCTTCTCTTGATGCATATTACTCGGACAACTGTTAAAAATGCGTTGGACATACTGGGGGTAAGCGCTCCGGAACAAATGTAGGAGGGATATTATGCTACAAGGAAAAAAAAGTGAGGCAGATTGGGCTATAGAGATTCTTTTGCAGGAAAATGAAGCCATGTTTTACTATGATTTACTGTCCAAAATAGCTGATAAGATGAATAAGGAAAAAGATCCCGGCACCCTGGCGTCGATTTATACGCGTATCAACATGGACAACCGCCTGATTTATCAGGGTGAAGGCTACTGGTATTTTGACAGCAACCGGATACGCAAGCCGTAACAGAAACTGTGTCATTTTTTGGAGGGATTTTAATGAAAATTAGATGGTTGGGACATGCCTGCTTTTATATTGAAACGGAAGGCAAGGGGCTGATCACGGATCCTTTTGACGAAAAGCTGGGGTATCCGCCTTTCGAGCAGGAAATTGACATAGCGACAGTCAGTCATGAACACTGGGATCATAATGCCGTCCATGTTCTAAGGGGTAAGCCGAGGGTCATAAGAGGAACTGGACAATATGAAACAGAAGGCATAAGAATAAACGGTTTTCCTTCTTTCCATGACAAGAAACAGGGAGCAGACAGAGGGCAGAATACTATTTTCAAGATATCGGCAGAAGGTCTTGATATTCTGCACCTTGGAGATCTGGGGCATTTACTGCTGCAGGAAGAAATAGATCTGATCGGCCATGTTGATATTCTATTAATTCCGGTAGGAGGGACTTTTACCATTGATGCTGATGAGGCTTTTGAATTGGTGGAAAAGCTGCAGCCGGGTATAATAATTCCTATGCATTTCGATACACCGCATCTTTCCTTTGATCTCGCTCCTGTCGAAGCATTTACGGCGAAATTTGACAAAACTGTTAAAAGACCATATCTGGAAGTGGACAAAGGATCTGTTCAAGGACTGCACGGAGTAATAGTATTGGACTATTTACAGAGATAAATAAGATCGGATGAAGTAATTGACGTAATAAGGTCTGGAAAGAGAGGGGCTGGAAAGTGCTGAGCAAGTATATTTTTATAACCGGGGGTGTGGTTTCTTCATTGGGAAAAGGCATTACTGCCGCATCTCTGGGAAGATTATTGAAAAGCAGGGGTTTGAAGGTAGTGCTGCAGAAGTTTGATCCCTATATCAATGTTGATCCGGGTACTATGAGTCCTTATCAGCATGGTGAAGTATATGTGACGAGTGATGGTGCAGAAACAGATCTGGATGTTGGACATTATGAGCGCTTTGTAGACGAAAACCTCAGTCAGTATGCCAATTGTACTACAGGAAGGATATACCAGGAGGTTCTCGATAAGGAAAGAAGGGGAGACTACCTGGGACAGACAGTTCAGGTAATTCCCCATATTACCAATGAAATTAAGGAAAGAGTAACCTTGATAGAAAAAGAGCTTCACCCTGATGTGGTTATCTCCGAAATTGGAGGAACAGTCGGTGATATTGAATCCCTCCCGTTTCTGGAAGCTATACGTCAGTTGAAGTTTGATCTGGGGAAGGACCGGGTTCTGTATTTGCATCTTACTCTGGTTCCGTATATCAGAGCTGCAGGAGAACTTAAAACCAAACCCACCCAGCACAGTGTAAAAGAATTGCGGAGTATTGGTATTCAACCGGATATTCTGGTTTGCCGTACGGAAAAAGATCTCTCCGAAGATATTAAGGCCAAGCTGGCACTTTTCTGTGATGTTGAAAAAGATGCGGTTATTCAGTTGAAAGACGCGGACTCGATCTATGAGGTGCCTTTAATGCTTGCAGGTGAGAAACTGGACAAAGAGGTTATTAAACGCCTGAATTTGCAGTGTCAGGCAGCTGATTTGACTGAGTGGAAGGAACTGGTGAGAAGGGTACATAATCTCGATAAAAAAGTCTGTATAGCTCTGGTAGGTAAGTATGTGGAGTTGCCTGATGCATATCTGAGTATCACCGAATCTCTCAAACATGCGGGTTTCTACTGTAACAGTGAAATAGACATCAAGCTGATATATGCGGAAAAGATTGAACAAGAAGGCCCTGAAAAGCTGCTGGCCGGGGCAGATGCAATATTGGTTCCGGGCGGTTTTGGTGAAAGGGGCATTGAAGGCAAAATAGCCACTGCCGGATATGCCAGGAAAAACCTGATTCCTTTTCTGGGCATTTGTCTGGGAATGCAGTGTGCTGTTATTGAGTTTGCCCGGAATGTTTGTGGTTTAAAGGGTGCCAATAGTTCAGAGTTTGATACCGATAGTCCACACCAGGTGGTTCACCTGATGCCTGAACAGGAGAATATTGAAAACAAAGGGGGAACTATGCGCCTGGGGGTATATCCCTGCCAAATGATAAGCGGAACCAGGACCTGTAATCAATATGGTGTTGAACTGGTGGATGAAAGACACCGGCATCGTTATGAAATTAATAATGAATACCGGGAAGTATTAGAGGCCAAGGGCCTAAAAATCAGCGGTATTTCGCCCGACGGGCAGCTGGTGGAAATTATCGAGCTGGAGCAGCATCCCTGGTTTGTTGCCTGTCAGTTTCATCCGGAATTCAAGTCCCGGCCGAACAGGCCGCACCCGCTTTTCCTGGGTCTGATTAATAGTGCTCTTGAATACCAGCTCAATAAATAGTGATTTATAAAAACATAAGCCGTTTTTTAAAAAAAATGGATAGCTTTTCGCAAATGCTGAAGAATAAAAACAGAAAGCGGTTGTAATGGTTTACTCACTAACAGCCAGTTTTGAATTCTATGCAGAAAATTGGCGAGTGCAAAACAGTATGGGAGACAATAATGTTTACTACTAGAGTTATCGATATAAAAGAAAAAGATAGGTATAACGACTTTTTGAGAACTCATCCCCGGGGCCATTTTCTTCAATTATGGGAATGGGGACAGGTGAAAAAGGGGACTGGCTGGTATCCATTGCCCCTGGTTCTGGAAAAAGACGGCGAAATCAGGGCTTCTCTGCTTATTCTTAAGAGAAAGCTGCCTTTACCCGGTTTTAACAAGTGTATTTTCTATTCACCACGGGGACCGGTAGTGGATTTGGACAGCGAAGAATTATACCGGGCTTTGTTTGCCGGTGCCGGAAAACTGGCTAAGGATCATGGGGCAATATTTTTGAAAATTGATCCGGACATCAAAAAAGAAAGCCCGGATTTTGAGGAGATAATAAAAAGGTGTGGTTTCAGGAAAAATGAAACTGGCATTAATTTTGAAGGTGTGCAGCCAAATTTTGTTTTTCGTCTCGATATCAATCCTTCGGAAATCAAACTTTTGGAAAACATGCATTCCAAAACCCGATATAATATAAGGCTGGCTAAAAGAAAAGGGGTCAGCATCAGAGAGGCCCGGGGCAAAGAAGATTTAAAAATATTTTATGATATCCTCAAGGAAACTGCGGAAAGGGACAGGTTTCTAATCCGCTCTTACGAATATTTTGAATGGATATGGGATCAGCTGGTAGAAAACAATTATGCACAGATATTTTTAGCTGAATACCAGGGAAAAGTAATATCAGCTGCTCTGGCCCCTATCCTGGGAGAAAAAGCCTGGTATCTGTATGGAGCATCCAGCAATGAGTTCCGCAATGTAATGCCTAATTACCTTATACAATGGGCTATGATACAATGGGCGCGCAAAAATAATTGCGTTCTTTACGATTTCAGAGGAGTATCAGGAGATATGGACGAGAGCAACCCCCTGTATGGGCTGTTCAGGTTCAAAAAAGGTTTCAACGGGGAATTGACTGAATTTGTCGGAGAATGGGATATGGTTTATTCTCCTTTTTTCTATTTTCTTTGGACCAGGGTTTTACCTGTATATAGAAAAATAGGCAGGTAATATATTAGAATCCGGAGAGGTCAGGAGGTTTTTGTGCAGCACTTACTGGATGAAAAATGGATTGAAATCGATGTGGATGCGATAAAACAGAATTTAGAAAGTATTAATGCTCTTGTGGATGAGCGGGTCAGGCTTATTGCAGTTGTCAAGGCTGATGCTTATGGGCATGGGGCGGCAAATATAGCCCGGATTCTCTACCAGAACGGGGTTGACTTTTTTGCCGTTACTTTTTTGCATGAGGCTATGGTTCTTCGAAAAGCCGGGATACGTTCCAGTGTAATGGTCTTTAGTCCCCTGATCGAACAGGAACAGGTGAAACAGGCGATCGATAATCATTTTACATTGACAGTAAGTTCTCTTTACGATAGTCAATTGATTGACGAAGTAAGCCGGCACCTTAAACAGGCGGTCACCGTTCATCTAAAGCTGGATACAGGTTTGGGCAGGTTTGGTTTAAAGCCTGAAGAGCTTTCCGAAATATGCCAATCATTAAAGGAAAATCCTCACATATACATAGAAGGAATATATACACATATGGCTGAAGCGGCATCATCTGATGCCAGCTTCACTGAAAAACAGTTTGATTTATTTATGACCACAGTGAGTAATCTGGAGAAAAATGGCTATAAAATACCGGTTAAGCATTGTGCCAACAGCGCTGTTTTCTTAAAGTATCCTCATATGCACCTGGATGCAGTGAGGATAGGAACTCTTCTTTCCGGTCAATTTCCGGCAGGGGAGTTTTCGCAGAGGCTGGATTTGCTGGATCCTTTTAAATTCAAAAGCCGAATTATTTCTTTGAAAACCCTGGAAGCCGGTAGCTCACTGGGATATTACCGTACTTACCGGCTGAAGGAAAAAGCGCAAATCGCAGTTATCCCGGTGGGCTTTAATGATGGTCTGGCTCTCGAAGTGAATAATAAGGCAACAGGCTTGCTGGATCTATTGAAGATATTGGCCAAAAAGATACTGGCTTACTGGAATTCTCCGAGATTCAACATCTATGTAAACATAAAGGGGTCTTCCTGTTGTCCCATAAGAGGCAAGGTTTTCATGCAAATGTCCATGGCGGAAATACCCCCTGACCTGGATGTTGAAATTGGTGATGAAGTTGAATTGCCGGTAAGAAAGACCCTGGCATCAAAGAATTTGCTGCGTCTATATATGAAAGAAGGCGAAGCAGTAAAAGTGGAAAGTGAAGACCTTACTGCCTATATGGTTGAGAAGGAGGATTAGAAGGTGGGTAAAAAACTGGTCGTTGCTTTGATAGTAATATTTCTTCTGGTAATGGGAGCACTATCTATAAAGGTTTCCAGTGCTCCTCAATACGGCCTGGCAGGGAAAGGATTATCCGGTATAGGAGTGATTGAGGTAAATGGACTTATTGGTGCCTCTGGAAGCTACCTGGGAACCGATACTTCATCTGCCGGTCAAATCATGAAAGCTGTTCGGGAGGCGCGGGAGCGGGAGGATATCAAGGCTGTAGTGCTGAGAGTGAATAGTCCGGGAGGAGCCGCCGGGGCATCTCAGGAAATAGCCATCGAACTGGATAAGTTGCGGGACAGCGGCAAGCCGGTGGTTACTTCCATGGGTGACAGCTGTGCTTCCGGGGGTTATTGGATAGCCTGCAGCACTGATTATATAATAGCCAATGGAACTTCAATAACTGGAAGTATCGGGGTAATAATGGAATTGACCAATCTGCAGGAGCTTTTTGACAAGCTGGGAATTCGCCAGGAAACAATAAAAAGTGGAGTTCACAAGGATATGGGTTCAGCGGGCAGGGAGATGACCGAACAGGAGAGAGCCATATTCCAGGATATGATAGATGATTCCTATCAGCAGTTTCTGGATCAGGTCAGGCAAGGCCGGAAAGGTAAAATAACTGAAGAAAAATTGCTGGAGATAGCAGATGGCAGGATGTTTACCGGGAGACAGGCTATGGAACTGGGCATTGTAGACGGTCTGGGCAATTATTATGATGCCATTGAAAAAGCCAGGGATTTGGGCGGCTTAAGTAGTGAAAGCAAGGTGGAAGTATTGAACGCCAATAAATTCTGGGAGGAAATATTCTTGAGCTACGATGCCGGAAATGTATTGGGGGAATTGATATCACCAGATTCACAGCTATTGTTTGACTAGTCTTCCTGAGGCAAAGCTGAAAGACCTTAAGATTCACTCTCCGGGCACTACTGATGCTCGCTTTGCTCACGAATAAGGCTGCTTCGCTAACGCCCAAAATGACATTGAATTATGCAAAAATGCTCAAATATCGTAAAACAGGGGGGAGAGACGTGACACCAACAGAAATAATATATGGGATATTTTTTCAACCGGTATCTACCCTGAGGTATCTGAAAAAGGGAAAACCATTGCTGGGCGGGTTGTTACTGTTTTTCTGTGTTATTCTCTTGAACATGATAATAAATAGGGGTTTAGGGATACTGGAATCGCAAAAGATGGCATTAGCCATTAATGCTGACTTGTTCTGGATATGGGTTCTGCTGGGGCCGATCTTTTCCCTGATTATCCTGTTTATTATGGCGGGACTGTCTTCATTATTGAGTGAAGTGGTTTATGGAAAAGCTAATGCCGTTGGTTTGCTGGTATGTCTGAGTTTTGCTTCTGTACCAGGAGTATTAGGACCTCCACTGCAATATGCGGCTGTACTCCTGGGGCTGAGCGGGCTGGCCAGCTTTGTTGCTCTGGGGGTTTTTGTGTGGGTTATGGTTTTGCAGGTATTGTCTTTGCGAGAAGCTCTGGCATTGCAAACAGGGCAGGCAATATTTATTTATCTTTTACCTTTAATAACAATGTCGCTCATCTTTATGGCAGTATTTTTTATACTGTTTTCCATACTCCCGTTTTCAGCTTAATTTATGCAGAAAATAAAGGATATTTTATGTAAGTGAAGAAATAATTGGTTAAAAACATTTGGGGGTTGGGGATTAATGAAACGGCGTATCTTAATAGTAGATGATCAAAAAGGAGTCAGGCGTTTATTGGAGGAGCTTTTCAAGAAAGATGGCTGGGAAGTCCACCTTGCCTGTGACGGTAAAGAAGCTATTGCCAGGGTTGATGAAACATTGCCTGATATAATCCTGATGGACATGAAAATGCCCAGCATGAATGGTCTGGAAGCCTCCCAAAAAATATTGGCCCGGAATAATAATCAGGCTATTCTTATGATGACTGCTTATGGGGAAATGGATGTAGTGCAGAAGGCTTTGGAGGCGGGCGTCAGAAAATGCATAAGCAAACCGTTTGATATATTGGATTTGCGTGAAACCGTAAAGCGAATGCTGGATTAATTCAAGAATAGCAGTTGCTGTGAATAAAGGCGTAATTTTCTGTCCGTGGTTTTTTGTATATAAGCTAATAGAAAATAATATAATTAGGGGTGATATAACTATGGCACTTGTTTCAGTAGACGAATTGTTGTCCAGGGCTCAAGAACGTACTTATGCTGTAGGAGCTTTTAATGCCAATAACATGGAAATAATCCAGGCCATCGCCAAAGCGGCTGAGCTGGAGAATTCCCCGGTTATTATGCAGGCCAGCCAGGGAGCTATTTCTTATGCAGGATTGGATTATATTACCGGTATGGTAGAAATAGCAGCGGAGTCTGTTAAGGTTCCGATAGCATTGCACCTGGACCATGGAACAGATTTTGACCAGGTGGTAAGGTGTATCCGCAGTGGTTTTTCATCGGTTATGTATGATGGTTCCAAACTGCCGCTGGAGGAGAACATTGCTATGACCAACAAGGTTTTGGATATAGCCAGGCCTATCGGTGTATCAGTGGAGGCCGAATTGGGGAAAATAGGTGGTACAGAGGACAATGTTCATGTAGATGAAAAGGAAGCTATGTATACTGATCCCGAAGAAGCCCGGTATTTTGTGGAGAAAACAGGAATCAAGAGCCTGGCGATAGCGATCGGGACAGCTCATGGACAGTACAAAGGGGAACCCAAACTGGATTATGGGCGTTTGGAAAAAATAAAATCCATGATCAATATACCCATTGTATTGCATGGCTCATCAGGGGTACCGGATGAAGCTGTGCAAAAGGCTGTAAAATTAGGTATATGCAAAGTGAACATCGATACCAATATTAGAGAGGCCTTTGTTGGAGAAATGAGGCGGGTTATAGCAGAAAAGCCTGCTGAAATTGATCCCCGGAAAATATTGGGGCCTGCCAGGGAAGTTACTGTTGAATTGATTCGCCAGAAAATGAGGGTCTTCGGCAGCTCAGGCCAGGCCTGATTGCCTGCTTGCGAGATTATGCGTACTAAGGGGAATTTTTGACACGGGCTCGCTACGCTCGCACACGGATTTAACAGATTTACACTGATTTTTTTCGTTAATGTTTTATATTTATGGGATTTCTACGAAGCTGAACTGATGGTTAATAAATTCCTTTTATTTCGATTTTCAGGATAACGGAAGCTATAGCTTCAATATTAATGGAAGCTGAGTATTTCATTAAACTATTAACTATAATTTTTTACGTCCACCAAACTAAAAATACTAAAAAGAATCTGTGTTAATCTGCGTCCGCAGGATCTGTGTGCGAGCGTAGCAAGCCTGTGTCAAAAAAATTTCCTTGCTGCGTAGTAGTCTCTGTCTACTTGCAATTTGAATTAATAGTTTAAAATTAGACTGCGTGAAGCACTTTAGGAGGTTGTTTTTTTTGCGTATTTTTATTGATTCTGCTAATATTGAAGAAATCAGGGAAATCAACAGCATGGGTTTCCTGGATGGAGTAACAACTAATCCCAGCCTGGTTGCGAAAGAAAAAAGGAATTACCGTCAAGTGATTCAAGAGATATGTGCTATAGTCAATGGCCCTATAAGTGCTGAGGTAATTGGAACAGACTACGAATCCATGGTCAGGGAAGCTGAAGAACTGGCTAAAATTCACCCTAATGTAGTCATAAAAATTCCCCTGACCGAAGACGGTTTAAAGGCTATTTCTACTTTGAGGGACATGGACATTTCTACCAATGCAACTCTGGTTTTTTCTGCCAATCAGGCTTTGCTGGCAGCCAGAGCAGGAGCCAGCTTCGTCAGTCCGTTTATTGGAAGAGTTGATGATATTGGAAATGATGGACTGTTTTTGCTCCAGGACATGCTCAGTATTTTTGACCAGTATATGATTGATACAGAAGTTATTGCTGCCAGTATAAGACATCCCATGCATGTGGTCGAAGCTGCCAAAATGGGTTCGCATATAGCTACCATTCCTTATAATATCATCAAGCAGATGGTAAAACACCCGCTTACTGATGCAGGTATAGAAAAATTTCTTGCCGATTGGAAACAAAATTCACAGAAATAGAAGATTAAGAATTTTGCATAATTAGTTTTTTAATATGATTCGTGGGGTACTTTAGTACTGTCATCCTGAGGCAACGCCGAAGGATCTTAAGATTCACCCTCCGGGCACTACTGATGTTCGCTTTGCTCACGATTAAGGTGGCTTCGCTAACGCTCAGAATTATGCAAAACTCTCGATTAAGAAACAATTTTGAGAAGGGAGGTTTGTAAGTGGAGAGGGAATTGGCTCTTGAATTTGCCAGAGTAACCGAAGCAGCGGCTCTGGCTGCTGCCTGTTGGGTAGGCAAAGGTGACAAAGAAGCTGCAGATGATGCTGCTGTGACTGCCATGAGGGTAATGTTTGATACGGTTTCGGTTGACGGCCTGGTAGTCATTGGCGAAGGAGAAATGGATGAAGCCCCCATGCTCTATATTGGTGAACGGGTTGGTATGGGAGTCTTGCCTCAGGTGGATATTGCCGTTGACCCGTTGGAAGGAACCAATATTGTTGCTAAAGGCTTAACCGGTGCAATTGCTGTACTGGCTGTTGCGCCCAGGGGTTCCTTACTGCATGCTCCTGATATGTACATGGATAAGATAGCGGTAGGTCCGGAATGTAAGGGAAGGGTTTTTCTGGAAGCACCGGTAAAAGACAATTTGCGCGAAGTTGCCAGAGCCCTGGATAAACTGATATCCGAGGTTACCCTGGTAACCCTGGATCGTCCAAGGCATGAAGGCATTATAGAAGAAGCGCGGAGAGCAGGTGCCAGAATAAAATTAATCAGTGACGGGGATGTCTCTCCGGGGGTTGCTGCAGCCTATCAGAATTCGGGTGTTGATATCCTGATGGGGATAGGCGGTGCGCCAGAGGGAGTTATTACTGCTGCAGCCTTGAAGTGTCTGGGAGGAGATTTTCAGGCACGTTTGTATCCGGAAGGCCCGGAGGCCGCGGATGAAATCAAGAGATGCCGGGAAATGGGGATCGATGATGTGAACAAAGTGTTCACTATTGATGAATTGGCCCAATCTGATGATGTTATTTTTGTCGCAACGGGTATTACGGATTCCTTTTTGTTAAAAGGGGTCAGGTATTTTAAACGTCGTGCAGTGACCCAAACCCTGGTTATGCGAAGTACATCAGGCACCATCCGGCATATAGAAGCTGATCATAATCTGGACAAAAAGCCCCTTTTCAAGGATCAGCGAATAAAGTTGAACAATTTTTGATTAATGCAGTTGATTAATTCTGCCTGGATAATGGTATAATATCTATAGGAAATCTGCGTACTCATGTACAGTTTTTTCCTCACCAGGGAGCCTATCGTGGATAGTATTGTCAATCGAGACCCCGCATTTAGATTCATACACTCCATAGTGAAGCTTTTTTATTTTGATTTGGATAGACAAAGCCTGGTTCTCGCCAGGGATAGCGGTGTGTCCAATGTTTTAGGAGGATAATAATTGAATATCTCAGAACTGGAAAATAAAACCATGTTGGAACTCTATCAAATTGCCCGAAATGTTAACCTGACCGGTTATTCTAAACTACGGAAAAAAGAACTGGTTTTTGAAATAACCAAAGCGGTAACTCATTCAGATCAGTTGCTTCAGGCACAGGGTGTTTTGGAAATAATGCCGGATGGATATGGCTTTTTAAGACCCTTTGCCTACTTGCCCAGCCAGGAAGACATCTACGTATCTCCGTCCCAGATTAGAAAGTTTGAACTCCGTACAGGAGATCGTGTTGGGGGACAGGTAAGATCACCCAAAGATAGTGAAAGATTTTTTGCGCTGTTAAAAGTGGAGGATGTTAATGGCTTTCCTCCCGAAGATTCAGTAAAAAGGATTCATTTTGATGCTCTTACTCCTCTATATCCCCGGGAAAGATTGAAACTGGAAACTCAATCACAGGAATTGTCCACTCGTATCATTGATTTGGTTTCGCCTATTGGCAAAGGGCAGAGAGGGCTTATTGTTTCGCCTCCGAAGGCAGGGAAGACGATTCTTTTACAAAAAATTGCCCAGGGAATAAGCAATAATCACCCTGAAATAGAACTGATTATTCTTCTGGTTGATGAGAGGCCGGAAGAGGTTACCGATATGCAGCGTTCTACAAAAGCTGAAGTAGTAGCCTCAACCTTCGACGAACCGCCGGAAAACCATGTAAAAGTTGCCGATATGGTTCTGGAGAGAGCCAAGCGGCTGGTGGAGCACAAAAAAGATGTAGTGATATTGATGGACAGTATTACACGACTGGCACGGGCTCATAATCTCGTGGTGCCCCCCAGCGGTCGTACACTGTCCGGCGGTATAGATCCAGCTTCTCTGGATAAACCTAAGAGATTCTTTGGTGCTGCTCGTAATATTGAAGAGGGGGGCAGTATGACAATAATAGCTACTGCCCTGGTAGAAACAGGTTCCCGGATGGATGAAGTGATATTTGAAGAATTTAAAGGCCGTGGAAATATGGATCTGGTATTAGACCGAAAACTTGCAGAAAAAAGGGTATTCCCGGCGATTGATCTCAAACGCTCCAGCACCAGGAGAGAAGAGCTGCTTTTGACTGAAGAAGAAATGGGCCTGATCTGGAATCTTCGCCGAACCTTCAGTGACCACAATCAAGTCGAAACCATGCAGATGATGATTGATACTATGAAAAAGACCAAATCCAATCAGGATCTTTTAAGAGCAGCCCCTGTTGTTTTTGGAAACAATAACAGAAGAGCATATTAAGCTTATAATATAAATTAAAATATAGATGATATATATTTCTTTTGTAAAATACAAATGGAAGCTCAGAGAAAAGCATAGAAAATATCTCAGAAATTGAATAAATACCATAAATAATGTGAAAAATAAGGGTCATAAGCCCCTTATTTTTTTTCTGCCTGTACAAGCGAGGTGAAAATATAGTGTTAAAGAAATGGGCAGCCTTACTGGTATTATGTTGCTTAATCCTGGGGGTAAGCGCAGAAACGGGTTTGGCGGTTTTAACCAAGGGGGATTTTGTACCCTGTTGCCAGAGGCAAAGCCTGCTGACAGACAGCCAGGTAAAATTATATCAGGTTGCCAAAGGGGATACTCTCTGGGATATAGCCCGAAGGTTCAACGTAGATCTCAAAACCATCACCATGATAAATAAACTGGATGATAATAGTAATTTAAGCATCGGCCAAACTCTGGAATTGCCTTACAGGAGCTCCAGTATTCATGTAATCAGCAGGGGGGAGACTATGTGGGATATTGCCAGCAGATATGATATCAGTGTAGGGCAACTGCAGAAGATGAATCCCGATAAGAACCCCAGGAGGCTGAAAATTGGGGATAAATTAACTATCCCTTCCAGCGTACGCCAGGATATTGCGGGTGAAGTGAAGCCTTCCCGAGGTATTTCATTTAGCGGAGCTGTTTTAGCCTGGCCCATTATAGGTGTGATAACATCGAATTATGGATGGAGAAAATCAGGTTTTCACCATGGTTTGGATATTGCCGGTGATATTGGCGATTCAATCAAGGCAGCTGATGATGGTATAGTATCATTTGCAGACTATAAATCAGTATATGGACGCACGGTGATAATAGACCATGCCAATAAGCAACAGACCTTATATGCCCACCTGCAAAATATATATGTTAAAAAAGGGCAGGAAGTCAGAAAAGGACAGAAAATTGCTACATGTGGAATCAGTGGTCGAACTACAGGACCTCACCTTCATTTTGAGGTTAGAGAAGATAGTGATACTTATGACCCGTTGAAGTATTTGAGACAGTAAAATAAAGAAAAAGCCTTTCTTGCGTCGTGAAAAACAGTTTTTTCAATCCTGCTCAAGGGAGGCTTTTTTTATGTTCTGATTTAGGATAGTCTATTAATATGATTAATCCTTAATTTTAAATTGTGGATTTTTAATTAGGGTAGAGAAGCTTGCGCTTCTCATGTATTATTTTATGTATGCTTCTGTCCTTGTAGGGACTGCTTAATAATCAGACATCTAGTGTTTCAGCCAATGGCTTTAATATTTTTGCAGGAAAGAGGTTTAATATGTATCTAACTTTATATGCCAATGAACGGGGCGAAGTCCTGGAACATCCTGCTTTGAGTATGCTGGGACGTACAGGCCTGGATTGGGTGGGCCCGGAAAAAGAGGAAATGATCCCCCTGCCTAAAGGCTCATCTCTGGTCAGTATCCCTGATCATATACCGGTTGGTTTGGACAGGGATGAGAACCTCAGCTATTTTGAATTGGATCCGATGGCCCCCCAAAGGAAAGTATATGCCGTTGCTGCGCTCTTGCCCCAGGGTTTTACCCGCACGCTATTGCCTGCCTGTGTAAGCAGCAGCAGGGAGGCGGTTTTGCCTCTGATGGGTTATACAGCTGTGGGATTGAAAAATGATAAGATATATGTTGCTGCAGTGCAAAGCGATGAACACCGCAAGTGGCATCCGGTGAATTACAATACTGAAGGCCTGGAAAGCAAAATACATGCAATACTGAAAAAAATGCCAGAGAACCGGATTGCCAGGCAGCTGGCCCGCTGTTCACTGGAATATGGTTGTTTTACGGCACAAAATATCTTTTACCAGAGATGGGAAGGGGGGATTCCCACAAGCAGGGCTTGTAATGCCAATTGTATTGCTTGTATTTCCGAAAGCCATGGTGGAGTCGATTCTCCCCAAAATCGAATAGACTTTAATCCCACTGTAGAAGAGATATGTCAATTGGGAACAGAGCATTTAGAGAGGGCTCAGGATGCCATTATCAGTTTTGGTCAGGGGTGTGAAGGAGAACCATCTCTTAATGCCCGAAACTTGTCCAGAGCTATTCAAATTATTCGTGACAGGACTGAGCAGGGTACCATAAATATTAATACCAATGCAGGTTATAGCGAAGGGATCAAAGCAATCTGCGATGCCGGTCTTGATTCCATGAGGGTTACGATTTTTTCCTGTAAGGAAGAAAATTATAATAAATATCACCGCCCCAATACTTATTGTTTTAAAGATGTGGAAAGTTCCATTCGCTATGCCAAGGAAAAAGGGAAATATGTAGCCATTAATCTCCTGGTTTTTCCTGGTTTTTCCGATCGTGAAGAAGAGATAGAACATTTGTTGGATTTTGTTAAAAGAAATGATATAGATATGATACAATTGCGCAACCTGAATATTGATCCAGAGCTGTTATGGCAGAGTTTTGAGAGTGAAATGGGGGGAATAGGGATAAACAAGTTCCTTGCTTTATTAAAGCAGGAAATGCCTCAACTCAAGCTGGGTTCATATACCCATCCCATCCGTTAGACAGGTAAAATGTGGGCAGCAGGTTTAGCTGACAAGGTATTAAAGGAGTGAGAGGAAGAATTGGATAAGAAAGGGCCTTTTACGGTAAAGGAACTCAAGCATCTACCGGCAGGCAAACAGGTATGGGGAAAGTATCTGATCATAGAAAAAAGAGAAAGAAAAACCAGGGATGACCGAATAATAATAGATTTGAAACTGGGAGATTCATCAGGGGAGATTGATGCCATAGTCTGGGATAATTGCTCAGTTACCGGCGAGATGAAAGCTGCTTGCGTGATAGGTTTATTGGGGGAAATCCGAACCTACAATAAGCGGCTGCAGTTGAATGCCAAAAGAATCAAGATATTGGAGGAAGATCCATCAGAATACCTGAAGACTCCAGATATTGATATCCACACGCTGATAGATAAATTTGATACATTACTGGATGCTATTGTAAATACTCATTTGAAAGAAGTTCTGCACAGAATTTTTTCTTCGGAAATACGGGAAAAGTTTTTCAAATCTCCTGCAGCCAAAAGCATTCACCATAATTATATCGGCGGCTTGCTGGAGCATACCCTTTCGGTGGCTGAGTTATGCAGCAGAGCTGCAGATTCATATCCATTTTTAAACAAGGATCTTCTGCTGGCTGGAGCCATTTTACATGATTTAGGCAAGATAATGGAAATTGAGCTTGAAGTGGTCCCCAGTTATTCAGTGGAAGGTCGCTTAATGGGACACATTGTACTGGGGAGCGAATTACTCAGTACTTATATAAAGCAAATGCGAAAGGATAACATTGCTTTCCCTGAAAAACTGGAGTGGATGTTAAAACATATGATATTAAGCCATCATGGGAACCTGGAGTACGGTTCTCCGGTGATACCTCTTTTCCCGGAGGCATTTGTTCTGTATATGATGGATAATCTGGATGCCAAACTATTTGTCTATAAAAACAAGATTGAAGAAGATGATTCAGACGATGAGTTTTTTTCTGCTTATGACAAATTCTTTGGACAGTATTTTTTTAAATATCGTTACCAGGAATAATAAGGGACTGTTTTCAGAGAGAAGGACAGGTTATTTTGCCATGTCTTTTAAAACATGACAAAAAAACCCATTATGATTATACCCGTCCGCCGTTTGATTTGACTATTTCTACAGCTCTGGCTATATTTCCCTCGGAAGTTACCAGGGTAAGCACAAAGGCGCTGCCTCCTGCCGTATCAGCGTCAGGATTGCCCAGCCCACTGGCAGAATCGCTGGCTGCCAGCAATGGGTCAGATCCTCCTTCTATACCCGAAGGACTGCTCTCGGTGGCTCTGCTGGCACTGCTGGAATATATGGTCGGGCCGCTCAAGGTAGTAGCATTATTAATAGGGCTGTTGTATTCACTGTCATTGTTTACACCGTAGCGCGATATTCTATCTACCTGCACCGAACCGGAGTCAGGAACCAGCCCAGCCCTGCACATTTCTTCAGCAGCATTCTGAGCCTGCTTACTATAAGGAAAGTATGCCAGAATACTCTTCTCACCTTTTTCCAACTGCAATCAAATCACCTCATATGTTTTTAATTAATTTGCGTGATCGGCGAAGGATTTATACATTCGCAGTACGCAGTAGACAGAGAAAGCGCAGCAGTGGTTCTCTTTTACCGGGCTAGTGTGGCTTTTTGTAAGGCTTTCGAAAAAGCCGCCTGAAGACCAGACTCCGCTACCGGGAACACTAATGCTTGTCTCGCGTGTCCGGGGGTACAGCGCTAATTCCCTTCCATGGTCAATATCGCTCTCGCGCCATTCATGGCGCTCGCCTTCGCCAAGTTGTTCCTCGGTAGCTGCATCAACGGTCGTTACGTCGGCGTTTTCAAAATCCTTACAAAAAGCGCGCTATACTTGTTTTTCTATAAGTAATCGTTATCGGCCGTACCAGACACAGGGGGACGGATGACACAGGGGGACGTTTTTGTTGTGTCATCTTTGATGACACAACAAAAACGTCCCCCTGTGTCATCCCCCTGTGTCATCAAAATACTAAAAAGAATCTGTGTTAATCTGCGTCCGCAGGATCTGTGTGTGAGCATAGCGAGCCTGTGACAAAAAAAATTTCCTTGCTGCGCAGTCTCTGTCTCATGTGCAGATTGGATAATAATTGGCTTCTTTTGTTCATATTTGCTTCCTCTTGTATTTTCTATTTTTTCTTGATATAATTTTCTCTGCAGTCTGTAGAGAGAACTGTTTATGATTCTATACAAATGGCCTGAAGAGAGGTGAAAACTGTGAAAAAAGAAATACATCCTGAATATTATCGTGCCAAAGCCAGGTGCGCCTGTGGAAATGAGTTTGAAGTGGGTTCTACCAAGGAGAATATAAAGGTTGAGATTTGCTCCAAATGTCACCCTTTCTACACAGGGAATAAAAACAGATTAGTAGATACAACAGGTAGAGTAGATAAGTTCAAGAAGAAATATGGTTTACAGTAATACAAGGCAGGGGCGATAGTCTCTGCTATTTACTTGTATACATTATAAATTCATATTGTTTTATGATATCACCCTGAGGCAAAGCCGAAGGGCTTGAGATTCCCTTTTCGGGCACAACTGATGCCAGCTTAGCTCACAATCAAGGAGAGCTGGCCTTCAGAATGAAAAATGGAGATTTTTGAATGATGCAAAAATCTCCATATCCATAAGGTGGTAATTATGAGTAAAAATTTTCAGTATGGGGGTATGGCGGTTATTGAGGGCGTAATGATGCGCGGGCCGAAGCGTACTTCACTTGCTGTAAGAAAACCGGATGGCAGTATAGAAGTCGAAGAAGAGGCCAACAGTGATCTGGCTTCACGCTATCCGTTTTTGAAATGGCCTTTTATCCGGGGAACTCATGTTCTCATAGATTCCATGGTAATGGGTATTCGTATGTTAAACAAGTCTGCCAATATGTCTCTGGAAGAAGAAGAGGAAGAACTCAGCACCACGGAAATATTTCTTACCGGTTTATTTGCTTTTGCTCTGGCAGTACTTCTTTTTGTGGTTCTTCCGACAGCAATAGTACACTTCAGCAGTAATTATCTGGGTAATGCTTTAAGCCAGAATATCATTGAAGGTATTATAAGGATTGCTTTCTTTCTTTTATATGTTTATGCCATATCCAAAATGGAAGATATCCAAAGAGTGTTTTCTTATCACGGTGCTGAACACAAATCCATTTTTGCTTATGAGGCAGGAGAAGAACTTAAAGTAGAGAACGTACGCAAGTACAGTACCCTCCATCCCCGCTGCGGGACCAGTTTTTTATTGATAGTAATGGTAATTTCCATACTGGTTTTCGCCCTGTTGGGAGAAGGGGACCTCTTTTATCGCATATGGTCCAGACTGGCAGTATTGCCTGTAATCGCTGGCCTGGGTTATGAATTTCTGAAATTCAGCGGGAAATATTATGCAAATGACTGGGCCAGGTTTCTGATAGCTCCCGGTCTGTACTTGCAAAAACTGACTACCAGTGAACCTGATGACAGTATGCTGGAAGTAGCTATAACAGCTTTGCAGGCAGTTCTGGAGCTGGAAGCGCAGAATGGACTCTGCCAGGAATCCCCGACCTAGATGGAGCAAACAGAAAATGAGTTATTATACTAGGATACTTATTATTTGCAGTCTGGGAGGGAAACATTAAGAATGCTGAAAAAATTGGAAAAATTAGAGGAAAAATATAATGAAATAAATGAGCTTTTGAGCAAGACAGAGATAATCAATGATCAGAGCCAGTATCAGAAGTATGCTAAAACCCATGCGGAATTGAGCGAAATAATTGGCAAATATCGTGATTATAAATCTGTTCTGCAAGAGCTCAAGGACACTCTGGAAATGCTGGAGGAAGACAATGAAGAGGAATTCAAACAAATGCTGCTGGAGGAAAAAAGCAAGTTGCAGCAGCAGCAGGATATTCTGGAAGAAGAACTGAAGGTATTGCTTCTGCCCAGGGATCCTAATGATGAAAAAAGTGTTATTATGGAAATACGTGCTGGTACTGGCGGGGAAGAGGCAGCTCTTTTTGCCGCAGACCTTTTTCGCATGTATACCCGCTACGCGGAATACCAGGGCTGGAAAATTGATATTATGGATTCCCACTATACCGATATTGGAGGTATTAAGGAACTGGTTTTTGTTGTTGATGGTCATGGAGCATACAGCAAACTCAAATATGAATCCGGGGTTCACAGGGTTCAGCGTATACCTGCAACAGAGTCAGGCGGCCGCATTCATACGTCAGCAGCTACGGTAGCAGTACTGCCTGAAGCAGAGGAAGTGGAAGTCGAAATCGATCCCAATGAAATTCGGGTGGATGTTTATTGTTCCAGTGGACCTGGGGGGCAGTCGGTTAATACCACTCAGTCAGCAGTCAGATTGACCCATATCCCCAGCGGTCTGGTGGTGACCTGCCAGGACGAAAAGTCTCAACATAAAAACAAGGCCAAGGCATTGCGGGTATTGAGGGCGAGACTCAAGGAAATAGCAGAAGAAGAAA
>Ga0334888_1002316_pt1 | contig 21284 bp, 15 predicted proteins | sample GraSluR1_MG_FD_207227 | JGI IMG/M metagenome (GOLD analysis project Ga0334888, IMG submission 207227) | Sludge microbial communities from methane-producing bioreactor in Wageningen University, Netherlands - Granular Sludge_3_08-R1 | ecosystem: Engineered > Bioreactor > Anaerobic > Unclassified ...
CCGAAGGTCGGCGGAGTGGGCGGCAGCTTCGCCGGATCGGCCACGCAGCCCCTGCTGGCCTCCCTCATCCACGAGGAAATCATCGAACGACATCGGACCATGCCGCGGCGAGTCAACTTCGTGGCCACGGGAAACGCTGCGTACCGCCGCGAGGTACTCGAGCGCGTCGGCGGATTCGACGAAGCCTTCCTGCGGGCTCAGGACGCGGACCTCTCCTATCGCGTTCGCGCTGCCGGGCTGGAGCTGGCCTTCGCGCCCAACTCACGGGTCTGTCATGCCCACGAAACCCGCTGCAGGCCGTATCTGAAGACGCAGCTCCAACAAGGCTACTGGCGATTCTGGCTCCACTTGCGGCACACCGCCCCCGCCACAGGCGACTCCTACAGCCGCCTCTCGGACAATGCGCAGCCGCCCCTCGCCCTTCTGTGGCTACTTTCTCTGCCTCTCCTGCTGGCGAAGGGAGGCTGGATCGCCCCCGCGGCCCTGACTGCCCTGCTCGCCATCGCGCAGGTTCCCATGACCCTGCGAATCGTCTCTCGCACGAAGAAGCTGCGCCATCTTCTCTTCGCGCCGATGAGCTTCATCCGCGCCTTCGCACGCGCCCTGGGCCTGTGCTGCGCCGCCATCGTCTGGCTGACGAAGCGTTCGCCCGCCCCCCCCCGGAAATGATCCTCGGCCCGCCCAAAGCCGCTACCGCATCTCGGCGATCACCTGCCTCTCCTTCTCGATCAAGACCTGCAGCAGCTCTTCGCGAGTCTCGACGGTGAGGAGCGACGCGATGACCTCTTCGGAAAGGATGCGCACCAGCCGGGCCAGCACGCGAAGATGGTGCCGATCATCGTGACAGCAGATCAGAAAAAACAGGTGCGTCAGTTTGCCGTCCGACGAGCCGAACCCGATGCCTCGTGGGATGCGACCGACGCACACCAGCGGCTCGGCAGAAACGTACGGCATGGGCTGACGCGGGTGCGGCAGCGCCACGTCCATCGGCATGGCTGTCGAGCAGAGCGACTCCCTCGCCTCCAGGGCCTCCAGCAGCCCCTCTGCATCGTAGAGCAGCCCGGTCTTCTCCGCCAACCGGACCAGCTCCCGCAGCACGGACGACTTCGTGTTGGCCGGCAACGACACCGCGATCCCCTCCAGGCCGATGAGGTCCGTCACGATCATGCCCTTGGCAACGGAAACAGCCTCCGACGAATCGTCATGTCCGGCTTCCATCGCCCGCTCGATCTCGATCAGACGCTCCGAGCCCAGGGACGGCATCTCCTGCTGCATCCATTCCGTAACCCGAGCCCGGTTGAACCGCCACTCGCCCCCCACTTTCTGCCCGGGGAGCTTCCCCCGTTCGGCCAGCTTGCGCACCTCCCGCGCGTCCATGCCCACATGCCGGGCGAAATCCTCCAGACTCATGTTTCGATAAGGCACCGCTGCCTCCCTCGGCTCAGGCCGTCTGGGCTGCCCCGACATCATCCAACACGCCGCGCGGCGATCGACCGGCACACCCCCCATCCGGCCGCCCAATCACACACCGGCAACCGGAAGGGCATTCTAACTGTTTTCCTCACAATAGGTAAGAGGCCCGTCTTCAGGTCCGACCGCCCCTGGCCCGCACGGACCGACGAGAGTACGATGCTCGCCATGTTCGCCTTCGAACAACTTGCATCTGACCCTGACAGCGCCGCGCGGCGGGGGCGTCTCACCACGCCCCACGGGGTGATCGACACGCCCGCCTTCATGCCCGTCGGCACGGCCGGCTCGGTCAAGGGCGTCACGCCGGACCAGGTGCGGAGTGCGGGTGTTCAGATTGTGCTGGCCAACACCTATCACCTGCACCTGCGGCCGGGTGAGGACACCGTGGCGGCCCTGGGCGGCGTGGCGGCGTTCAGCGGCTGGCGAGGCCCCGTGCTCACCGACAGTGGAGGGTTTCAGGTCTTCTCTCTGGCCAAAATCAACCGCATCGACGACGAGGGCGTCGATTTTCAGTCTCACGTGGACGGGGCCCGGCTCCGCCTGGACCCCCGCTCGGCCACCGCCATCCAGAACAAGCTGGGTGCGGACATCATTATGGCCTTTGACCAGTGCCCGCCCCTGCCCGGCGCGCGGGACGTGGTGGAGGCGGCCGTCCGGCGAACCATTCGTTGGGCCCGCATCTGCCGCGACTCGCATGGCCGCGACGATCAGTGGCTCTTTGGCATTGTGCAGGGCGGACTGCACGCCGATCTGCGTCAGCGTTGCGCCGCCGCCCTGTTGGACATCGGCTTTGACGGCTACGCCGTCGGCGGCCTCTCCGTGGGCGAAACCCACGAGGAGATGATGACCACTCTGGCCCAGACCACCCCCCTGCTGCCCGCGGAAAAGCCACGCTATCTCATGGGGGTCGGCACGCCGCGCGACATTTACGAGGCCGTTCGCCTGGGCGTGGACATGTTCGACTGCGTGCTGCCCACGCGAAACGGCCGCAACGCCTACGCCTTCACCGCCGCCGGTCCGCTCAAGCTGCGTAACCAGCAGTACGCCGTCGCCGACCGCCCCCTGGAAGATGGCTGCGACTGCTACGCCTGCCAGCGCTTCCCCCTGGCGTACATCCGCCATCTCTTCGTCACCGGGGAAATGCTGGGTCCAATCCTGGCATCCATTCATAACCTGCGATTATACCAACGCTTAATGGAACGGATTCGGGCATTGATTCCCGCGGGCCGGTTGGACACAATGGCCGCCGAGTTCCCCGTAATTCTGGATGAGAGCGGCGCGTCCCGTCGCGAGGTGATGGAATGAACTGGTGTATCCTCGGCCTTCTGGCTCAGCAACAAGCGCCCTCCGGTTCCGCGCCCGGGTCCTCGATGGGTTTGCTCCTCCCGGGTCTGCTCGTCTTCATGGTGGTCTTCATGTTCGTCAGTTCGCGTAGCGCGCGCAAGAACGAGCAGAAACGCCGTGATGAGATGCTCAACGCGCTGAGCAAGAACGACCGTGTCCTCACTCAGGGCGGCATCATCGGCACCATCGTGTCCATCAAGGACAACGAGATCGTGCTGAAGGTGGACGAGTCCACCAACACCAAGATGACCTTCATCAAGGACGCCATTCGGCAGGTCGTCAAGGATCCCGCGGACTTGCGCGTGGGGGAACAATCGCCCAGATGACGGACGGGACCAGCAACCGATGCGGGGCACGACCGCTCTTTGCGACGCTAGGCCCGCCCGCGTGGCGTCAAGTCGCGCACGCGCTCGATTCTTGACAGAAACTGACCGTGTGACTCCGGCCCCGCCGCGACGAACGGGACCTCGGCCCCCCCATAGCCCGCTCTGCCGAACGGAACCAACGGACGCCCGTTCCAGTCCGTGCAGACGCCGCCACCCTCGTCAATCAACAGCCACCCGGCCGCCACGTCCCAGAGTCGGCACTCCCACGCCACGGCCGCCGCAAACGCGCCGGAAGCCACCAGTGCCATGTGCAGCGCCGTGGAGCCCAGGTTTCGCAGGGCCGCCGTGCCCGCCAGCCCAATGACGATCCAACCGTCCGGACCGCGAATCGTCGACTGAACCGCCACCAGGCTTCGCTCGCCCAACGCCGCGCGCCCCACCGACACCTCCCGCCCGTTGTGGGTGACCCCGCCGCCCCGCACTGCCAGAAAGGTGTCGCCGCTCGGCAAGGCCCTCACCAACCCCACCACCGGCCAGCCCCGGTGCAGCAATGCGATCGACGTGGCAAACACCGGCACGCCAAATGCGAAGTTGCGCGTGCCATCCAGCGGATCCGTCACCCAGCAGTACTCCGCGACCTCCGCCTGCTCGGCAGATCCGCCAACCACGCCGGACTCCTCCCCAAGAATCATGTGCCCGGGATACGCCGTCTGAATCGCTCGGACCATCATCTCCTGGATCGCCAGGTCCGCATCCGTCAGTTCGCTTCCGTCCGCCTTGCGACGGGCGATGCTCGTTCCAAAGGCGTCACACGCAATCCGGCCGGCCTCGTCCGCCAAGTGCCTGGCAAAAACAGCGCAGTCACTGAGTCGTCTGTCATCCATCGCATCCATCCATCGTTCACCCACCCCCCGCCCGCCGTACGAGTAGACGCCATCCCACTCGCGGCGGCAAGCGCTTCCCGACGGCGGCGTTTCGCGAAGGCACGGATTGGCCTTCACGTCATCTGCGGTGTATGTTTACGCAGGAGGCGGATGCGCGTGTCGGTGATTCGGGCCCGCAGAACCGCTCTCATTCGCATCCGTTCAGATCCACGTCATTGTCGGGCACTTCGGGAAAGGAAGGTGTAAAGTGAAGCTGGAAGAGTTCCTTACGCAGAATCGGATTGCGTACCAGCCGTTGAGTCACCCGCCCGTGTACACCTCCCAGGCCCTCGCGGCGGCAGATCACATATCCGGGCACTGCGTCGCGAAGCCCGTGCTAGTTCGGGGAGACACCGGATTCACCCTGTGCGTCCTGCCCGCCAGTTCGCATCTGAACGTGACACGGGTGGGGCAGGTGCTCCGCGATGAGCACCTGCGTCTGGCCACCGAGGCCGAATTGTCCAACGTGTGTCCGGAGTGCGAGTTGGGGGCCGAACCCCCGATCGGGCCATTGTTCGGCCTGCGGACGCTGATGGACGAGTCACTGCACGACGAGGAGTATCTCGTGTTCCAGGCAGGCAGCCACACGCGTTCGGTCAAGGTGCGGCGCGAAGACTACGAACGGGTGGCCAATCCCATGGTGGACGCCATCGCGTATCGCTGACGAAGTCACGACGCCGGTCGTCCGACGATACGGATGCGCGAAGGCGAGCCGTCGCCCGGATCGTCCAGCACGTACAGCCGCACCCTGGGCAGAACGCGCTCAAACGCCTCCAGCCACAGCCGGTCGCGTGTCACTTCCGGGGCTCGGTGATACTCGGCAAGAAGGCTGACGAACCGGTCAGCCTCGCCCTGCGCCCGGCTCACCTTCGCCAGCCCGTAGCCCTCCGCCTCTCGCCGCAGGCGTTCGGCGTCTCCCCGCGCCTGGGGCAGAATCGTGTTCGCGTCGGCCCGGGCCTGATCCACCGCCCGCTCGCCGTCCTTCTTGGCACTCACCACGTCCTTGAACGCATCGGCAACCGCACGCGGCGGCTCGATCGCCTCGAGCTGGGCGCCCGCCAGACGCACACCGGCCCCGTAGGAATCCAGCAACCGCTGGGCCGACTCAATCACGTCATTCTGCAACGCCCCTTTCGCCGTCGTCAGCGCCCGATCCACCGGCAGCGACCCCAGCCCCTCCACAAGGGCCGCCTGCACCGCGGAGCGTACCAGACGATCCGGGGCCGCCGTGTTCGTCAGGTAGGCCGCCGGGTCCGACAGCCGGTACTGCACCACCAGCGTCACCTTCAGAATGTTGCTGTCCCCGGTCAGAATGTCCGTGGCCGTACTGTCTTGGACCGCCCCCAGAGCGCCCCTCGCAATGGCCTCGCGCTGCTCCGGCAGCAGCCCGACATAGGCCCGCCGCATTTCCGTCGTCTTGGGCGTGTCCACCCGGCAAATGGGCCACGGCGGCGCATACCGCAGGCCCGGTCCGATCATCTGCCCCTCGGGAATCCGTCCAAACCAGCGCACCACCGCCTGCTCGTCGGGATCGACGAAGTAGAACCCGCTCAACGCGTACACCGCCGCGGCCGCCGCCAGGACCAGCGCGGCGACACGCCACCGGCTACGGCGACGCGGACGCGGGTCGGGTTGTCTGGACTGTTCCGGCATGGGGGTCCTCCGTGACGGGGACGCTCGGCAACAGGGACGGACGCATCCGATTCAGAAGCCGCAGGAACTCGCTGTCACCCGAGAGAATCAGCACGGTGTCCTTGTCGAACGTCGCCTCGTACGTCTGAAGCGTTCGCACGAACTCGTAGAACTCCAGATCCTGGCCGTACGCGTCCGCGTAGATGCGGGCGGCCTCCGCGTCCGCCTGGCCTCGAATCCGCTCGGCATCCCGATAAGCGTTTGCCAGGATTTCCTCTCTCTTCTTGTTGGCTTCCGCCCGAATGGCGGTCGCCTGTTCGTCCCCCTCAGACCGATACCGCGAGGCGATCCGCTGGCGTTCCGCCCGCATGCGTTCAAACACGTTCCGGCGGTTCTGGTCGGGGAAGTTTAGACGCTCGATCCGCACGTCGACCACGTCAATCCCATACGTGTCTCCGACTTCCGCTCGACCGGCGTCTCGCACGGCGGCCAGGATCGGCACCCACTTCCGCTCTTCGGGGTTCGTGGACACCAGCGCGGCGAAGTCGTGCGAACCCAGGGCGTCGCCCAGCCGGGCGCCCACCACGTCCGCCAGGACGGCCTCCGCCCGAGGCCCGCTCCCCACCGTCACCAGGAACTTGCGGACCGCACCGGGCTCCGGGCGAATCCGCCAGCACGCATACGCCGTCACCTCCACGTTCTTGCCGATGCCCGTCTCCTCATCGAGGAAGATGTACTCGCGGTCGGGCTCGCCCCGGCGCGGCACCTCCAGCACCATCAGTCGGTTGTCGAACCGAACCACTTCATCCACCGGCCAAGGGCCCTTGGAGTACAGCCCCGGCACCATCACGGTCTGCACCGGGTCGCCAAACCGCGTGATGACAACATACTCCGTCTCGTCCACAATGAAGAAGCACGTCGCCAGCAACACAAGCACAATCGCCCCGGCGGTTATCACGATGTAGCGTCGCACGGCCCAGGATCCTCCACGGTGACTCATCGTTCCCGACTCGGCTGGGGCGGCACGCCCGGGAAGCCCCAACCGCTCTCGGTATCCGTCAACCAGAGCTCGACCACGTCCGGCGCAACACCGGCCGGCCGGATGTACTTGGGCACGCCCGGAAGCACCGCGTCGAGCATCTCATGGTAGAGCCGGCGCCGCGTCACCTCCGGCCAGCACCGGGCCTCGCGCCAGAGATCGAGAAAGCGATCCGCCTCCCCCCGCGCAGACTCCACCAGCCGCGCCGCGTACCCGCGCGCCTCCTCCTGCATCTCTACGGCCTTGCCGCGTGCATCGGGCACGATGCGGGCCTCTTCCGCCAGGGCCTTGTCGATCCGCGCGGCCTTGTCTTCCATCGCACCCGCCACGTCCCGAAAGGCGTCGTGGACCTCACGCGGCGCGTGGGCATCCAGGAAGTAGAACCCGTGAATGCGAATGCCGCAGCCCCACGCATCCAGGTTCATCTGGGCGCCGGCCACGACCGCCGCGGCCGCCGCCCGCCGCCGGGCCGTGAAGACTTCGTTAATGGACTCCCCCCCCACGACCTCGCGGAATGCCGCCTGCACCGCGCTGCGAACCGTCCGCTCGCGGTCGCTCATGCCGTACGCGAACTGCAGAATCGTCTGCTCCGTCCGCGCGTCCGCTCCCCAGAGAACCGCCGTCTTGATGTCCGCAATGTTCTCATCCCCGACGAGACTCCACGCTTCGTCCGTCTCGCTCGAGAACGTGGGAGTGCCCTTCTCCGGGTGGAGCTTGTACCCCAGCACCGTCCGATTCACGCGGCGCACCGGGATGCGATCGGCCGATTCAACCGGATACGGCCAGGCGTAGTGCAGCCCGGGCGACAGGCCGGCCCGATGGATCGCCCCGAAGCGCTTCACGATCCCCACCTCTTCCGGCTGCACGCAGAAGAACCCGCTGCCCAGCCACGCGACAACGGCACCCACCACGGCCGCCACCGCCAGACGCCCCACGCTGACCCGCACCGGCAGCCGCGCATCCAGCCACCGGACGGTCCGCCCCACGTAGCGCCGTCGCCTCAGGCTGACCGCACAAAGCAGGAGAAAGGCGATCGCCCCCGCGATTTTCACAGATTGCGGCACAAAAGGCTCACACAGCGCCTGGATGTGCCGCGCGGAGCCCGGCTGGCTCACCCAGTTGTCCAGCACGGCCCCGGCGGCGAGGGCCACGACAACGATGCTCGCCAGATACACCACCAGGGTCCGCCGGCCCAGCACGCCCCGCAGCACTCCCAGCGAGCCGATGTTCGTCGCCGGACCCACCAGCAGCAGCACCAGCCCCGCCCCCGGACTGACGCCCTGGGCGATCAAGGCCGCGGCAACCGGCGTGGAAGCCTCCGCGCACACGTACAGCGGCACCCCCACCACCACCATCAGCAGCATCGATTGCAGCGATCCGCGGAACAACGTCTCGAACACCACGCTTGGCAGCAACGCCTGGATGACGGCCGCCGCGAGAATGCCGATCAGCACCCAGCCGAAAATGTCGTCGAACAGGTCCACGAAGGCGTAGCGCATGGCGGCCCGCAGCCGCGCCCGCATGGGCAGCAGCTCACCAACAGCCTCGTCCGCGCTCGCGCAATGGGGGCATCCGCCCGATTCCTTCACGTCCGGAGCCGCCTCCGCCGCCCGGCCGTCTCGCCGCTCAAGCACCGTCTCCACCACACCGGCCACCACGGCCGTCATCGCCGCCGCCACAGGTCGGACAATCGCCATGACCGGGCCGAGAAGCCCGTACGTCAGAAGCACGGACGTCACACTGGTTTCTGGAGTGGAAATCAGAAACGACAGCGTAGCGCCCTTGCTGGCCCCCTTGCGGCGCAGGGCGATCGCGGCCGGCAGCACACTGCACGAGCACAGCGGCAAAGGAAGCCCGATGAGCGCCGCCAGGAGAACCGACCGAGACCGCGCCGCACTCAGCAGTCGAATCACCGCCTGAGTCGGAACCAACGCGTGCAGCAACCCGGCGATGGCGAACCCCGCCAGGATAAACACCGCGGACTCACACAGAATGTCCCAGAATGCCTGGCCCATACAGCCCCACTGTAAGACAGCCCTTCATGCGCGATTGTAGTCCCGATCCCGAGGCGTGTACATCGCGAGTGTGGCCGTCCGGCCTACTCCAGAACCGGTGGAGTCGGCCCGGATCGGATGTCCTGCTCCTCAAACCGGGCTGCCAGACTGGGCAAGAGGCGGAAGAGCTCCGCCTCCATATCGGATAGGTCCACGTTCCGAGAGGCCATCGCCAGCCGGGCCGTGGCGAGCAGGCGTTCCGGATCGCCGCTGGACAGACCGCTGTCCGTGAACCAGCCGAATGACGGGAGAAACTTGGGAAGGAACTGACCCGACGCCGCGCTGGCGGCAAACCCGATGACCGCCCCGTTGGGGATCTTCTGATTCGTTCCGATCCGCACGTGGTCGGCAATGACGGCTCCGCAGGCCGACAGGCCCGTGTCCAGCGTGCGAGACCCGTACCACACCCGGATGTGTCCGTAGGTGCTCTTGATGTCGGTATTGGCCGTTCCGGGCCCGATGTCCACCCAGTTGCCCACGTAGCTCCGGCCCAGATAACCCTCGTGCTCTTTGTGGGTGTACCCGCTGATGATGCACTGGTTGACTTCGCCGCCGATCCGGCACGCCGGCCCGATGGACGTGCCGCCGGAAATCACCGCGTGCGGCTTGATAATCGTCCCGGGGCCGATGTAGGCGGGGCCCGAAATGCATGCGTGCGGCTCCACCGTCACGTTACAGGAGACGTAGATCGGACCCTGTTCCGCATCCAGCACGGCGCACGGCTTGATCACGCTCCCCTCGCCCACGTGAATGGCATCCGGCCGCAGCAGAAAAGCCGACGTGCTGACGGTGCCGTCGATCGCGCAGTCGGCCGTACTCCAGTCACGCCGCAGCACGTCGGCGTTCCGCGTCACGAAATCCCACGGATAGCGAAACAGGCCGACGTCGATCTCATGCGTGGGCACGCCGGACAGGGCCTCACGCCAGCGGTCTTCTCCCAACAGCGTCTCCGGAGACCACCGGCGCGCGAACGCGTCGTCCAGGGCCACGTAGACCAGTGAGTCTCCACAGACACCGGCACTGGGGGCCGCCTGAATGTCGAGGTTTCGCCGCGCCGACCAGCGGCCGTTGACCAGCACGCACTGCCCGTCCACCGGCTGGTTGACCGGCAGTTGGCACCGGTGGGCCGCAACCTTGGCGATCCACTCGCGCGCCCACAGCCCGCTCGGGTGCTGCCCCAGGCGACGGGCGATTCGGTCCATCTGACAGATCCGCCCCCCGTTGAGCTCGAAAACAGACCGCCATAGAACCAGCGGCAGCAAGTCCGCCGAATTCTGATCTTCAAAGAGGATGTACCGGACCATGCCGGGCACTATACCAAGAAAACCCCGGATTGTCCGACACTATTTTCCGCCGTCTTCCGGTAAGGCCCTTATGCGGCATTGGCGGCGTGCGGACGCCGGGCCGGCTTGTCTCGACAGGCCGGTTCCGGTACAACCCGCCGGCAAGCCGCCGAAAGGGACTCCGCAACGGACCTGCAACCCGGAGCCAGAACCGATGTCCTCGAACCGCCCGAGCCCCGTGCCGACCCGCCGGTCGATGTCCGGCCTGGCCGGCGCGGTGGTGCTGCTGACGGCCGCGCCGGAATGGCACCCACCGGCCAAGGCGGAACCGCCCACGAAGCCCTGGGTCCCGATCGCCACACTCGACACGCAGGTAGTGCGCGAACCCTCCGGCATCGTCAAGAGCCGCCGCCACCCCGGAATCTACTGGACGCATGGGGACTCCGGCACCAGCCCGCAGATCTTCGCGTTCCGCGACACGGGGGAACTGGTCGCCACCGTTCAGATTTCCGGAGCGCCCAACAGCGACTGGGAAGACATCGCGATCGACGACGAAGACAATCTTTATATCGGGGACATCGGAAACAACAGGCAGATCTTCCCCGCTCGGTTCATCTACGTCCTGCCGGAGCCGGACCCGACGGCCGATCATTCCAAACCCGTGCCCTGGTCCCGCCGGTGGAAGTTCAAGTACCCCCGGGAGCGATTCAACGCCGAGTCCCTCTACGTGCGAGACGGGCAGATGCACATCCTGAACGTCGGGGAGAAGGGAAAGCCCACCATCTACCGGCTTGCACCGATCGCGGAAGACGAGTGTGAACTGGAGACGGTGGCTCCCCTGCCCGTCTGGCTGGCTCAGGGGGCCGACGTCTCACCCGACGGCCGGTGGCTCGTGGTATGCACCGGCGCCGCGGCGTGGCTGGCGGAGCTGGACGACGAGGGGCGGCCGCGCAAGGATCGCAAGCTCCTGCAGATACGCTACCCCCAGTGCTCGGCGGAGGCCTGCTGTTTTGACGGCGATGACATACTGATCCTCACCGAAGAAGGCAACCTGTACCGCATACCGCGAAAGGATTTCGAGGACGGCGTACGCTTTGTCCAACCGCCCGCGGACAAACAGAAACCCCCGGCGCCCCCCCCCCCCCCCCCCCACCCCCCCCAAGCCCGAACAACCGCCGACCACTTCCGAAGGACACCGTCCCCATGACTGAGGCCGATTCAGCGCAGGTGTGTGTCCGTCCGGCCCGACCGGACGATTGGAACGTCGTGACCGAATTCAACCTCCGCCTGGCCCGCGAATCCGAGAACCTGAACCTAAATCCCGCCACCGTTCGCACCGGCGTGGAACGCGTGCTGTTGGACCCGACCCGCGGCCGCTATTTCGTGGCCGAGGCAGACGGGGCCGTCGTGGGTCAGACCCTGATCACCTACGAATGGAGCGACTGGCGGAACGCCTGGTTCTGGTGGATTCAGAGCGTTTACGTCCACCCGGATTACCGCCGGCACGGCGTCTTCCGCACCCTGTACCGCTTCATCGCGGAGCGGGCCCGGCAGGCCGAAGACGTCTGCGGGCTGCGACTGTACGTGGAAGAGCACAACAGGCGGGCCATACAGACGTACGAACGTCTGGGCATGACAGCGGCCGGCTACGTCCTGTACGAAACCGACTGGTCCGGCGCCGCCTCGTCCTGAAGCGATCCGGGAAATGCACCACACCCGCGCTTCCCGCTCCGGTCAACCAGGCCGCCCGAAGCACGACCCGCTGGAAGGGGCGGCCGGTGTTACGCGGACGGGCCCTCCCGCATGCGTTCCGGGACCTTGCCACGCCCGCAAACGCTGCGAAGAGCTCGCCGGATCGGCGCCGGGCAGACCAGGCGGGCGGCCATGAGGAAATCCTCCGCCAGACGCACGGGGTAGCGGCACAGCCAGCGTCCGATCCGCGCATAACACGCCAGCCGCTCACCCAAAGCCAGCGGCGCCAGGCGAACGCAACGCAGGTACTCCCAGAGAAACCGCCAGTATCGGAACACGACCTTGCCGTCGCAATTCGGATCAAACCACGCCGGCATCTTCGCAAGGGTCGCCCGCACCGACCGCTGCACGTGATCTCGCGAAATGAACAACCGTTCCGGAAGCTCGCAAAAGCGACCCCGCAGGCTCAACTCCGCCAGCAAGGGCAGGTCCGAGCCGATGTAGTTGGCAATCCGCGGCGTCCGGGCCAGCACCTCCCGTCGCATGACGCCGAAGACGTGATAACACCGATGCCGAATCAGAATGGTGTCGATGAAGCGATCTCGCGGCCTCGGCGAGTCAACACGACCCAGCTCCACCCCATAGTCCTCCACGGGCCGGCCCGCCTCATCGATCACCGTGACCTTACTGTGACACATCACCAGGCTCGGATCACCCTCCAGCTTCTCCAGGCACTTCTCAATGTAGGTCGGCGCGCAGCGGTCGTCGTGCGCGGCCCACTTGAAGTAGGGCGCCGTCGCCAGATCAAACACCCGGTTGAAGTTCCAGGCGGCCCCCCGGTTCTGCTCGACACGGCAATACCGGATGCGCGAGTCCCGCGCGGCATACGCCCGGCAGATGCGTTCCGTGCCGTCCGTCGACCCGTTGTCGGAAAGGATCAGCTCAAAGTCCGCGCAGGTCTGCGCCAGAAGCGAATCCAGCGCCTCGGCAAGGTAACTCTCACCGTTGTACACGGGTAACCCGATGGACACTCGGGGAACCATCCTTAACGCTCCCACCGTCACGACTCGAACGACCTTCTCGCGCAGGTCCGCCGATGTGCTCACATCAAGTCGATCGTACGCCCCGCATCAGACCCGGTCAATTCCCCGTGCCCGAGTCCGTTCGGACAAGTTTCGACAAGACCCAGAATTCCAGGAACACCGCCCCCACCGCCAACGGCATCATGAAGAAACCGGCGCAGTCGTGGAAGAACCACTCCGCCGTCTCCCCCTCGACGACCAGAAACAGCATCGCGGTCACCGTCAGCCGCAGCACGTTGCACACAACGGCAATCGGCACGCACGAAACCAGAACCACGGCCTTCTGCCACACGGGACGGCGGACCAGAAACGCCATCACCGCCGTCACCACGGCAAACGCCGTCAGCAGCCGCAAGCCGCTGCATGCCTCCGCAACGGCCACGGGCACCTCGTCGTTCAGCACCACGACGTTGCCCTGCCGGAGGACCGTCACCCCCAGCATCTCCAGACCCACAACCGCCCCCCGGGTTGCGACGCTCTGAAGCGGGCCTGAAATTGCATTGTGTACACGCCCGGGCAACGGGACCCCCAACAGCAGAAACAGAAGGACCCACCGGGCCCTCCACGTCACCGTCGGACCGGTCAGCCAAAGCACCAGCCCGACCACCGTCAGCCAAAGGGCGTACCGCTCGGCCGACTCGAACAGGAAGACCACGCCGAAGAACCGCAGGGCCTGGCCTGCTAGTACCACGCCCGCACCCCACCAGCACACGCGGACGGAAGATCCCGCAAAGCGATCCCGCTGAATCCACAGGATGAGGAGCGCCGCGATCGGCACGAGCGCGCCGACCGAGTAGTTGTCGTCGGAGCCCCAGTCTCTCCACAAACCGGCAAGCGTGCCGGCGAAAGACCACGCCAGCGCCACCGCCAGGATCGCAGCCGCCGGCCACGCCCCGCGCCACAAGGCAGGTTTCTCACTCGGCGCGACCGGCGTGGGAGGGTCACTCATCCTGCGGCGCTCCTTCCGCGACCGGTTCCCGAAGCAGTTCGGCAACCATCGGCGCCACACGGGCGGCAAACCCGGCCACGACGTCCATCGTCTCGTCCGCGCGATCCATGCTCACACAGGCGATCTGCACCTGGGCCACCTGGGACGCGCCTCCGGCCGTTCTCCACGACCGCCAGCGAAGGGTGCCTCCGTCTCGCACCGGGTTGCCGTCCACAATGAAGTAGTTCAACACGGCGACCCAGGCCGAACGCAGCCCTCCGCGCGAGAACCAGTAGGTCCGTACCGGCACCTCCGTCCCATCCGCCGTCCTCAGCGTGCGGTCGGTCATCCCCTCGAGCGTCCATCCGGCGCTGGGGTAGCACACCTCGGGCCGGTGCCGGGACAGATCGCGCAGGCGCACGCCATAGCCCACGAAGAGTGACAGGGCCTCGAGGCTTCCCGGCCGGGCGTAGACCCGGCTGACGTGGTCCTCTGTGTCCGTAGCCCGAACCACGCGCGGATCAAGCTGGATTTCGTGTCCCGTCCATTCTCCCAGGTGCAACGGGAGCGCCGACAGGGCGCCCGGCCACAACGCCCGAGGCATCCCCACGCCCTCCAGCTCTCTGACCATTCGCCGATCCGCCATTCCGCCGGCAACGAGCATCGCCACCGCAACGCTCAGGGCGATCCCGAATGATGTCCTCGAAGACTCCATCTCGCTTCCGCCTTGTGCTCCGAAGATCACAGCCGTCCGGCCCCATTGGGGTCCGCGCGGCCGGACAATCGCTCGCCTCCGCCCATATGGTACAACCCGCGCAGAACGAACTCCACGTTTTCCCGCCGCCCGACGCAAGATCCGCGGCAGCCTGCCCCCGCTTCGGAACGGCGCACGTTTTGCGCGTGCATTCGGCGATCCCTGCGCATGTCTACCTTATGGGGCGAACGCTTCCTCGATGGCCTCTTCACGTCGTCCGATACACACTCTCGACGCAGGCTATCGTACCTTGCGTGGGCCTTCATCCGAATCGTACCCCTTAGGAAGGCACACAGCTTGGGCAAACCAGGAAAACCACCATACACGACCTTCCAGCTGGAGGACCCCAACGTGAAAACGCACTCCCATTGGTTCCGATTCGCGCTGTGCTCGTCCGTGTTCGCTCTCCTTCTCGCAACCGCGATCGGTTGCGGGCAGTTCTCACCCGCATCGGCATCCGCGGCCGACGACGCCGGAGGCGACCCCGACGGCCGGGACACCCAGGACCTGATCATCGACGATGGCGGCTCACTAGACAATACGGCCGCCTATCGAATCGCGGTCGACGCCGTGGGTGAGGGAACTCCCGGCGAGTACGCCTTCTCCCTCGAGCCGGGCGGCTCGGCGTTCGACGACATCCGCGTGGAATGGGATTTCGGCGACGGGCAGCCGCACACCGGCGTCGAGTTGAACTACATATTCAGCAATTCCGGCGACTTTCTGGTCATCGCTCGCGGTTACGACTTGAGCGGGACTCTGTTGTTCCAGGTGTGGTTGACGGTCCGCATCCCCGAGCTCTGGGACGCGGCGCCCGTCGCGCTGGCCGGTCCCGACCTGGAAGTGTTCGAGGGCGACAGAATCTGCCTCGACGGCTGGGCGAGCCACGCCAAGGCGGGCATGAACTACGAGTGGACCCAGATCAGCGGCCCGGCTGTCACGCTGACGCCCGCCGAAAACCCCGCGATCGTCTGTTTCCAGGCGCCGCAGGTCGCGGAAGATACCGACCTCGTCTTCCGGCTCCACGTCAGCAATGACACCGGTGAATCGGAGGACACCCTCACCGTGAAGGTGCTCCACGTCGTCGAGCCGGCCGATGTTCTTGTGGCAAACGCCGGGGCCGACCAATCCGTCGCGGCCGGCGCCCTGGTCACCCTGGACGGCAGCCAGAGCAGTGGGCCAGGCAACACGAAACTGGCGTACCAGTGGACGCAGACGAGCGGACCGTCTGTAACCCTGCAAAACGCGAAGTCCGCAGTGGCCTCGTTCACGGCACCGGCGAGCGTTGCCGATGCCCAGATCTGCGTCTTCCGACTGACCGTCTGGGCGGGCGACATGACGGCGTCGGACGACACCGCCGTCCGGATCGAGCCCGCCGCCGGCAGCAGCGGTGGCGGAAGCGGAGGCGGCGATGGCGGAGGCAGCCCCCAGCCGGAGTGCATGTTGGATTCCGACTGCGACGACGGCCTGTTCTGCAACGGCCTTGAATCCTGCGCCGGCGGATCGTGCCAGCCGGGCGCCGATCCCTGTCCCGGTGAAATCTGTGACGAGAGCGCAGACCGGTGCGTCGAGTGCCTCGGCAACGAGGATTGCAGGGACGGACTGTTCTGCAACGGCGCCGAATCCTGTGTCGGCGGATCATGCCAGACGGGCGCCGATCCCTGTCCCGGTGAATTCTGCGACGAGAGCGCAGACCGGTGCGTCGAGTGCTTCGTGAACGCGGATTGCGACGACGGACTGTTCTGCAACGGCAGTGAAACGTGCAGCGACGGCACGTGCGTGGCGGGACCCAACCCCTGCGCGGGCCAGACCTGCGATGAGGAGTCCGACACCTGCACCGGCGGTTCGGGCTGGTCGCCCCCCATCGGCGTGCCGCACCCCGAGTTCGGCATCCACGAAACGGTCGAAGGCTCGTATGGCGCCGCCGATTACTACACCCACTTCGTGAACAACGAACACGGTTCCGCCACGGACACGAACAACCCCAACGGCAGTCCGAGCACGCCAAGGGTGACCGTGCCCTCCAGCCTTCCCGCGGGCAGCGTGGTCTACCTGGCCGGTGGGACCTACTCCACCACCGCGATGCGCTCGATCACGGGCAACGGGACCCCAGCGTCCCCCGTCTTCCTCCGCGGCAATCCGGCGGCCAGGCCGAAAATCACCATTGACACCGTCTTCAAGGGCTCCTATTTCGTCGTCGAGCACGTCGACTTCGACGGACCCTCGGTGGCCGTGAACGTGCTGGGGCCGTCGAGCCACATCGCCATCCGACGGTGTGAAGTCCGCAACGCCGGCGGCAACGGCGCGGGAATCTGCGTGGTGGGAAGCTGGAGCGGTGACGATCCGACGGTCGTCCACAACATCGTCCTGTACGACAACACGCTGCACGACCTGGGCGACCTGGACGCCACCACCGACCAGGACCATCACGGGGTGGTCATCGGACACCATGCCAATCGCATCTTCATGCTTGACAACGAGATATACAACTGTAGCGGCTCTGGCCTGCAGGTGAACTCCGGTTTCCTGGACGAGACGGGAGACCGGCCGGCCCATCACGTCTACGTCGGGCGCAACCACGTGTACAACGTCCGGCAATCCGGACTGACCGTCAAAAGGGCGCGGGACATCGTCTTCTCGCAAAACCACGTACACGACATCATTGACACCCCGTGGTCCACCGCCAAGGGTCTCGCGTACCAGTACGCACCGTATAACCTCTGGTACATCTACAACCACCTCCACCACACGACCTGGGGCATCAACGGACCCAGCAACGACGGCGGCCCGGGCGGAAACGTCTACTTCGTGGGAAACGTCATCCATGATTGCGACCAGGGCATGATTTTCTGGAACAATCTGCAGACGGCCTACATGGTGGCCAACACCATCCACAACGTGGGCACCGGGATCAACTACGACAACGGACCGGCCATGCACCTGAGTAACAACATCCTCTCCAACGTGACCGGCCGGTCCATCCGAGTGCTCGGCCGAAGCGGCGCCACCGCCGCCGCCAGCACCACGACCCACGACCTGTTCTACAACGGGGGAAGCACCGTGAGCTTCGAGTGGGGCGGCGTCGTTTACAACGGCGTGTCCGCCCTGCAGACCGGTACGGGCAAGGGCGCAGGCAATCTCCAGGCGGACCCGCGCTTCGCCAACCCGGCCAACCGCGACTTCCACCTGTTGGCGGACAGTCCGTGCGTCGACGAGGGGCTCATGCCCTCGCTGTACGCGACCTACGAGTCACTCTTCGGCGTCAGCATCGCGGTGGACTCGGAGGGCAACCCACGCAACGCAGACGCGGGCCACGACATCGGCGCCTACGAACGATGACCCACGGCAAATGAGCCTGGAAGGCGCGTCCCGGCTGGGCAGGCTGTGAATTCCACGGCCGCACGGGGCGCGCCTTCCTCGCCTTGCCGGACAGCCCGCTGGACCACACCCGCAGCCACAGGACGCATCCGGTGCGTGAGGAGCCAGCCCCCGGGCAACCTAACCGGCCTCGTGGAAACGGCTTACCCAGAATCTCTCGGACCCCGACCAGACATCTCGCCTGAATCCCGTTGTTTCCCCTTTTTCCGTTGACACCGGCGAAACAGACCCCATAATCCGCGTTCGGGAAAGGCAGCGCGTTCGCCCCGACACCGCAGGCGCAACGGCGAGGGGCGGCATTCCTGCAAAAGACCCTGCCGACACACCAGCCCGGAAAGGGCGACGGAGTCCGCGTAGACACCGCAATCCGGGGCAGGGCGGAACGAACGGGCTTGCGCCCAGGCCAACAGACTCCCCATGGACCCCCGAGAACACACAGGCTTCGCTAGGACGGATCCGGCGCGTGAAACGATGGTCGACCCCACTGCGGCGTTGAAAGGTGGCCGACTATCCCGCCGATTCCCCCGCGCCGTCGCGCTGATGACCCTTTCCGTCATCCTGCCGGCCGGCTGTCAGAGCCAACCCCGCCCGGCGTCTCGAGCCCAACCGAACGGATCCGCCACATATGTGGATTCCCCCGACCCGTCTGCACGGGCCGGTGCGCCCGAAGACGGAGCAACTGTTCCGGAACCGCCTCCGCCGGACACCGGTGGAGAGTCCACAAATCCGCCGAGCGCGGCGGGACGACCGATCCACCCCACGGTTCAGTTTCGGATTGACCCCCTGGACGGTCCAAGTCCCTTGACAAGCACATGCCGCGCGGTGACGGTGGACGATGGGCCGCTTCCCGAAGGCACGTACACCTGGACGATCGGCGGTGACGTCGAATCCGGCCCCCTGGAGACCCACAGCGTGATCACGCGCCAGTTCGTCACTCCGGGCGCCTACACCGTGATGCTTACGCTTACGGCGGCAGGTTTTACGTCCGGATGCGTGAGCAGTCAGACGAGGGGACTGACCGGGCATGTCTCTGTCCGGGCGGTGGTTATGGGGGAAATAAGGGATGAAGAGGGCCTTCCCGTTGCGGGAGTCGTCCTGTCGGCCCCCGGAGCGGTACCGGGAACGGCAATCACCCGGACCGACGGGACCTACACCTTCCAGGTGCCCGCAGGATGGACGGGCACGGTCACACCGCAGCACATCGAGTACACGTTTGAACCGGTCGAGCGGACCTTCCCGCCCGTTCACACAAACCAAACGGAACAACATTTCACCGCTCTGCGGAAGGACCTGACCCCGGGTCGGTGGATGGATACCGGACCGGCCAACAGCCTGGAAGAAGATGACTCCCTTTTCGATCTGTACAACGTGGACGCCCGGAGGGTCTTCGGAACGGTCTCGCCGGAGGTGAACATCCATTCCCACTATGTGGGGGGCGGCAGCGAAAGCTGGTCCTCCTACGAGTACACGGGGCGCATGCGGGCGGACAACGCGGCCGGCGGAATCGGCGTCACGTTCTTCTCAGATTACCCCAACAGCGACTCGTACTATCGGCTCCGCCAGTATGACGGCGGCGAGTTCCACATCGCCCCCCATCCGCACGGATGGGAGGTTTCCGGCGGCACCACAACCACGGGTGTCGTGCCGCAACCAGGCGTGTGGTACCGGTTCAGGGTCGCCGTCTCGGACACAGGCTCGCGGACGGAAATCCGGGCGAACGTGTGGGAAGACGGAACACCCGAGCCCCCCGGCTGGCAGATCGACTGCTACGACGCGAAGACCGACCGACGCATGCACGGCACCTACGGCATCTGGAGCATGGACCCGGGCGGCCGCTACTGGGACGGGCTGACGACGAACCCGGCGTCACCGGGCGACATCGAGGTCCCGGACGAGGAGCCCCCCGACGGGTCTCAGACGTGCGGCAGCGACGCCGAGTGCGATGACGGCCTGTTCTGTAACGGACAGGAACGATGCGTGAACGGGACCTGTGCGGCGGGTCCGAGGCCGTGCGGACCCGGGCTGATCTGCAACGAGGCAACCGACACCTGCGAGACACCCTCGGGATGGCAGCCACCCATCGGAATTCCCACTCCGGATTTCGGGATCAGCGAAACCGTCGAGAACAAGTACGGCAGCGCAGACTACTACACCCATTACGTGAACGCCGGCGCATCGGCCGCCACGGACACCAACAACCCGAACGGCAGCCCGTCCCGGCCCCGGCGCACCATCCCGTCGACACTGGCCGCGGGAAGCGTGGTGTACGTGCATGGCGGCACGTACTCTTCCAGCTCGATGTCCGTGATTCGAGGGGACGGCACCCCCAACCAGCCCGTCTTCATCCGCGGCAATTCTGCATCTCGGCCCGCCATCACGATCGAAACCACGTTTCGCGGCACGTACTTCATCATCGAGAACATCGACTTCAACGGCACGGCCGTCCAGGCCAACGTGCTGGGCCCCTCCCATCATGTCGCGATCCGCCACTGCGAAGTCCGAAACGCCCGGGGCGGCGGGGCCGGGCTCGTGGCGACGGGAAGCTGGGACGGGTCCTCCCCCACGACGGTCACGGACGTCGTCTTCTACGCCAACAGCGTGCATGACATGGGGACACTCACGTCCCCCAGCGACGAGGACCGCCATGGGTTCGTGGTGGGGCACCACGCCAACCGCGTCTGGATTGTGGACAATGAGATCTTCAACTGCAGCGGCTCGGGCCTCCAGGTCAACTCCGGGTTCCTCGACAGCACCGGAGACCGTCCGGCGCACCACATCTATGTGGGGCGCAATCACGTCCACCACGTCCGCCAATCGGGACTTACCGTCAAGAAGGCCCGCGACGTCATCTTCTCCCAAAACGAGGTACATGATGTGATCGACACGTCATGGTCCACCGCCAAGGGGCTGGCCTACCAGTACGGGCCCTACAACCTCTGGTTCATCTACAACCATCTGTACAATACGACCTGGGGCATCAACGGCCCGAGCAACGACGGCGGGCCGGGTGGCAACGTGTACTTCATCGGCAACGTGATTCACGATTGCGACATGGGCATGACGTTCTGGAACAACGGGCAACTCGCCCATATCGCGGCCAATACACTCTACAACCTGGGAAGCGGCATCCGCTACGAGAACGGCACCGGCATGAGACTGACCGGCAACATCCTCGCCGGCATGTCCGGCGGCCCGCACATCGAAATCAGCGGCGGCAGCGGCGCGACCGCGGCAAACTCCACCAGTCGGTACGACCTGTTCCACCAGCCCGGCGGGTCCATCAGCATTCTGTGGGGCGGCAGAACGTACAGCACGATTCCGCTGTTCCGCGCAGGATCGGGCACGGGTGACAACAACCTCGAGGCAGACCCCCGGTTCGTCA
>Ga0334888_1002321_pt1 | contig 21248 bp, 25 predicted proteins | sample GraSluR1_MG_FD_207227 | JGI IMG/M metagenome (GOLD analysis project Ga0334888, IMG submission 207227) | Sludge microbial communities from methane-producing bioreactor in Wageningen University, Netherlands - Granular Sludge_3_08-R1 | ecosystem: Engineered > Bioreactor > Anaerobic > Unclassified ...
CAATTTTTAAGAACCAAATCGAAAAAGAATAACTTTGTAAAAATCATGCATCCTTATTTTCCATTTTTGATGCATCGCTGATTGCCGAAAATCGAGCATATTTGTTTTCTGGTAACAGTATGGCGTGGTTTTTGCCGTCCGGGTACAAGTTTTGTGAGTTATACGAGTGTCGCGGTACAAGGTTGATCGGGAGTAGGTAACAAGTCAAGGTACACAAAGTTTTATAGCGGGCACTGGCGCGGTCGCGGTATAAGCTATTACAAATTTGTCATGGGTGCAGAAGCAAAAGCAAAAACCATGACAAGCCCATTAATTATACCGTCCGTGTTATGGGCCAGGCCTTATTTATTTGTCTCGTTATCAGAAAATTGTCAAGGTTTACAAATATTGATTTTTTTTAGTCCTGGTGCAGAAACTATATTGTGTCGGCGCGGAGAAGAAAAATTTTAAAATTCTATTCTGATTCTTATTTTGCAAGCTCTTTGCCAAAGCTTTGGTTTAGGATTGGCTTGTGTGGCTTTGTCAATGTGCTTGCAAAAGGATCGATCCTCTTCGAAAAATCGAGTTTTAATTTATTGGAAATTTGTCAAGAATCGTTTTTACCTCACTAAGTTTTAACATAGATAAATTCTTAACACCTCCGACAAGATTTATGAATTTGATTAAATCCCTAGTTTTATCTTCACTTTTCATAATTGTAGGATTCTCTTGAAGATAATCAAGAATACCTTTTCGGATGCAACTTATTGAACCTAAACGTCTCTCAAAAATACCAACAGCAATATCCTGTCTGTTTAGTAGGATTCTTGTTAGTTCATAGGGATCTTTTCTGCTTCGATCAATTGTAAGGTGAGTGTACCACCACAGTCTTGAAATTCCATTTCTGGATAGGGATTCGATATTTACTGTATTAAGGAAATATCTGTCTTTTATTCTACCCAATGGTCTTTCAAGACCTTCAATTGACCATTTTTTATTCATATAGTCCCAAAACCTTACATGCGTAAGATAAGTCCAAAGTCTTTTATCTGAGGCTTGCGTTTCATCCAAATCAAGATTTTCATATAATGCAATAGAATTTTCAAAATCGCTTTTATCAGGATTCAATTCGAATTTATCATCTATAAAAATTCCAGAATCACCTTTAGGAAAAATTTCCTCATATGGAAATACCTTTTCAAGATATAACCGAAGATTATCTGATTGATTCAGATTCCTATATAATCTAGCAGTATAGCTTTCGGTAAATATTAGGATCTGTCTTTTCATCAAGTTTTAATTAAATTGTTGTATAATGTACTGAATGAACGATTCACAGGAAGATCAAGAATTTTCTGAGCAGATTGTAATGGATCATCTGTAGGATGTTTTTCAATTAAACTAGATAGTAATTCATGCCACTTTCTATTCTTATAGTCATCACCTTCATTAGTGGTCAAAAATCTTATTGCTTCAGCCAATGCAGGCAAGACAACACTGCTGTGTAATGTACTGGTTAATAGGCTCTCTTTTTTTATTGACTGATACGTTTCATAATCTTCTTGAGATAAAATAATTGTGATTTTATCTCCATCATAATCATTGTACATTGGAACTCCAGATTTATTCTCAGTGTCAATACTCATGAACGAAGAGATACTTTTTAATTCTTCAGGCGTTTTATTAGCAAAAAAAGTAGTACTACCTCCATACCCCAGTAAATCACCTTTTTCAATTTCAAACGAAACACCTGAAAATACTGTGTTAAACATAGAATTATTATAATTCTTTATTTCTTCGGAAGCACATATAAAGAAATCCACCTCAACTTCATCTCTCAATTGGTTTGATTTAATTTCAATTAGCTCTTTTTGTTTTTTACTAATAAACGATTGTCTGAACATTGTACTTCTGCAATAGAGCTGAGTACAAAAGACAGCCTGATTACTATTTATAAGTTTCAATAATTCATCATTCTTTAGATGATACGTTATATCAAGTCTAATCATTCTATAGTCAGAAGATACAGTCAATATAGGTTTAAAAGTATCTTTATTTTCATCACCTGTAAAGTTATCATCGATTCCCAAAACAGGGTAAGGGTATGTTCTGCCATTATAGTTCATAAGCAGTTGTTTTTAAAGCTATTTTTGAAATGGTTTTTATCTGAACGAAAATCTTATTTTCATTTTTGCCTAATAAATCCAATCTGGTTATCCTGTTACCTGTTACATGCATATGAGTTCCTCTTTCATCAAACGCATCTATTATTGCAGTTTTATCTTTACTATCGTCGTCAGCGATAGAAAAAATCTTGAAAGAGCATTTTCTATCGACATCACTTTTGATGTTAAATAAATATTCAAACCCATCATTTTAACAACGGTTATAAACGTTACCACCTAACGGAACATTTTGATACCACCTTTCTGGGTTGTTGATTTATTAAAGGATTCCGGACTCAGTTTTTTCTTCTATTCCGGTGAAGATCTTCATGTTCGATTTTTAATCAAAAACAAGCAACTTTTTTGGAGCATATTGACCCTCTTTGATTTTTTATTCAAAGCATGCTTTCATGACCTCTAATTGCGGACATGTATTCTTTTGTAAGCAGATTGATTTTGTTTTGTGTAATAAAAAAGGGCCCTAACCTGGTCAGTACCTATGCTTTATCATATGAACCCTCGGGCATTACCCTTTTTCAGCATCCTCGGGTTTCTTTTCAGCATACTGCTTCTGCAGGCGTTCACCCTGATGCTTACGGTAACTGGGGCCCTTTATCCTTACAATGACTGAGTGGTGGAAGATACGATCCAGGATCGCACTTGTCGAGATTGGGTCGCCAAGGAACTCAGCCCAGTCCGGTTCTTCGATGTTGGTTGTAAAGATCAGGGATTTGCTTAGTTTATAGCGTTCATCTATCACCTTAAACAGCAGATGAGCCTCTTTGACAACCTGTAATTCCAGACGGTCGTGTCCCATCTCATCGATAAGCAACAGATGCGGGTTAATGTATTTTCTCATTCTTTTATCAAGGGTCTTTTCATACACTCCGGCATTTAAATCGTTGATCAGTTCGCTACAGGTGGTATAATAGGTCTTATATCCTCCCTGGCATGCTATCAGTGCCAGGCTCTTTGCAATATGGGATTTACCGGTTCCATTGTCACCTATCAATAAGATCGACTCATTTCGTTCAATAAACCCCAGAGATGCCAGATCCATGATCAGTTTGCGGTTAAGTTTTGGCTGGAAGTCAAAATCAAAGTCCGCAAGCAGCTTAAGCGGATAAGGAAGCCTGCTGCCACGGATAAGATACTCAACATGTCTCTGCCTTTTTGCAATGGCCTCTGCCTCTACGATATCGCTTAAAAACTCATAATATCCGATCGCATCCTTACCAGCCCGGTCAATGATCTGTCGGTAATTCTGAGCCAGGTCTTTTAATCCCAGGTACTGGCAGTTATCGGTAAATTGTTCCTGCTGCTGCCTTATATTGCTTGTTTTCTTACTACTCATAATCATAGTTGTTGTTGCGGCTAAAAGATAGTTTGATACTATAGCGTGGCTCTGAGTTGTTTTCAAGGAACCTTGCGATAACACCCGAGTCAAAGACTTTATATCTCTGAGCACGACGCACTGCCACCATGATATCTTCCACCCGATAGTTTACCTTCATTGCCAGCAGGCTCCTGAGATGGTGACGCCAGGAGCCTGGCTTATACCGTTTGACCTGCTCGATGTACTCACCCATTTCAGGAGAAAACGCTTCCAGGCGTGAGATTACATCTGCTATGACCAGATCCGGCTTTTTACCGGTTTTCTCCCGGACTCCCACGTATCGCTGCGAGCGACCCGTCTCGGCTAAAGGATGGGCGACCAGCTGTTCACCGTCAGGAGAATACACCACCAGGTGGTCGTCTGTGATACGTACAGGGCACACTTCATACATGTATTGCTCAGGTACCACGTACAGGTAACCCTTCCACTGAACACAGGACTCCTGGTTTACCACCAGTTGAACCACCAGTGAGGTATCAAAATGGTTTGCGGGAAGGGGCTGCAGAAAGGGATGTTCCTGGATGTACATATCAATGGGCCTTTTCTTTGTGGTTCCGTGGATACGGACATCATTGACTTCGATGAGCCACTTTTTGAGTTGCTCTTTAAGATCATACCTGTCCCTGAACTCACGTCCGTTTAAAAAGCTCCTTTCCAGGTATGAGAATGGCCGCTCTACTTTAAGGTTCTCCTGCGGGTGGCCCGGTGTGATTGTCAAAGGCCTGAACCGGTAATGTGAGGCAAATTCAAGATATATACTATTGAATACGGGTCGGCCCGCTTCCCAGCGATCAACACATGCTTTCTGGTTATCACCTTTAATCTCCTTTGTAACGCCATCGAGGTAAATAAAGGCATTAATAAGAGCACGCAGCAGGGTCTTCTGCTTCTTGTCATCCACCACCTCGATGTATTGCCTGCGGGAGTACGCGAGAATGTAACTGAAAAAGGTTACTCTTTCGGTTTTACCCGCAGAAGTGAACCTTATAGTATAATCACTCCAGTCGTGTGCGCCTCGCTGACCCGGGTCCGTTTCCACAAGCCTCACCGGCGTTTTTGATACCACCCGGCGGATGCTGCTGAGATAATCCCGAAGGATGGTAGTTTTGCCATCATATTCCTTTTCTCTGAGGTGTTCATATACCCTCTGTCCTGTGATATCGGGGTACTTACACAGGAGTTCGGCAATAAACTCTTTATACGGATCGAGCTTACTCTGACGTTTCTTTTTCGGTATTATTACATCTGCCGGGGTGGTATCACGCAAAACCGAGTTTGTTACCAGCACCCGGCGGATCCGTTTACGTGATATTAACAGTGAACCCGATATCCTGCGTATCGACCAACCCTTGCCATGAAGAGTGATTATCGTGTTTTCAATACTTTCATCTCTCATCTTGTTGCTTCCATTTTATGGATTTGTAAATGGGTAATGACTTCCGAGAGCTTCTTTGCGTAACCTGATGCCTTCTTAAGGCAGGGAGCGATTATTACTTGTTCAGTTTCGTTTAACATGCCACTGCGCTGATCATCCAATCTGGTAAGCATTGCTTTAACGGCCCGGATTAAATACTCTGACCCTTGCATAAGCTCATTTCCATAGCAAGACAACCGCTCGTCATATGGTTCTTCCTGCGGGTCTGATTTATCATTACGAAGTATGTGTTCCGGGTAAGTAAGTATATAACGCTGCTGATCCTTGTTCTTTGCTTTAAGAAAAGCTTCCACGAGGGTATCGCTCTGACGGCTGGATAATCTGTAAGAAGAAATTACCCGGGCAACCTCACTCTGGTTGCCGCGCGGCAACTTTGTAAGCGCACGCGCATGGCTCGATGTGAGAACTCCCATCATGATATCAGATGAGATACCTTCATCAATCTTATCGATCAGCGCCAGGCGGCGGCTGACCCACGAACGGCTGTAACCGGTCAGCCCGGACAGGCTGCTCTGATCAAGAAAATGCGTTTTTCGAAGGTCCCGCAGTACCATAGCTTCTTCCCAGGCTTCCATCGATTGATGTGGACGGTTGCAACTCAGCAGCAGAACTTTTGCCTGCGTCAGATCTATATTCAGCACACGGCACTGAAGAGACTCCATCATAAGGTCTTCTGCAGATGCATAACGCTTAAAGCCATCAATTATCTGGTAATTTCCTTCATGAACCCGTGCAACAACCGGTTGAAGCTGTCCATGCAGCCGAATCGACTTCTCAATCTGAAGTACCCGGGTCATATTAAAGATACGCATTCCGGACAGTGACAGGTCAAATTCAGTCAGTGGTATCTCTTGTATTATCGGGTTCACCGGTTCATTATTTAGTCCCGGTAAAAATACCCCCCTGCTATCCTTTATGCAATCGTGTTCCTATTTACAATCAAACACGATTTTTGTTAAAAAACATCTCTTTATTCCCATCATTTATGCACTTCAACCATTAACGTGTTCCTATTTACAATCTTTCTCCCTTTTATCTTAAAGAGCGCGTAAGCTCCATCACGACTTGGCTGCAGAGTTAACGCGTTCCTATTTACAATCATATTTTTTTTAATTCTTGACAACGTATATACTCCATCTTCCCTGGGTTGTAGAAGTAACGAGTCCGTATTTACAATCACGGTTGAATGATTTATTTGACGCTTTCTGTTACGCTCCCTTTGCAGATCACGATTACGCATCACATACTCCGGATGAGTCTTGCGATATTCCCGTTGGTATTTATAAGCCGGGTATTTACTGCGCCATACCTTCTGACTGGCCAGACTCTTATTCTTATATTTCGTGCTATTCTTGTATTGCCGGCTTTTCCAGGTACGCATCCTGGCCCTCTGACACTCTTTATTACAGCAATACTTCTGATTCTTTAAACGGGGATTGCGTGGCACCTCCTTGCCACAACGATGACAGATTATTGTTAAGATCATGAATGTAATCTTTCAAAATACGAAAGATTACAGATTTTTAAATCTGGTAAAAGGGTGGTATCAGTTTTTACCGGTAGGTGGTATCAGTTTAGTCCGTCGTTAAAATAATTATTAACTTACCATTCTTTAAATCTTATTGCTTTGTTTAAAAATGAAGGATCAGGCTTTTTTTCAGGATAAAGTAATCTTAATTACTGGAGCATCAAGTGGTATTGGTAGAGCTACTGCTTTGATTTTTTCCAGACTTGGCTCAAAAGTGATTCTGGCATCAAGAAATGAAGAAAAACTGGTGTCATTAAAACAAGAAATTGAGTCATACAGAGGACAGGCTATAGTGATCAAGACAGATGTCAGCTCACTTGAGGAAACACATAGAATGGTAAGTGCGGGCATTTCCAAATGGGGGAAGATAGATGTCTTAATCGCTAATGCTGGTGTTTATATTCAGGATGCCAGTCATGAAATAAATTTTCAATCCTTTACGGAATCATTCAATATTAATTTCTTTGGAGTACTAAATGCCATTAAATCCGTTCTTCCTGAAATGAAGCGTCAGGGCCAGGGCCATATTGTGATTGTAAACAGCCTTGATGCAAAGAAGGGTATTATAGGTGATTCTCCTTATGTAGCTTCGAAATCAGCATTAGATGGATTTGGGGATGTCCTTCGTCAGGAGCTTTATGGATACAGGATAAGGGTAACTTCAGTATACCCTGCTCGTGTTGATACTCCAATGATTGAGAATATTAATGTGCCTCGGATATCAAGGAAGATTTCTCCTTTTCAAGTAGGGAAAGCTATCGTCAAAGGTGTCAAAAGAAATAAAGCTATTGTTATAGTACCTTCTGTGTTTTTCCTGATTGGAGCATTAAATAATTTATTCCCTCGCTTACTCGATTGGTTTTATTCGAAATTTAAAATCGAGGGGGTCAGGTCTGCGGTAAAATAAAAAGGGGAGTGGCAGGGACGTTGCATGCAACGCCCCTGCGAATGGTTCCCCGGTAACTCGGTTAATAATGACGATCCCATCTATATGGTTTGGCATTACGCATAAACCGCCCGCCTTGACCACATTCCGCCAATAAATTGGACGTTTCTATAATTATCTATAGATCTAATGATTAACACCGGACATGGGTGGTCAATTTGTACCGGCGAGAAATGGTCAGGTTCTTCGGCTTTTGCAGTTTATGAGCAATCGCATGGGCAGAAGAATTCAGGAGTAAAATCTCTTCCCCATAAGTTTACCGTAGGTGTGAAGACTGATTCTTTAAAGTAACTATTATCAGTACCGGATTCCCTGATTCAGAAAGTGTGCTTACAAGGTCCTGGTACCGTCGTCTTTTGCCAGAGTATCTATCTTCACTATCATTCAAACGATTCAAGCTTTGTTCAGCAAGCATTTTATACGGTAATACAGGCATATATACAACACTGTCATTAATTGCTCCTACTGGCCAGAAATCAATTCCACCATCAATATCATTGGTGATACCGCCAGGTAATCCATTGCCGGTAATAAGAGTTTTACCTTCCCCTGTCATCCTGTGAAACATCATATTATAGCTATGCTCCTGAGAATAATCGTGACTTTCCAGGAATAAGGTTTCAGAAGCTTCAAAAACGGATACAAATCTATAATCTTTACTAAGTCTGCTAAACTCATCGTATAACGCATAAGGTGAAACATCCAGAACTTCTGGTCTGTATTCCTGTGGCAGCTTATATTTCCCCAAATTGATAAGGTACTCAGGCCTGATTAAATCATTAATGAAATTATATACAGTATCATTATACATTGTCTTAAATGAATAGCTTCCCTGATATTTATAGTAAGGTCTGAATTCATTATAACTCACTGTTCCGCGAATGCCATTTACATTTTCCCATTTATAGTGATTCGGTACAACATCCAGTGTATCGCCGAAATTGTTACGTACAGCGAACATATAGTTTTCGTTCCCGTTAATGCAATTTTGATGGAGCAGGAATCTATCTTTAGGAAGAGCTATGATCTTATACACGTCTTCAACTTTATCTGATTTTATGAATTCACCCTCATAATTAAAATAATAGAGTTCACGGACCCAGTTATTCTGTACCACCAGTTGCTTATCTGAATCCAGTACTGAAAGAAACCTTATTAAACCTATCTCTCCCGGACCCCTGCCCGGCTTGCCAATTCTTCTGATAAACCTTCCCCTCCTGTTGAACATCAGAATATGATCATAATTTCGGACAAAAATGTAGTCTTCAGTAAAGTGATAACCGACAACCGACCGCAGAAAGCATTCCTCATTTGTCTCAAGAGGCACATATTCAATATCAGAAGCGATTTCACTTAGTTTCACCACTCCCTGTTGTTTGAGGATACCCTCATAATCAATAGCAAAAAACTGGCTCCTGTTGAATGTGTCTGCACTTTCCTGCTCCACTGTCCGGTTTATGCAGGAATTGATTAATAAAAAGAATAAACAAATTAAAGCTCTGTTCATGGTTCTGGACTGCTTCATTTTTTGAAAATAAATAAAATTAATAGTAATAAACCGATAACAAGAATAATACTATAAATGATTAAATTTCTGTTATTGAGCTTTTTATAATGTTTCAATTTACTCTCATCTATTGATTCTTGTTCAATTTCAGCTAAACCGTTTTCCAATTGATTGACATGGAATTTGAAATTCTTGATTTGAACAAATGCACTCAACAAAAAACCAATAACAACGATGGCTCCGAAAACCAGGTAGTCATCGTATTGAAAAGAACGAATAGTCTCATATTTGAAATAGAAATAATAGAGTGTTCCACTGATAAAAAATAATGAACTCGAAAAAGAAGATATTATAAGTGACAGGACAAATTTTCTCGTATAAAAATCAATATATGAATAAAGTAACGTTTTAATGTTTTGGTCAGTATTTTTCATACCGGGTATCTTTTTATAAATTTTAATTTGAATCACAATACAAAAGATGGCCAGAAAAATGAATACTGCATTAATTATTTGAATCCGGCTCTGATTTGAATAAAATACTATTAGCAAGCCAAATGAGAAGGACAACAATGTTTTAATAATAATATCAATGATTAAACTTTGTTTAAAAAGGCCACTGATGTTTTTTGATGCCGATTGCATGAATTTTTGAATTTTATCCCTGGAAAGTTTCTCTTCAAAAAAACTTTGTTCTGTTTTCCATGCTGACTTATAATTTTCTAAATTTAATTCTTCCATCTTTTATTGATATTTCTTTATCAACTCCTTAATCTTTGCCTTAATCCTTACTAATCGGACACTTACATTTTTAACCGACATACCAATAGTCTCCGCAATTTCTTCATATGATTTATCTTCCAGCCAGAGTAAAATAATTGCTTTTTCCACTTTATTCAACTGATAAATCGCTCTATACAAAATCTTTATGTCTTCTGATTTACTCATTGAATATTCAATATCAAACGAATTGTCAGGAATATCTTCTGTCTTTATAAACAATTGTGGCTTTTTGGTTAAACTAAGAGCGGTATTTAATGCAACACGATACATCCAAGTAGAGAAAGCAGATTTGCGTTTGAATGAAGGATAAGATTTCCATAGTTGCAGAATAATCTCCTGACATAAATCTTCTTTTTCAAGACTATTCCTGGAATAAACAAAGCAGATTTTTTGGAGGATCCCCTGATGCCTGTCTAATTCGTCCAGAAATTCCGTTTTAATATTTCTATTTTCCTTATACAAATTGTTCTAAATGAATTCTGTAATAAAAACTATTAAGAAAAAGAACAGCACACCTATCGCGATGAGTGTAATCATTATTTTCATTGTATGCGGCTCTTTCTCTTTGGTTCCAATCTGTAATTTTTGCTCGATACTTATCCCTAATGGAATGCTGAGTCCTGCAAACAATGGTATAGAAATGGCTATGTTTTCGGTGAAAACAAATGCTGTAATGGCTGCAACAATTCCAATAATCGCTCCAATTATGTAACCTGCACCTTTAAAGGCCTTTGGGTTAATACTTTTTGAACTTTTCATTATACTCATTTTTTTGAAAATTATACAATACGCCTAGTTAGTCTGTCAATCTTCAAAAAAACTACAAAAAGAGTTTTGTCTTTCTACAAGTTACAAACAATATTTATATTTACTTTCAGATACTGATTTTTATGAAGAAACCATCGATCGTAATACTGAGCTTCTTAATATGTCTGATTACATTAGCTGACGATCTTAGGGATCAGGTTTCAGGTTTTGAAAAAATAAGGTGGGCACGGGAAAAAGTAAATAAAGGTCTGATCTGGAAATCATCACAGACTAATTTTACCGGACAGGAGCCCCAGAATATAAATATACTTCTTGTCAATACGCGTAAAAGGGAAATTTCGCTTCTTTATAACCCTGAGAAAAACCTTCCGGTAAACCAGCAGGCCGGATCTTCGAATGCTTTAGCTGCTGTAAACGGAGGATTCTTTAACATAACAGATGGTGGATCTGTAACTTACATCAGAACAGATGGAAGAATACATGAATCAGATACTGCTTTGAAATGGAAAAGAAATATTAATATGAATGGATCCCTGCTTGTTGATTTAAATGGCAGGGTATTAATAGAAGAGGGTCACCCGAACGAATGGTACGATAATCATTCTGATTTTCAGGATGTTTTATTGACAGGCCCCTTATTGCTATCAGATAAACAAAAGGCCGTTCTTCCCGGGACATCACTTGCAGCTCTAAAACATCCACGCACGGCAATAGGATTGAGAGGCAAATCCCGGGTTCTGTTGATTACAGTTGATGGCAGGTCTGAATTTGCAGCAGGTATGACCCTGGAAGAGCTGACCAGTTTGATGTTATCGCTCAGATGCAAAGATGCAGTTAACCTGGATGGCGGAGGATCTACAACAATGTGGATCAGAAACAAGCCTTACAACGGAATCGTTAATATGCCCTGTGATAATCGGAAATTCGACCATGACGGAGCCAGAGCAGTCTCCAACATTATCATTATACGCTAAATGTCATTCTCAATCTATATCTGATCAATAACCACAACCACCCGCCATTAACAACCAGTGCCAATCCATAAATCATGACAGAATGAGGATATTGAACAACCATTGTGATCCAGTACGGAGGGAAAAACCATGACAATACTGTAAGCCATCTTAGTGAAAGCAAATCGGTAAAAGCAAACAAACTTAATGCATTTATTGCTTTAGCAAAGGTTAGTCCTTTTACCTTATCATCTGCAAAAGAGAAGATAAGCAGGCCGATTATAACAGAATAATTTGATGATAGTAAAGACACAAACAGTACAGTAATAATTGGCAGCTCCACAACATCCATCACATAATAACTGAGGACGCCATAGAGAAAAGTTGAGGCTGCAGCAAACAGTAGTCTGTTAAATAAATAGCCACCTCTCCCTAAAGGAGTAACTGACATCAGTTCGCTAATGTTTCCATCCCGTTCATCTATCATCATAAACCCGGTAACAATCCCAAGCAGAGCTCCACACATCATTATAACAAAAACAAATACATACAACAGCCAGGGAGATACATCAAACCCGGTACGAGTCACGAGGAATGGAATCAGAAGCAGAACCATCAACCTGAATACAATGATCAGGAACAGGGGTGCAAAAAACAAAACAGTCATGATGGGATCCCGCATGATTTGTTTAAAATCGCTTCTTAAATGAGTAATTTGCAACATAATAACCTAATCCTGATAAATGATTTCGTTTTCGAAAACACGTATTGTCCATCGCAGAAACAAATAATTCACTCCGATCAGATAAATGATCAAAACAATCGCTTCAAAAAATGGTATTCCCGCATAAGCACCCAGCATCAATCGTAACGCCGCAACACTGGGGACAATGGTGAATACCCATGAATATGGAAATCCTATCAGTGAGAAACAGGGCAGAACGAAAAGCAGCATATACGGAATAGTCTTTATCATGTACTGATTAACGGTATAACATCCGGCATTGATCATTATACCGCATAAAGTAAAAATACTTGATGTCAGTACGGTTGATAGAAACAATAATAACCAATTCACACCGTCGTAATTACTGAAACCCGTAATGGTAAAAGCCGCCAATACCGATATGAAAGCCAATGATACAACTTTTGACATTATGTATTCTATTGTCCGTAAGGGTGAAACCACCAAAACCGACAGTACTCCCTGCACTTTTTCCAACATTATAATTCCGCCGATAAAAAATAATCCCAATACAGAGGGATCAGAAAAGACTACAAGAGGCAGGGCAATGGCTAACACATCCTCTGGCAGGAACGACAGTAAGATTAAATAAATGATAGTTATCAGTACATATACAAGATAGAATCCCTGTTTCATCTGAAAACGGATATCCGCCCATATTGCATGCAGAAACCTCATAGAAGATTCCTTCCCGTTAATTTGATAAAAATATCCTCCAGGGTTGCCTCACAGCTGTGAATAGTTCTTATATCAGTATTTTTGAGTATATCAATAAACTGCCTGTTTTCGGCAAGATGATCCATCTCAAATTCTTTCTCAACCAGATTACCGTCCAGTTTATATTCCATCTTTATCCTGCGTTTACCGTGTTCAATCATTAAATCCTTCGGTGAACCGGTAACCATAATCTGGCCGTCAACAATAAAGGCCACCCTGTCGCATAACTGTTCAGCAACCGTCATGTTGTGGGTTGTGAGGAAAACAGTTTTGCCGGCAGATTTTTGTTCCAGGATTATTTCTTTTATAATATGAGCGTTTACGGGATCGAGCCCTGCAGTAGGTTCATCAAAAAACATCAATATGGGTTGATGCATAATGGAACGGATAAAATTCAATCTCATTTTCATCCCTTTCGAAAAACTCTCTACACGCACATCTTTATCAGGTAAAAGTCCCACACGGTCAAGTAATTTATCCGCATTTTCTATCCTGATCTTGTAATAGGCACTAATGAGTTGCAAGTTCTCTTTTGCAGTTAGTTTTAAATAGAGATTCGGAAAATCAAAAGCCACGCCGATTTGCTCGTAAAATTCCTTACCCCACTGATTTCTTTCCTTTCCCAGAACCTCAATCTGTCCCGTATAATTTCTCAACAATCCAATTATGAGCCGCTGTGTAGTTGTTTTCCCGGCACCATTGGGTCCCAGAAATCCAAATACTTCACCTTCATGAATGTTAAAATTCATTTCATGAATAGCCTTCTTTTGTGTTTTTTTATAGGTAAAATTCAAATCTGTTACCTGTATCATGATAATTTATTTAATTCTCATTTTGTTGTCATGCCTCAGGCAGGATTGCCAGTTTACTTATTTCCTTTGCTGATACACTTTTACCCAATCGATTATCATGGAAACAGGTAAATGGTCAGGATTCACCTCTCCCACCCATGATCCTCCAAGCTGCTGGCTGAATATAAAATAAAACGGTCTGTTAAAAGGCCATTGTATCTGCTCCGGATCTGAGTTTTCGAGCCTGGGATATCTGAATGTCTCTTCCCCGTTGAGAGTCCATTTTGTCGTATCAAGAGTGTTCCCGTCGAAATTATCCTCCCAGATAAGGTTCCATTCATTTTCCTGATAACTATTCTCGTTCTTTTCTGTTGATATTGAAAATATCAGTAAAACCAGTGTGATCAATAATGTTTCCATGATTATAAGGAAGTTTTAATGAATTAAATTCTCTGTCCATTAAACGTGATTGCAAGTTAAACCAAAAAAATAGAAGTCAAATAAGATTTAGCCACCCTGCTATATATCCAAATATTAAAATGCTATGATGACTGGCTGGATTTCGATTTCTCTCTTATCTGCGAGTATTTCTCCATGCTTGAACGGCAGGGTCCGGGCAGCCGCAAAATGATACTGCGGGCGCTTAGCGTCAACCAGCACGTTAGAATCAGCGAATCATATTCTGTAAACAGCAGTCTATGAAAGAAAATCCCTAAAGTTTAATCTGTTAACAATCCCTATACCTGCATTATACGTATTGGTAAAAGTCTTTGGAATCTTGATTCTTCGTTTTTCATTATACTTTATTTCAAAAGCAGTCAGCTGACCGTTAAACTCTTCAATATAATCAACCTCTTGTTGTTGTGTAGTCCTCCAGAAGAATGAGTTGGTAAAGTGATTCTGATAACCATTGCGTTTTTTCCGTTCGCAAATAATGAAATTCTCCCATAATGCACCAATGTCCTGCCTGATTGCTAAAGGCTGTAAATGACCGATTACGGCATTTCGGATTCCATTATCGTAGAAGTAAATCTTTCTGCCTGTCCTTATTTCATTTCTCAGATTCCGGCTGAAAGAACCTAATCGAAATACAATGAAAGCTTTTTCCAATATACTAATGTAACGCTCTGCTGTTTTAGGATCGAGGCCTGTGATCTGACCCAGTTCACGATATGAAACTTCATTGCCAACTTGAAAAGCAATAGCTTGCAGTAAATTCCGGATTTCATCCGGTTTCTTCAAATTTCCATAAAGCAGCACATCTTTGTATAAATAACTTTCGGCAATTTCTCGAAGAACAACCTCCTGTTGCTCAGGATTGTTAAGTACATCGGGATACAGACCAAACACCAATCTGTTTTCCAGGTCTTGCTCTGCCCTGACAAACCCTACATGGTTTTGCCATTCCATCCACGAAACCGGAAACATAAAGAAAGTTCGTTTTCTGCCTGTAAGCGGCTCTTGAGTTGCAGATGCCAGGTCGAATGAGGAAGAACCGCTCAAAATCAGTTGAACCTCACTGAATGTATCAACCATTAACTTTGAAGTTTTACCTATCGAGTTAATCTGTTGTGCTTCATCTACAAAAACAATCTTGTAATTTCCAATAATCTGACGTAACTGCTCGGTATTTGGTGTATCCAAAATCCGTCTGACAGTAGGATCATCAGCATTTAAATGGAGCGAAGATTCCGGATAATCTTTCAACAATTCGCGAATTATTGTGGTTTTTCCCGTTTGGCGAGGCCCAAACAACATAATAACCTTACCCTTGAATAAATTACCTGAAATTTGACTTAACAGAACTCTTTCTATCATTCTCTGGCAATATTTATACAAATATAATAAATATTGGGATCAAAATCCACAAATATCATAATATATACGGAAAACAATCCCCAAAATATATACTTGTCGTAATCACATTCTCATATTCAACCCTCTCTGCCCTCTGTTTCGCGGAACTTCGCTGTAGAGATAGTATCAGGACTCCTGGTTTGCGCCCTTTTTAATCCCCTTTGTATAATCCCGAACGCAAAGACAGGAACCCAATATTAGAAGAAGATTAATTATATCTTGTTACAGAAGCGAGACTTCGCCTTATGCCTTTACTGTATCTGACAGCCGGATAACCGAAGATTACCAGCAGTCCTTCGCGGCTTTTGTACCTGATACCATACTTTTCCCTCAGCCTGCGGGCGCCGGAGTTCTGAATAAAAGGGTGTACGGCGCCAAGCATACAGGTGCCGAGTCCGAGCGACTCCCCGGCATACATAGCGGTAGTGGCAGCTATTAAAGGGTCTGCAGGATCGGCCCAGGGTGAACCATAAAAGTACATGACGAGAGGAGCATCGTAGGTAACCGAGTTTTCTCCCTTTTTAAGGTTCCCCGGATAGATACTGAAGAGCGGCCTTATGAAATTCCTGAAAAGCTCATCATTGGTTTTACCCCAGAAGGGACGCATAAGAGCCAGAAACCAGGGTGACACGAACCATTTCATCTTCTCAAGCATACTGCAGAAGTCTGTAACGAATTCACGGGATTTCTCAACTTTGTCAAATACAAGAACGTTTACATCAGATGGGGGAAGTCCCATCGGTGAGGTCCTTGCTGCTTCGAGTATCTTTTCGATTTTCCCGGGTTCAACGGGCTTTTTCTGAAATTCGCGCACCGACCTGCGCCGCTTAAGCAGACTCAACAACTGGTTGTAGTCAGCGGCTTCACCGGAATCAGGCAGCATGAACAGATCGTCAGGTGAAAGCGTTCGTCCTGTGACTTTTATCGCATAGTGCGGACAGATTGCCATGCAATGGCCGCAGCCAATGCATCCGAAAACCGGTGTGTCGCTAACGGCAGCCTTCCCGTCCGACATGACCAGGGTATTATCGCCGCAAACTTTAACACACAATCCGCAGCCATCGCACTTTTCAATGTCAATAGAAATGCTGCCGGGTTCATTTGTTCTTGAAGTAGGTATTGCCATAATCAGACTGTTTCCATATAAATATAAGGGTTTATTTTATCCGGACCTGATTTCAGACTTAAATTGTAAAAACCAGTATTATTGACCACTTAACACCGGAGTAAACTGACCATCTACTGTCAGTTGTAAGTGTCTGATATTATTGAAATTATAATCATGGACTTCTGGCCGGCCGAATGTGGTCAGCCGAACCGTTTGCTTCACTTTTTGTCAATGCTTCAGATTTTATTAACTTTGCGACCTCAAATGAAGACACGGTTCCCAAAATATTGCGCTAATACTCCACCCTGATTCACCTGTTGGATGGCTTCAGGCAGCAGCCATATAATTTCACACTTTACTGCCAAATCCATATAGGATTATTAACATGAATAGCTCTCAGGTGTTCAAAATAAAATTTTGTTTGTGGGTATAATTGATGAGATAAAAAGAAGACGGACATTTGCCATCATTTCGCATCCGGATGCGGGTAAAACAACCCTTACCGAAAAGTTACTCCTTTTTGGTGGTGCCATACACGTTGCAGGAGCTGTAAGAAATAATAAGATCCGAAAGACAGCCACCTCTGATTTCCTTGAGATAGAAAAACAGAGGGGTATATCTGTTGCCACCTCAGTCATGAGCTTTGATTATAAGGGGATAAAGATAAACATACTGGATACTCCGGGGCATAAGGACTTTGCCGAGGATACTTATCGTACCCTGACGGCCGTTGACAGCGTAATACTTGTGGTTGACAGTGCCAAAGGGGTGGAGGAACAGACCCGCAGGTTAATGGAGGTATGTCGTATGAGAGCTACCCCGGTAATGATCTTTGTCAACAAGCTGGACAGGGAGGGCAAAGAACCTTTCGAACTGCTGGAAGAGATGGAAAAGGAATTAAATATTGCAGTTACACCTTTTACCTGGCCGGCTGGCAGGGGTGGAAATTTCAAAGGGGTATACAATATTTTCAGAAAAAACATACAGCTTTACACTCCTGAAAAGAGTAATATATCGGAGCTCCTCGCAGAAACCGGCGATATTTCAGATCCTGTGCTTAGAAGATATGTCGGACAGGAAATATTAAGCCGCCTGCTGGAAGAAACAGATCTTGCTGCAGGTCTGTATGAGACATTTCAAGAAAATCTCTATCTTGAAGGATATCTTGCTCCTGTCTTCTTCGGGAGCGCGCTAAATAATACCGGCGTACTTGAGGTGCTTGAATCTTTTATTGAAATAGCTCCGTCACCAATCCAATCAGAATCACATGAACGTGTTGTCAAACCTGATGAGTCTGATTTTACCGGATACATTTTCAAGATCCATGCAAATATCGATCCCAGGCATCGTAACCGGATGGCATTTATGAGAGTATGCTCCGGCGTGTTCGAAAGGAATAAACCATATTACCATACCCGGTTAAACAGGAAAATGCGGTTTTCTTCCTCCGCAGCATTTATCGCCAATACAAAAAACACTATAGATGAGGCATTCCCCGGGGATGTAATAGGTGTGTATGATACAGGATCCCTGAAAATCGGTGATACTCTTACCGAAGGTGAAGTTCTGCATTTTAAGGGGGTCCCCAATTTCGCTCCGGAGTTATTAAGAGAGGTCATAAACCGGGACTCCTCAAAAAGCAAACAGCTTGAGAAGGGGATCAGACAACTTACGGGTGAAGGAGTTGCCCAATTGTTCCTTCAGCAACCCGGGAACAGAAAAATCATCGGAACAGTAGGAGAACTTCAGTTTGATGTAATAAAATTCAGACTTGAACACGAATACGGTGCCATATGCGACCTTCGGCCGCTTCCTTTTGTGAGGGCATTATGGTTTACTTTTAATGATACAAAAGAATTAAACGAGTTTCTCACCCGTAAGGCAGGGTTTATAGCATACGATAAAGAAAATGCTCCTGTCTTTTTTGCCGAAAGTGAATGGCTGATTAAAATAATTCAGGACACATATCCTTCAGTCAGATTCCATAAAACCTCTGAAAGCTTCAGAATTACCTGATACCGGACTTAACAAACAAACATCATCTTAATAATATGTTCAATAAGAGCGAAAAAAAAGAAATGATCTGTCTCAGTTCCAGGACAATCACTCTCTTAAAAGAAGTAAAATAAGATATGGTCATTTGTCCTTTGTGTTTAAACAGTAAATCCTTTAAGGTGATAGAAGGACCTGACAACAGAGCTTACACGAAATGCAACGATTGTCAATTAATCTTTACGGGAACACGCTACCATCTTTCTGTCAATGATGAAAAAAAACGTTATTCAGAACATAAGAACGGAATAGAGTACCCGGGGTATGTGGAGTTTCTTAATCAGGCTATAGAACCAGCTTTGCCCCATTTATACAGGAGTATGAACGGTCTCGATTTTGGTTGCGGACCAACACCTGCTTTAAGTTTAATGCTGAAGAGACAGGGGTATAAATGTGATGATTACGACCCAATATTCTTCCCTGAAATAACTGAGAAGGTTTACGACTTTATTTTTGCCACTGAGTGTTTCGAACATTTCTTTTTTCCGGGAAAAGAAATCCAAAGAATATATGAAATGCTGAGTCCGCAAGGATTTCTTATTGTTATGACTGAAACCTGGAGAACAGAAGAGGCATTTTCGCGTTGGTACTATGCCCGCGACATTACTCATGTCTCATTCTATCAAAGCCGGACTTTTGAATTTATTGCCGGAAAATTCGGTTTTGTCTCACACAAAAGCAACAACCCAAGAGTATTTGTTTTACAAAAGAGACGGTCCTGAATGAATTGATTTAATTACTGCGAGTTAGTCTCAATAAAGTTTATGTTAACCCTGCAAAAGGTATGTGCGGAGCAGATATTCAGAGATGCATTTTCAGACCTGGTTTTTCAGATGAGTATGCTTTTCCAGACAATTGCGGACGGACTAAGCAATCCAGTTAAATTTTTTAAATATTCTACAAAATAATTGTATATTGCAATATCAAAATTATGAGTACCAGTAAAGAAAAGTATTGTCATCCTACACTAATTGCATATCAGGTATATTAGTCAGAAACAGTTTAATAGTTAAAACAGACAGAGTTATCTGTTAATAGTGTCTAATCAATTTATAGTAGAGACCATGAAAAAAAAAGCAGAGGAGTTACCTGACTCTTACTCTGAAAATGAAGCCCCCCGTCGTCGTTTCATTAAAAAACTGGTACTTTGTGCCGGAGGTATTACCATTAGCAGGAGCATTATAGCCAACTCTGACAGTGCTGAGTCTGCCCTGAGAATGAAAGAGGAAACGGATTTTCTGAACAGTATGCCGCAAGAATCACGACAGGCGGTTGAGATTCTCAAACAAATCCAGGCTTATGATCCCAAAGTGATTACTGATCTTATCGGTAAATTGTCTAAAGATGTTGTTGTATTAAAAACAACACAGAGCGTCAAGGGAGACAGCCGTTACCTTACCCAGACTATAACCATAAAGGATCCTGAGGCTCTGGCAAAATTAAACATATCCCGTATTTCAGCAGACAGAAACATTCTCGAAGCAGGGAAATTACTTCAGCAATCTACTATGATGGCTGACCCGAAAGTGATAAGTGAAACCAAGAATCTTTTGCCTGAGGGAATGGTCGCAATGAGTCCGGGTGGCACTGCCCTTGGTGTTAATGTAGGAGTCAATTTTAATCTTGGCAAGGTCCAGAAATTAAATCAAAGCGAATGGACTCCGGTAACTTTGATCAAATAAAATAACCTGAACTGTTTTCCTGAAACAGGTCTGACTCTGAGTTACTGATTGAAATCCGTGTGCATTGATTCAAATAGCACACGGATTTCCGGAGGAATTTCTATTACTAAAATCAGTAACAGGTAATGCTCATTTAGTCACGGATTAAACAGATGTTTGCTTCAACAAAAAGTGAAAATGAAAACCAATCAATATAGCGATGCAGTACTAATCTTCCCACCCCAGTGGAGCGTGTTACAGCCTTATTTAAGTCTCCCTTCACTTACCGCATATTTGAGAAGGGAGGGGATCACTGTAAATCAATACGACCTGAATATTGATTTCTTCCATGAAGTGCTGTCAGCAGAATTCCTGGAACCTATGTGTCTGGGCCTTCAAGATATTTATTATGATTTGTCGAATCGTTCTACATTAACGCCCGATGAACAGTCAAAGTTATATCGCATTTTTTTAATATTACCTGAATTTGATTCTGTCCTGGCAGGCATTGAAGATGCCAAAAGAGTCTTACAATCAGAGACATTCTATACTATTCAGGAGAAAAGTCATCATTATTCTCTTATCAATACGGCATTTAATATCATTAATCTTTTTTGTTATGTCAAGGTAAGCCTTGACACGATGGATTTCCCTGTTGACACAGATTCTCTTGATGACGTGATAAAATACTTACGGCCTCATAAGAATCGCCTGTTATCCTTAATGGAGGAGCAGGTTAAAAAAGTAATGTCACTGCAAAAATGCAAAGTAGCCGGCATATCCCTTAATAACTCTACTCAGTTCATCCCTGCCCTCACAATGGCAGCATACATAAAAGAAAATTATCCTGATATTCAT
>Ga0334888_1002325_pt1 | contig 21215 bp, 19 predicted proteins | sample GraSluR1_MG_FD_207227 | JGI IMG/M metagenome (GOLD analysis project Ga0334888, IMG submission 207227) | Sludge microbial communities from methane-producing bioreactor in Wageningen University, Netherlands - Granular Sludge_3_08-R1 | ecosystem: Engineered > Bioreactor > Anaerobic > Unclassified ...
ATGGCCATAGCCCTTGTCGATGCCAAAGGAATCATACAGAGGGTCAACTCATCTTTCGAAGATCTTTTCGGCTATAGCGACAGTGAGTGCAGGGGGGAATACCTTGATGTTCTTATAGCCCCGGAAGAATCCGGGGATGACGCCGCCCAGTTGACTGACCAGGCAGCCGGAGGGGGCAGTGTCCGGGTGGAGAGAGTAAGATGCAGGAAGGATCGGACATGTATCGATGTCCAGATAATCGCCGTTTCATTCCCCGGTTTCGGGGGGGAAAGAGTTGTCTACGCCATCTACCAGGATATTACAGAGCGCAAAATATTCGAGGAGCATGCCCGATTTACCAGTTATCATGACAGCCTTACTGGCCTGTTCAACCAGGCCTTCGTGGAGGAGGAGATCCAGCGTCTTGACACAGCCAGGCAATTGCCGATCAGCGTGATCATGGCAGACCTTGACAATCTGAAACTAGTCAACGACGCCTTTGGACACGTTGAGGGAGACAAACTGATAATAAAAACGGGCAACCTGCTCAGGTCGTGCTGCCGACAGGAAGATATCGTGGCAAGGTGCGGAGGGGATGAGTTCCTGATACTTCTCCCAGGGACACCCATGCAGGATGCAGGAAAAATTTGTGACCGCATAAGGGAGGGATGCAGCAGTAAATGGGGAGAGAGCTTTATCCCCCTGAGCATAGCCTTGGGTCTGGCGGCAAAGACTGACGTGACTGAGGATTTTGTTCAGGTCATTCGGAAGGCCGACGAAGAGATGTACCTTGACAAACTTATGAAGAGCGAGAGGTCACGGCAGACGATATTCGAAAGGGTTGAAACTTTCCTGGAGGGGGACCACAGGAGGAAAAGTCATATTGACAGACTGGCAAATATTGCCTCCCTTTTTGGAGAGTTCATGTCCTTGCGAAAGGACGAGATAGACAGACTAAGGCTTCTTGCCCGTTTCCACGATGTAGGGCTCATCTCCGTTCCGGCTGATATCCTTTTCAGAGAGGGACCACTGGGCCCTGATGAGATGGAGATGATCCGTAAACATCCCGAGAGGGGTTACCATATCGCGAGGGCAATTCCACAGATAACTCACGTGGCGGAGGGTATTCTCTCACATCAGGAAAAGTTCGATGGCAGCGGTTATCCCCGCGGTCTTGCAGGGGAATCTATACCTCTTGCCGGAAGGATAATGCACCTTCTGTGCGCATACGAGGCAATGACCGGCTGGCGTTCCTATGCTCCGGCACTGTCGAGGAGGGAGGCCCTGGAAGAGATAGAAGAAAAAACCGGAAGCCAGTTCGACCCCCGTCTTGCGGGGCTTTTCCTGAAGATGATGGAGGAGCCTAGCCCGCGCACCCCCGGGCTACCCTTCTGATCGCCGATTCCATTATCCCCTCTATGCCGGGGTGGTGGGCAGGAAGAAAACTCCGGAGCCTCTCTATCAGCTTGTGTTCCGCGATGCACCTGAACGTGGGGGCATAGTTTATGTTCGATACCCATGAAACCTGGGTCAGGATAAAATCCGGGATGGTTCTTACGTTCTGGTATGAAGCCCTGCCATCCCTGGTTATCTCCTCGATAATTGCAGGGGAGGCCGCTTTCTCGCCGGAGATGCCCGGGATGAGTTTACGTATGGTTCCGGCAGAGAGATGTCCGTAAACCAGGTCGAATATATCAAGTTTGTCCGCATCACGGATCATTCTGGCATAAGGCATGGTGGATGGGGCCGTTTCTTCGGGTATTTCCCTCCTGTTGTGAAGTATCACCGAATCCAGGATAGCGGTTCTCTCCTCCGGAGGAAGACAGGAAAGGATCTCCTCCTTTTCCAGCACTTCGCGTCCTTTTGCCCCGTGATCGATAGAAGCCGGGTCGTAGAATGTACCGAATTCCTTCCATTGTGGGAATCGTCCCACGTCATGCAGCCATCCTATGGCCTCAGCCGTATTTATCTCCCTGGGTGACCAGCCGATCTCGAAGGCTATGAAGCGGCAGTATCCTGCAACCCTCTGGCTGTGATCCCTTTTCAGTTCGTGCATCCGGTGGAGGTTTCCTTCACTGTCCCGAAACCTCTCGGGATAATCCATGAACCACTGTTTTACAGCCTCAAGTTCTCTTACGTTCACTTTTTCACAGCCCTTCGGTGCAAGTTGCCTTGCTATGGTTCAACAAACAGAAATGATACCACTTTCAGAATTTTTAACCACCCGGGTTCCAGCATGCGACGGTTCTCCCTGCTCCGATCTGTATCAGGAAAGGGGGGGTGGAGCATTTTTCTGTTCTCCGGGGGCATCTCGCCGAAAAAACGCAGCCGGTTTTCCCGGAGAGGGAATCAGTACGACGAACAAGTATTTGCGGAGAATGGCCCATTCCCGGAAGTGCTGCTCCCAGGGCTCTTGTGTATGGGTGAGCGGGTGTGGAAAGCAGGTCTTTGGATGGGCCCGTTTCCACCACGTGTCCCCTGTAAAGGACCATTACCCGAGAGGCGGAAGCCGACGCGAGGAGAAGATCATGGGTCGCCATTACAAGACCCATGCCCTTTTCGCAACGCTTGCGAAGGATCTCCATGATTCCTTTTCGAGTGGCGGCGTCCTGCATGCTTGCCGGTTCATCAGCCAGGAGCAGTTCCGGGTCAAGCGCGAGGGCTCTCGCAATGCTGACGCGCTGTCTCTGGCCGCCAGAGAGGGAAAACCTGACTCGCTCCTTCCAGATTTCCCTGTCTGCGAGGCCGCATTCGACAAGAAGTTCTCCTGCTCTTTCCGATGCCCGTTTTTTCCCGGGTGAGTCGGCTATGAGCATCGGTTCGGATACCGCATCAAGGGCGCTCAGAGTTGGTGGAACACAACCGAAAGGGTCCTGCGGCACGTATCCGGATCTCCGGCGGAGGAACACCAGTTCTCCCCGGCTGCACAGTGAAAGGTCCTTTCCGAAAAGGGAGGCATATCCGCCGGATATGGCTGTCAGTCCAAGGCATGCCCTCAGCAAGGTGGTCTTGCCGCTACCGGATTCACCCACTATCGCGAGGCTTTCTCCAGGAAAGATCTCCAGATCCGTTCCGGCAAGGGCCTGAACCTGGCTTCTTGCGGAACCGAAACTCACGGTGATCTTTTGTGCTACCAACAGAGGTGATCTCATTGGAACCCTCTCCCCGTAGCAAGGTTTGCCGCAAAGACCAGATCCCTTGTGTGAGGGTGGAGGGGCGAAGTCATTATCTTTTCAGCCGGGCCGCTCTCTACTATCTTTCCCTGGTGCATTACGCTTATGCTGTCCGATACCGAGGAGGCAAGGGGGAGGTCGTGAGTTACAAGAAGGAGTCCCATCCCGGTTTCACGGACCATTCCGCCAAGCAATGTTATTATCTCGGCCTGGGTAATAACGTCCAGGGCGCTGGTGGGTTCGTCAGCCAGCAAAAAAACCGGGGAGCAGGATATAGCAAGAGCTATTACGACCCGCTGTTTTTCCCCTCCCGACAGTTCGTGTGGAAATCTGACCGCGAAGCTGGGCCCAAGGCCGACCATTTCAAGGAGTTCCGAGGCTTTTACTGCGGCTTCCCTTCTTCGGGTTCCCAGTCTTGTTCGAAGGGTTTCCGCGATCTGCTCTCCCACGGAGATCACGGGAGTAAGGGAGTTCATTGCCCCCTGGGTCACAAGAGCCACCTTTATCCCCCTGAAATCCCTTCTGGTAGCTTCAGGTGCAGAAAGAATATCGGAACCCTCAAAGAGAATTTTCCCTGTGGCTGTTGCTTCGGGGGGAAGGAGGCCCAGTATAGAGTAGATCAGACTGCTCTTTCCGCCGCCGGATTCTCCAACTATGGCTGTTACCGCTGAGTGGTGGATATCGATAGAAGCTTCCCTGACTGCGCGGACTTTCCTGGCATTTGTATCGTAAGTAACCGAAAGGTCGCGGATACAGATCATTTTCTGTTCCCCTTCACGAGCCGCGGGTCCGCTATCTCCTCGAGGGCTCGTCCCATATCAAGAAATACAAGACAGATTACCGAAATTCCGATCCCGGGAGGAAGGATAAGCCACCATGCACCTGCCGTGAAGGCACCGAAGCCGTGGGCTTCGTGGAGCATCCTTCCCCAGGAGATTATTCTTGGGTCCGAAAGGCCCAGGAATGAAAGCCCTGCCTCAGCAAGAATTGCTCCGGGCACTCCCAGTGTGACCGCTGCAAGAAGGACAGGAAGAGCCTCTGGTACCAGATGCCTCCAGAGGATGTACCATGGGCTCGCCCCTATTGAGCGGAGATTCTCGACGTAACAGGATTCCCTGAGAGTCAGGGCGAGAGATCTCACTGTCCTGGCAGTTCCCATCCATGAGAAAAGTCCGAGTATAAGGATCAGCTGCCAAAGGCCCTTTCCCCAGATCCCCACGATGACCATAAGTATGGGCAGGACCGGTATTGAAAGAAGAACATCAACGCCCCTCATGATAAAGGAATCGATCTTTCCACCGAGATATCCGCTGGAAAGGCCGACAAGGAGTCCCAGGGCAGAGGATATCAGGGTGGCAGCCAAACCTACTATGAGAGATATCCTTATGCCTTCCGTGAAGAGGGACAGGACATCCCTTCCTCTCTGGTCTGTCCCCATCAGGCCCCATTTTCCTCCGGGAGTCCTGATCTCTATCTTGCCGGCCGACGGGGTGGTCCCTTCTATTTCGACCCTTATGTTTTCATGATTCCGGAAAAGGACTGACGTGGCATTTCCGAAAGGAGGCACACCCAGTGAAGCCTTGAAGGAAACGTCCCTGGCATCGATATCGATCAGCCATTCCCGGGTATCGCCTGATACTGCCAGTACGAAACGTTCACCCCCTGGGCCGGTCCAGACAAGCGAGGCCGAAGGATCTTCCTCAAAGGAAAGGGTTCCCCTGATGGAGATGTTCTCCGGAGGGGACCAGTTCCATTTTTTTTCGAAGAGAGTCTTCGAAGGCGACAGTGAGACAGCCAGCGCAGGTCCCTCCTCTCCTCCAGTCCAGACCGGAGGGGCAAAGGGCCTTGCGACGCTTTCAAAAGGATCTGTCTGAAGCAGGGAAGGGCCCGCTATGGCCGCTGCGACAATAATAAAAAAAGCGGCAAAACTCCATCTGGGCATGATTTTACCTTTCAGCCCTTTTCCCGACCCTTATCCGTGGGTCAGCCAGGGTGCAGGCAGCATCGGCCGCGAGGTTTGAGGCTATCGTGAGTAGACCGAGTATGTAGAATGCAGCACCTGCCGAGGGGTAGTCGTGTCCAAGTATCGAGTCGAGGAGGAATTTTCCGACCCCATGCAGAGAAAAAACTGTCTCTGTAATTACCGCCCCCGAAACGATGCCGGGCAGGGCGAGAAGGAAGATCGTCAGTATTGGCGGGAGGGTCGAACGGAAAGCATGGTTCCATATGATCCGGTCCTCGGAGAGTCCCCTTGCCCGGGCAAGAAGAATAAAATCTTCACCCAGAGTCTTGACCATGAGGTTTCTCACGTAGATGGCCCATGACCCGAAACCAAGGAGCACAAGAGACCCTGCGGGGAGTATCAGGTGATGAATGTAATCGATAACACGCGGCAAGGTTCCTGAGGGCATCGGGATTGATACTGTTCCTCTCAGGGGAAAAACAGGGAAGGTGTAGGCAAGAAGGAGCAGCAGTACCAACTGGACAAAGAAAGAGGGGAACGAGAAGGATATCGATCCCGAAAAGATGACGGCCTTCTCGAGAAAACCGCCTCTCTTTCTTGCTGCCTTGACTCCCAGCCATGTACCGATGGCCGAAGAGAGAAGGAGAGAGGTTCCGAGAAGCGCCAGGGTATTGGGGATCCTGCTTTTGATCTCGTCCCATACTGGCCTCTGGGACAGGAAGGAGATCCCGAAATCGAAGGAGAGCATCCTCCTGACATATATGAAGAATTGCTGGTGGAGGGGCAGATCGAGGCCAAAGAGATGCCGCATTTTTTCCTTGGCCTCGGGGGAAAAACGGGGGTCCACGATCGTGCTGACGGCATCGCCTGGCATAACGCGGAAGAGGAAAAAGTTTGCCGTAATAATCAGCAGGAGAACTGCCAGTGCTCCCGCGAACCTTCGGATCCAGTAACTGTTCAATTTCTAGTCTCTCCAGGGAAGCCTGAAGTCATCGAAACGGGTGAAGTGGACATATTCACCGGGCCTGTATTTCCGAAAAACAAAGGGTCCCGTGCCAATGAGCATAGTAAGCCCCTCAACCGATGGGTGCTTCTCCCTTGAGGGCTGCCATGACTCCCAGTCTTTGACGTTTTCAATTATATGAGCCGGGAAAACGGGTGATCCACCGATGTTGTGCAGGTGCCAGAAGGAGGTGTTGGACATGTTGACGATCACGGTTCTTTCGTCGGGTGTTTCTATGCTCTCTATGTCCCTGACGTTGTCGAAATACCTTGGTATCTCGCGGGATTTCAGGAATTCCAGAGATTTCCTTACATCTCTGGAGGTGAAAAGAACACCGTCATGCCACCTGATTCCGCTCCTGAGCGCGAAGGTTAACCGGGTCTTTGCTGTTGACCCGGAACCGGAAGTCTCTACCTCCCATGATCTGGCAAGCCACGGGATGTCCTCGAGATCTTCCGGGTCAATCGCGATAAGAGAGTCGTAGACCAGGCCAAGGACCTGCCAGTCGTAGACAGAACTTGTGCTGAAAGGATTGAGCGACCTTGGTTCCTCCTGCAGACACCACATGATGGGCCTATCGCCCCCGTTTCCCGGTTCCATGTTGATGAGGGTCCAGATGTTGTCCGCGGTCGTTCTTTCTGTCTCGATTATCCCTTTCCAGCCCTCTCTTACGGCTGTGACCATGTATCGGGAGTAGATAGGGATCCATGGAGTTATCTCTGAGAGCATTTTTTGTGCCCTTCTTGCGGCCTTATCGGCAGTTTCACGGTCCGGTGCCCAGCGAAGTCTCTCCAGAACCCTGTCAAGAGCCTCGTCATGGAGGCCCTGGATGTTGTACCCTCCGGGGACATCCATGGACGAATGGAAAAAAGCGAAGAGGCTGTCCGGATCCCTCGTAAGGCTCCAGGCCATGACGAAAAGGTCGAAATCGTGGGAATCAAGGCGTTTGATCATCATCGAAAAATCCAGGGGCTCAAGGGAAACAGGAACGCCAAGGGCCTTCATTGCTTCCGCGATCCGTCCCGCCACCTCGGCGCTTGTAGGGGCGACCTGGGCAGTCGGGGAAAGAAGCCTGACGGGTTCTAGAGGGGATGTTTTCCCGGGGGGAACCAGGTTCCCTTCCGGGCTCCATTTCCATCCCGCTTCCTCAAGCAGTTTCCTTGCCCCTGCCGGGTCGTGGTCCCAGGTTTTTACGCTCTTTTCGTAATACGGAGAGACAGGGGGAAGGTAAGTCGATACCGGCTCGCTGTAGCCGGAAAAAATATCCCTTACTATCTGCCGTGACGGAATGGACATCGATACGGCCTGGCGGAGAGTGGTATCGTTCCAGGGTTCTATGCGGAGGTTGAATCCCATAAAAAAGAGATGAAAGGCGCGGGAGATGGAAAGAGATACCCCCGGGAAGTTCGAAAGCCTTTCGATATCCACGGGGCGGGTAATGTCGCCGAGAACATCTCCCTTCTGGAGGGCCAGCATCTGGGAATCAGGGTCCCGGTAGATCACCATGTAGAGGTCCTTTGTCTTTGGTCCATTGACCGCATTCAGGTCGAACCCGGCTGCCGTTGTTGCCTGTAAAAGCACCAGCAGAGCCAGAGCCGACAGGATGACCTTCCCCCTGAACATTGCTACCACCCCATAAAATGATTTTGGATATCATAGCATAGGGGCACAGGAGATCGAAGATCCGCCTACCGGCGGGCAGGAAACTGGAGACGGGAGGCTGGAAGATCAAAGACGTAAACAGTCAACGGTCAACGGAAAAGGCAAAAAACCAGCCCGGGACAGGGTTTTGATCTTCAGCTTCCTGACGCCAGCATCCCGTCTCCGGTCGCCTTGATTTGTTGTCATCCCGACCGTAGCGGAGGGATCTGGTTTTGACCTTGCGGTCCTAATTCCCGTCTTTCCCGCCCTTTCCGTTTACCGTTGACCGTTTACCGTTTACGCCTTTGCCCCTGCTTTCCTGCCTCCCGTCTCCTGCCTCCAGTCTCCTTGATTTCTTTGTCATCCTGAGCGCAGCGAAGGATCTGGTTCAGGCCCCGTGAATCGTGAATCGAATGGTTCAAAGGCGTGAACAGTCAACGGTAAACGGTTAACGGTGTGAAGCGAAAAGGCGAGGACAAGGCTCTTGGCCTGCGCTTTTCGTCTCACCTCTCACTCCTCACTCCTCACGCCCTTTCCGTTTACCGTTGACCGTTTACCGTTTACGCATTTGATTTGATGTTGTCATCCTGAGCGCAGCGAAGGATCTGTTCTTGCCCTTCCTGCTTCCAGTATCCAGATGCCAGTCTCCCTGTTTTCCAGCCCTTCCCGTCTTTACCCCTATTCTGCTATCACAGCAAGAAAGACCAGAGGCTTGTCACCCGTATTCAGGATCGAATGGTTGTGTCCGTTGAGAGTTACCGCCGTGTCCCCGGGGCCTACTTCGAACTCTTTACCGTCCTCTGTGAAAAGTCCCTTGCCGGAGAGGATATGGTAGACTTCCTCGTCCCCGGTATGGGTATGGCCTCCAACGGCGGCTCCCGGATCGAGTTCGACGGTTGCTACCATTTTCAGGTGGCTCCCCTCGGGCTTTTCGCCTGGTGCTATCACCGGGTAAAACATTGCTCCACCGGGTCCTCCCTGCAGATTTTCACGACGGATGCATCTCAGGTCCTTTTTGCAACAGAACATTCTGTCGACCTCCCTGGTTATTTATTCCGATTTTTTGCAGATCCAAAATCGTGAGTCGTGAATCGTGAGTCGTGAGTCGTGAATCGTGAATCGTCAATCGTGAGTCGCAACATCAAAACACAGACCCAGATTCTTCGCTATGCTCAGAATGACAAAGCATTTGCCCTTCCTGCCTCCCGTTTCCAGACGTCTCGACTTTTCGACTCACGATTCACGAATCACGGTACCTAAACCAGATTCCCGCCGGCGGGCAAAGGGCGCGGAACGTCCGCCTGCTGGCGGGTTCCGCTTCGTCATTTCATTCCTCAGAATGACAAGCACTTGCCCTTGTTTTTTCATTCGTCTCACGTCTAACGTCTTACGGCTTTTTTGCCCCTCCTGCCTCCCGGAGACCCCTCACCTCTCAACCCTCACACCCCTGCCCTCAAGCGCGACCAGAACCACTACTGCCATTACCATTGCCATGGCGGCTCCCGTGAAAAAAACCGCCCTGATGCCGAAACCGGAGAATATCATACCAAACATGATAGGCCCAACGGTTTGACCCAGGCGGAGAGACATGCTGTTTATTGAAAGAAACATGGCCCTGTCCTTTTCGGGGGAGTTTTCAGTGAGCATGCTCAGAAGTGCCGGTATGTTGATCCCCTGACCTATTCCGAAAAGGACGGCAGGAACCAGCATGCCAAGGCATCCGGGAACGTGCAGGATGAAAAATAGTGCTGCGCCATAAATAAAGAATGAGGATGCTATAAAAAGCGGTCCTCTTTCCATGCGGAACCAGCGACCGGCGATCGGTGCTGTGATTGCGCTGGATATGGACATGGAAGAGGATACGAGGCCTATCATCAGGGGGGTTGCGGCAAAGGTCGAAGCCAGGAAAAAGGGAAGAAAAGTAAGGAAACTTCCATACTGGACGATAAAGGACATCATGCTGGCTGCAAGGATAACGGGTGTGCCCTTTGATCCGATGCTTTTTGCCAGAGAGGACAGATCTTTCCCAATCTCGATGCGGCCGGTTTTGGTCAGTTTTTTCTCCTCAAGCCCCAGCAGCACCCAGGTGCCGACGGGGAGGGCCAGGAACGCGAGAAGAAAGGGGTAGTTCCAGCCGATCATGGCCAACAGTCCTCCCAGGGCGGGGTAGCTCGCAGTTCCTGCGCCGATAGCGCTTGTGTTGTAACCGATGGCGGCAGATCTTTCCTTTCCGTAGAAAAGGTCCCCGATCAGAGCCACGTTGAGAGAGTTAAGAGGGGCAGATCCGAGGCCCTGAAGGAAACGCAGCATAAGAAGGGTTCTGAAATCCGGTGCAAAAAAACAACCTCCGCCCGCGAGGCCGAAAAGTAACAGACATGGGAACAGGATCCGCTTCCGCCCGTAACGATCCGAAAGGGCTCCGGTAATTGGGGTGAAGAGGAGCCCGGGGATCGTAAACATGGAGATGAGCCACGCCGCATCCTCGCGGGGGACCCTCATGGCGGACGTTATCTGCGGAAAAGCAGGGGCAATGGAGGCTACTCCCAGGACGGAGATAAGGGTTATGCCGAAGATGATGTTCAGATTTGGGTCAAAAAGGATGGAATGGTCCCTGGATGTTTCCTTCATATCGGGGATCGAAGCCCCTCTCTTGTTTCCTACCAGTGGTTCTCGTGGATCCTGTCAGGGTCGAATCGCTTCGAGGGGCCTTTCTCTTCTGCCGGGTAACCGAGAGCAACGAAACAGAAGGGAGTTATTTCGACGGGGATCCCGCAAACCTGTCGGGACTTTTCAACAAGGTCCTGGTGGGGGAATATCCCCAGCCAGACAGAGCCAAGACCCAGGGAGTTTGCCGCGACCAACATGTTCTGGGTTGCTGCGGCACAGTCCTGAGGCCAGAAACCCTCTGCGGGGAGCCCCTCAGTCCTGGAGCAGACCATGATGGCTACGGGTGCCTGAAGGAGCATCTTTGAATATGGGTGGAAGGAGGGTATTGAATCAAGAATTTCTCTGTCTGTTATTACCACGAACTCCCATGGCTGCTGGTTATGAGCACTGGGGGCGCTCATTGCCGCCTTGAGAAGGGTTTCGACCGTTGCTTCGTTGACGGTTTTACCGGAGAACTTTCTTATGCTTCTTCTGGAAAGGATGGCGTCGATGGCTTTGGTCTCCACGATCTTTTCCCCCTTCGATGGAATCTGTTTTCAATCGGATTCCGTGTTCGGCCAGTGTTCCGCTTCAAGGTGAGGATTAGCCGGGTCGACCACCGCTACCTGGTCGAGGCTTGAGTGTTTTGCCCTGAAAAGCGCCGTGTCGGCATTGACCAGAACGGCCTGCTGGGTTATGCCGGAAATAATCCTTGTGACGCCAATGGGGACGGAAGTGAACTCCGGGATCACCTCTCCAACGGATTTTCTGATCCTTCGGGCTATGGAGACGGCAAGGGGTATGTCCCCGCTGTCGAGTATTACGGCGAACTGGTTGCCGCCAAACCTTGAAACCACATCTGCCGAGCGGACACATTCAAGTATTGCGTTGGCTGATTTTTTGAGGAATGCATCGCCTACAAGGTGGCCGTGTGCCTGGCAAACGTTCTGGTAGTCGTCGAGGTCTATGAAAAGCAGGGTTCTATCTGTCTCGTTCTCGATAAGGATCCTCAGCAGGTTATCGGTATACCTTCTGTTGTAGACACCTGTAAGGTCGTCCCTCAGTGCGGCGTCCTCGGCGTTCTTTTTTGCCGTCAGGAGAGAGGAGACGTGGGTTACGTTCATGCGGAGAATATCCAGGAAAAAGTACGAGAAAAGAAGGGTGAAGGAGTATGTCACCACTATATATCCCATCATCATGTCCAGTTCCCTCAGGTGGAGGATGGGGTAATAGAAGCAGGCAGCGTTATAAAGGAGTATCAGGAAGAAGGCAAAACCTTTGGGCTGGATGAAATATGGGCCTATCAGGGTGGAAAAGAGCAGGGTCATTACCTGTCTGAGAAGGATAATCTCCACCGGTATGCCAAGGTGTACAAAGAAAACAGGAAAGGATGAGATCAATATCAGGTTCAGGATCGCGAGCCATGCCAGGGCGGATCGTTTGTGAAAGGGAAACAGCATCGCCGTCGCGGGAGCACACGCAAGGTATGCCAGCGCAAGGGCTCCGTCGATCTTTTGCATGAACGTGTAGCCAAAGAGCACGTCAGTAAGGAACATGGTGGCGAACCATCCCGCAAGCACCAAACAGGTGACCAGCTTTCGTCTTCTCTGCTGTCTCTGGAATTCGACAGCCACCTTGCCCATTTCGACCTGAGTCATGACGGAACCCCCGTATGCAGAGTAAAAACATATTGACCTGACTTACAGAATACTATAGTTCGGTTTGATAATCAAAGAAAGCCCAGTTCATTCTTCAGAGTATTTTTTTGCGAGCAACAGGGCTTCTTTTTTGTTTCTTACCGCGCCTTCAGCGATATGGCAACGTATAGACGAAAGGATCTTTCCGATGAGAGGACCTGGTCCTTTCCCTGCCACCATAATTATATCGTCTCCGGAGACGATGTCGAAGTTCTTCTTGAGGCGAGCGGACCAGATAGCTGTCTTTCTGCGGTTATCGGACCACTGCATTGTCATGTCCATCCGGTCGTCCATGGATATCGAATCTATCAGTCCGGCCAGAAAGAGCCTGTCTATCCACCCTGGACCCATCTCTCTGAAAAGCACCGTGAAAATGTGGCTGTCGAGTTGACCGAAGGTAATATTCCTGTACTTTGCAAGGTTCTCTGTATCCTTGACAAAACGGGACGGCCAGCACCAGGAGGTGCATATCTCCCTTGTCTTGTCCCCTGCCGAGGCCAGAAGGGCAAATGCTCTTATACCTTTGTCGCTGCTCATTTCAGATGCGATCCTAGTCCTGCGGATAGTAATGATCTTTTCGGGTTCTGGAAGTCCGTCCCAGAAAGGAATGACCGCTTCCAGAAGGCCAAGAGATTCGAGTGACCCCACGAAAAGGGCCGGGTTTCCTTCGAGAGACAAAAGGATCTCCCTTCCAGTTCTCTGAAGGTGGACATTCCTGACCTGTGGGGCAGATTGCTTGCATTCGATGGCGGAAGCGGGATCTATCTCAAACCATGGCAACGATGAGGCAAAACGTGCAAGGCGGACGCACCTCAGTGGATCTTCCTCGAGGCGTTTACGAGGGTTGCCGGTGAAGCGAAGAATACCCGAAGCGAGGTCCCTGGTGCCTCCCCACGGATCGATGATACTGCCGTCAGAAGACATGGCCATGGCATTTATCGTCAGGTCTCTCCTGCCCAGGTCCTCTTCCAGGCTCTTGCCGTGATAAGACGAAAGGTCTATACGGGATTTGCCATGGGTCAGGATCGCTGAAACATCCGGAGGTCTGCCGACCAGTTTTGATTCCGGCCAGATCTCGATAACTGATGCCAGAGAGGCCGACGTAGTGATATCGGCATCTCTAATGTCATGGCAAAGCAGGAGATCCCGAACCGCGCCTCCGACGACGGCAGCACGGTGCCCCATGGTTTCCAGTTTTTTTACTGCTTCAAGCGCAGCAGCAAGAGGCTTGTCCATTGCTATCACCCTCTGGGGCAATTTTATACCCTTCCAGATGAGAGCGATATTATTGGAACAGAGGGATCGAGAGATGCTATATTTATCCCGAGCCTGAATTTTTGGAAAAAAGGGGGATTATTTTTGTTCGCCTTATGGATGGCCTCAATAATTTTGTTCATGGTCTCCCTGTTTTTTGACAGGGGCAGATCCATGCAGGCTGTCAGGAACGCCTGGGACCTCTTCCTGAAGATTTTGCCCATGTTTCTGGCGGTGCTTGTCCTTACTTCACTGAGCCTGGGATTTGTAAGCGAGAAGTTCCTTACGGATATCCTGGTCGGAAAGGGGCTCTTTGTCGGAACCGCCATCGCAGCTATGGCAGGCTCGGTGGCTGCCATACCCGGCTTCGTTGCGTTTCCCCTGGCCGGGATACTTGCCGCCCGGGGGGTGCCCTACACTGTTCTGGGGGCCTTCACAACTACGCTGATGATGGTGGGAGTCGTCACTTTCCCGCTCGAAAAGGGATATCTGGGAACAAGGGTTGCCCTGGTAAGAAACCTTGCGGGTTTCGCGACGGCCATTATTGTATCAATGGTCATAGGGGTCTTCTTCGGTGAAGTATTGTGAAAAGAGGTAAATTGATAAGGGCGTGCCTTCTTTACGGGGGCTTTGGGCTTTTCAGTCTGTTTTCTTTTTGTTCCGGTTACGAGCCCGGTTTGAGGAGTATTGAAAACCTCAAGTCCTTCGTGGTTACCATGGCAGGGATATTGCCTCCCGCATTCCTTCTGGTGGGGTTGTTCAATGCCTGGGTGAAACGGGAGGTGGTTGAGAGACACCTTGGTGAAAACGCCGGATTCCTGGCATATTTCTGGGCTATTCTTCTTGCCGGAACCATGGTTGGGGGTCTTTTCGTGGCTTTCCCTCTCTGTCATGTACTTCGGAAAAAAGGCGCCTCCCTGGCTGTGATCTTCACGTTCCTGAGTGCTTCGGCCATATGCCGTGTCCCCATGACCATATTCGAGGCCTCGTTTCTTGGGCTGAAATTCACGATAATACGTTACGCTGTATCGATTCCCCTGATTATTCTTTCTTCTCGAATAATGGCGTCATGGCTCGGAGAAGGGTTCGTTATATCCGACGGCAAAAAGTGACCCGCATTATTTCCGTCAATCCTGGAAGGAGGAAAGTGCCTGGGCGAATTTGCGAACGTTCCTGATGTGGGTTGCGATCATCGGTTCTATTTGCCCTCTGCCGACCGAACGGCAGTTGTTCAGGTAAATATTCCTCAGTTCGATGCTTTCTTTCATTCCAGTCGCAAGTCCGTGAGGTAGAATACCCATAACCGCAAGGGTTTCAAACTTCCCGGCCGGGCCGCCCGATCTCTGATCATGCAGTTTTGACGATATTACATGCGATGCCAGTTCGATACATAGCTGGAGGCTTTGTCCAATTTCAAGGGCCACAACTTCGTCAGGCTTTCCTTCAGAGGATTTCTGCCCCGACTCGAGCCTTGAAATGCATCTTTCCAGAGATCCGAGTTTCCTTTCGATACAGATCCTTTCTGTTGACACGTTCATACCCCCCTTATTATCTGCTTCCCCAGTACATTTCGGGAGGAAGTTCCGGTTTAAGTTCCCTGTCGAAAAGAGCTTCCAGCATTTTCTCCGGTTCGATACCATTATAAAGGATCCCGTATACTGCCTCAGTCAGCGGCAACTCCACGCCCATCTTTCTGGCATGCCTTGCCAGGGCATCAACAGTATAGGCTCCCTCCGCGACCTGGCCCAGTGAATCCATGGCTTCCTGAAGGGTCATTCCCTCCCCTATGGCCTTTCCAAGGCGATAATTCCGGGAAAGTGTGCTGAAGCACGTGACCATGAGGTCTCCAACTCCGGCCAGACCGGCCAGGGTGAGAGGGTGAGCTCCGCTTCTGGCTCCAAGTCTCATAACCTCGGCAAGACCCCTGCTGGCGAGGGCAGCAAGGGCGTTGCTGCCCATGTCGCGCGCGCTGGCGATACCTGCCGCGATAGCGATAACGTTTTTAACGGCCCCCCCGATCTCCACACCTGCGACATCGTCGCTGGAGTAAGCCCGGAAAAGATTTCCGGAGAATATCTCCTGCCACTTTTCTGCCTCTCCGGTAACAGACGAGGCTACGACGACAGCGGTCGGCTTGCCCGCTATGACCTCTTCGGCATGGCTGGGCCCCGAGAGGATGCTGTAAACGCATCCAGGTATCACCGAGGCTGCTATCTCGCTTATCCTCTCCCCGGTTGCTATCTCTATGCCCTTTGCGACATTGCAGATTCTGACGTTCTCTGGCCAGAAAGCCGCCACCTTGCCGAAAAATTCCCTGACAGCCTGTGTGGGTACCGCGCATACATGATAATCCGATGCAGAAACCGCCTCTTCAAGATTCGACGAGGCCGAAAGTGCCGGGCAGAGATCGCAGGAGGAGAGGTAAAAAGGGTTTCTCCCCGTGGTATTGATTGCCCTTGCCTGGTCATCCCTTCTGCACCATAGAGTTGTATCGTGTCCTTTTCTTGAAAGAAGATCGGCAAGGGCCGTGCCCCAGCTTCCGGCTCCGTAAACAGTGATTTTCTTCATCTTTTCTCCTTCATCATAAATCTTTGCCCAGGATGGACTCGTTCCAGTCGAACCAGCAATAGTTCTGCTCCGGTTTGGATATTTCCGTCATAGAGAAGGGAAAATCGCTGGCGAAGACGATGTCTTTCCCCGACTGGAATTTGAGAAGCTGCCGATCTCCCTTTTTGGCAAAAGCCTTGCCGTCGTAAATGCCGATGAAATTCGAGCAGAAACATGAAAGGGTCTCAGGAAAAGGGAGATCCATGTCCACTATCATCCGGGCTATGAACTCGCTGTCGGTTTTGTCCCCTATAACCCTGCTTAGAGAGGACATATGCGTCTCGTTACCATTGACCGCCATTACAAGGTGGTGTTTGCCATCAATAACGAAGGGGTGGCAATTTTCGTCCCTGATGGATCCTGTGCTGGCCTCCCTGGAGTGGAAGACGGCCCAATCGTACTCTCTCCCTTCGAGGATAGCCGCCGCTCTTTCGGGTTGCATGTCCACGGCTCGCTCGTAGTGAAGGATCTCGCCATCGCCAAACAGGACTACGCCGTTGCCGTTGCCACCGTCCCTGAGTTCCAGCCCCCGCAGGAAAGCCGAAAGTGTTCTGCACCCGGGCGTCTCTTCCAGCCTTTCTATAAGTCTCGAAACGCCCGATCTGTTAGCCAGAAGCATCCTGCACAACGGGATCACCCCTTTTTGGAGCAAGTTATCGCTCTTGTGATGTCAATCATATAACAGTGAATGCCCGAATAGAAGCACCTGTTTCGGGAACATGGTGATAAAATAATCCAGTGTGATAATAAGACGATGGAACAAGAGGGTGGCTTTGTGGAAAGAAATACCGTTCTGGAATATATCAGGATGGTCGACCAGGCTGGGACAGTAGAAGAGGCCTGCGCAATGGCTGTCGAAGCCATAGCAGGTTTTACCCGCTTTTCCAACCCCTCGTTTTTCCTCCTGAATCCCGGTAGCGATTCCCTGGAACTGGTTGCCCATCACGGTTTCACACCTGGAACTCTTTCAATCCCCCGGGGTGAGGGGATCTCCTGGAGAACTCTCGAAAAGGGAGAGACAGCCCTGATTGAGGATATCTCGAAGGTCGATGATTACCTTCCCGGCCTTGAGGGATCATGTTGCGAGATCAATGTTCCGGTGGTGTGGCGGGAAAGAAAGATAGGGGTATTCAGCATAGAATCAAAGGTAAGTGGCGCCTTTTCCCCCGATGATGTACATTTTGCCAATCTGCTTGCCGCCATTCTCGGGAGCGTGATCGTTCACCTGGAAACAGAGAACCGCCTGAGCGAAAGTCTCAGGTCGCTGGAATCCACAGCAAGGTACAGGTCCCTGTTCCTGGAAATATCAATGGAATTTTATTCCATGACCGACAGAGGAGAATTTCTTGAAAGAGTAGTCAGGATGTTGTCGGAGGTAATGAAATACGACAAGGTGTATCTTTTCCTCAGACAGACAAGAAATGGGCCACTGCAACTCAGGGCGTACAGTGGGAAGGATATTGGTGAAAAGGCGATAAGAGATGTAGTGGAAGGCGGCAGAGGCCTGACAGGAAAGGCGATAAGGACCGGTGAAGCAGTTTTCTGCAACGATACAGGAAATGACCCCGATTTCTATCTTGACGACGAAAAAACCCTTTCCGAGGCCGTTCTCCCCATACGTTCGGGGGACTACCTGTGGGGAGTTCTCGTGGTCGATGAATACGAAAGGGGCGCATTCGAGGGAGAGGAGAAAGAACAGCTCAGGATCCTGACCGGGATGATGGGTGTAGCTCTGGATAATATCGACCAGATGATGAGGATCAGGGAGGATCTCGACCTGATGGAAAGACTTCACGGAATAATCGCGTCTGTTGCCGGGGAGCGCGATATCAGGGCAATGTGCAGTGAGACCGTGAGGCTTTTGAACGTTGACACAAAATACAATTTTGTCAGTATTCAAGAAATTGTCTCCGAAAAAACCGGCGAGAGCAGGGTCATCGCCAGCCGCGCTGAAGAGGGGGCCTCGGGGTATACCCTTGTAGAACAGAATGTCCTTCTCAAGAAAGGAGGATGGGGCCTGGTAGGGGAGGCGGCAAGGAAGAGGAGCCTTCTCAACGTCCCCGATGTTCGGAAGTCGGAACTCTACGTTCCGCTGAGTGACAAGACCCGGTCTGAACTCGACGTGCCGATTGAGTTTGACGGGAGAATCTACGGTATTCTCTCTGTGGAAAGCGAACATCTCTTTGCCTTCGAGGAAAAGGACGAGAGAGTGATGTCGATCCTTGCCAGACATCTCGGGGCGTTGTGGGCTCATAATGAACTTCTTGAACGGACCGAAAGGCAGGCAATGCAGGATCCGCTCACGGCCCTCTGGAACCGCCGATTCTTCTTCGACAGGCTCGATGCCGAGACTTCACGATGCGCCAGGTATGGCTGTATTTTCAGCATAGTGATGATAGACCTCAGGAACTTCAAGATCGTCAACGACAGATTTGGCCATCCTGCGGGCGACAGGGTCCTGATAGAGATCGCCTCATTCTTCCAGAGATCTTTGAGGGAATGCGACGTAGTTGCAAGGTACGGTGGAGACGAGTTTGTAATCCTTTTCCCGGAGACCGATTTTGCCGAGGTTTCGCGCATCATGGAGCGAATGGAAGAAAACCTGAAAAATCAGAAACTCTGCGTCGAATCGGTTGAAGTACTTTTCGATTGCGGCATTGCTTCCTATCCCGCGGACGGCAAGGATGGAAGGGCCCTTGTTCAGGTGGCGGACGAAAGGTTATACAGTGGGAAAAATGCCGCGAAGAAAAACTGCAAGGGCGGTTCCAGGTGAAGCACTCCCGCAATCTCTTCGTCTTGCCTGATCCACTTCCGCAAGAAGAACTTTTCGAGACCCTGATCCCTGATTCCTGTGTAAGGATAGAGAGGATAGTTTCCTCGGGGCAATCAACCCCGGCCGGGTCCTGGCTCGAGCAGGATGATGATGAATGGGTCGTTCTCCTCCAGGGAAAGGCCGTTATTGAATATCCCGAAAACATAAAAGCCGAACTGGAACATGGAGACTGGATATTTATTCCCGGTCACACCAGGCATCGCGTTGCCTGGACATCCTCCGATCCCCCCTGTATCTGGCTGGCTGTCCACGGCAGGCTCAGAAAATAGAAAAGGGGCCGGGCCGCCGGGCCCAACCCCCTGAAGCAAAGGCTTTTTCAGTGCTACCTGCCTCCGAGAAGTATGCTCTCCGGGGACCTGTCACCGAGAGTCTCGGCCTTGTCGCCCCTCTCAAGGGGTATCCCCCTGATGATGGAACATACGCTGTACTGGGGCTTGACTTCCACGACTGAAAGAATCGCCATGTATATCTTCTCAGCGTCGAGAACTGTGCCATCCATCGCCGTGATGGTCGCACCCTCGCGGTAGGCCGCAAGGAATGTTCCAGGAGTAAGGCTGGAGTTGTTGCTCCCGGCATCCACCATGACCTGGGGACCGTTTGCCTGTATCACATTGAAGGTCTCCGACCTGGCAGGCAGGGATGAGGGTATCTCCTTGAACCTCTCGACGAGTTTGAGCACGGCCTTGTGTGTGGCGCCAGCCATGACTCCCCCGACCTTTCCGCCGCCAAAGACAGCTCCGTCGTATGCGACTCCGCCAAGGGTCTGGTTGGAAGCCCCCTGCTCGCGTGCCACCATTTTTATCTCTCCCGTCTGGGCGTCGATGGCGCGGGTGTCAATGGTCACGTAGGCGGTGTGGGAGCCAATGGCAACGCCTCCGGGGAGGCCTGGGAGAGGAACCGCTCCTCCCGCGGCTTCATGGCGGAACTCGGTTATAGATCCGGTGATTATAAGTTCCACACCGAGAAGTTTTCCCATTTTTACAGCCGTTGAGGGGTCGATGGCTCCTGTCGCGGCCATGTTCTGCTCCATAAGGAGAGTGTCGATCTTTGATCTCTCGATTATGGTAAACAGATCAGTATTGAAAAGTTCCGTGACGAGCATGTCTGTTATTGCTCTTGCCGGAGCCCCGGAGTAGGCGGCGTCCTCGAACTCGATTACTGCTATCCTGGTCTTCGCCGCGGCAGGAGCCGCGATGAGAGAGAGAGCCACGGTAACCAGCAACAGGCCTTTTGCGTATTTTTTCAGACTCATTTGTTTTCTCTCCTTTTATTTATGGTTACAGGCAGATACATCATACCAGTCCCGGTGAAGGGATTCTACGGGGTGGACCTGATGTCGTTCCCTCCAAGGCGTTTCACGGCATACATCAGGTCATCTGCCCTTCCGGTGAGGGTTTCTATGGTGTCGCCATTTCTGAAAGATGATATTCCGAAACTTCCTGTTATGGGTCCAAACCCGTCGTGATCAAGTTCTTCGAGAAGTTTTCTGAGTTTTTCCGCCAGCCCCTTTGCCTTTTCCAGCGGGGCCGGCGTCGCGAGAATGAACTCATCCCCTCCCCACCTTGCGGCCATATCAGAGGAGCGAATGCTGTCGCTGATCGAAGTTGCAATCTGTAAAAGGGCCCTGTCGCCGACAAGGTGTCCCCGGCTATCGTTGAGTTTCTTGAAATTATCCAGATCCAGCATTACCAGAGATAGAGGTGTTTCGTATCTGGATGCTTTTGCGATCTCTCTTGCCATTATCTCCTCAAAGTGCTGTCTGCTCAGAAGCCCTGTTACCTTGTCCGTCGTCGCCGAAAGGAAGAGTTCCCTGTTCAGCCTCCTCAATTCATTTTCAGCCTCAATTCTTTCGGTGATATCCCGGCAAATGCCCTGATGTAATATTGTTCCTTCATCAGTCCGGATGTAGCGGGCATAATCCTCCATCCAGATAATTTTCCCGTCTTTCCTCCTGAGACGATATGTCTCGGTCTCTTCGTGAAAACCGCTGTTGATCTCTCTCATGCCGGAGAATCGGGTTCTCTCCTCTTTTTGGACGTAAAGGTCGGTGGGGATATGGATTTTCTTTATTTCTTCGAGGCTTCCGTAACCAAGCATCCGGATCATGGCAGGGTTGGCCTCAACGAAATAACCTTCCTCCGTGGTTGTGTAAAAACCGTTAGGCATGGTATTGAAAAGATCCCTGTATTTTGCCTCGCTTTCCCGGATGGATTTCTCGGCCTTTTTTCGGTCTGAAATGTTCCTGTAGATTCCGTAGGAGTATCTTTTTCCCTCTCTTATGCTTACGGGAATACCGAGAAAAGATACATCAATGGTTGATCCGTCTTTTTTCCTGCGGGTCGATTCGTTGGAAATGCTGTTTCCCATAAGGGTGGTGCGGGTCAGTTCCCTGGCCTCCTCGAGATAATCCGAATCGCCG
>Ga0334888_1002340_pt1 | contig 21042 bp, 16 predicted proteins | sample GraSluR1_MG_FD_207227 | JGI IMG/M metagenome (GOLD analysis project Ga0334888, IMG submission 207227) | Sludge microbial communities from methane-producing bioreactor in Wageningen University, Netherlands - Granular Sludge_3_08-R1 | ecosystem: Engineered > Bioreactor > Anaerobic > Unclassified ...
GCTCCAAAGCGGAGGGCGACGGACCGTGGTTCGCTTCGGCGGATGCTACGCGCCGCGCCAGGCTCGCTTGCGGTCCACTTCCTTCAATCGACGTTTTCGCAGGCGGAAGGCGTCCGGGGTGACTTCCAGCAGTTCGTCGTCGCCGATGAATTCCAGGGCCATCTCCATCGTCATCTGCCGCGGCGGTCGAAGCACGACCGTCTTGTCCGCGGAGGCCGCCCGGATGTTCGTCATCTTCTTCGCCCGCGAGACGTTCACCGGCAGGTCGTTGTCGCGGCAGTGTTCCCCCACGACCTGGCCTTCGTACACCGGCTCGCCCGGCGCCACGAAGAAGTCGCCCCGGTCCGCCAGGCCGTTCAGGGCGTAGGCCGTCACCTGCCCCGCCTCGCTGGCGACCATCACGCCGTTGACCCGGCCGGGAATGGGGCCGCGGAGAAACTCATACTGGTAGAAGTTGTGGTGCATAATGGCCGTGCCGTTGGTGGCGGTGAGCATCCGGTTGCGCATGCCGATCAGTCCGCGGGCGGGGATGGTGAACTCCAGGTGTGCGCCTTCGCCGCGGGTCTGCATGGTCTTCAGAATGCCGCGGCGTCCGCCCATGAGCTCCATCACCGTGCCCACGTGCTGCGACGGCACGTCCACCACGCACAGTTCGATGGGCTCGGTCTTGTGCCCGTCCAGCTCGCGATAGATCACCTTCGGCCTGCCGACGGACAGCTCGTACCCCTCGCGGCGCATGTTTTCGATGAGGATGGACAGGTGCAGCAGGCCCCGTCCGGAGACCTGGAACTCCTCCTGCGTGTGGCCCGGCTCCACGCGCAGGGCGACGTTGCTCTGGGCCTCACGCTCCAGCCGGTCGCGCAGGTGCCGGCTGGTCAGATACTTGCCTGCTCGCCCGGCGAACGGCGAGTCGTTGATGCGGAACGTCATGTGGAGGGTCGGCTCGTCGATGGCGATCAGCGGCAGCGGCTGCGGGTCGTCCAGTCCGGCGATGGTGTTGCCGATGTCGACGGACTTCAGGCCGACCACGGCGCAGATGTCGCCGGCCGAAACCTCCTCGACCTTCCGGCGGCCCAGCCCGTCGAACGCCAGCAGCTCGCCGATCCGCTCTTTCACCTGGGTGCCGTCGCGCTGCAGCACGGTCACCTCCTCGCCCGCGTGCAGGACGCCGCCGAACACGCGACCGATGCCGATCCGGCCGACGTAGTCGCTGTAGTCCAGAGCGGTGATCAGCATCTGGAGCGGGGCGTCGGCCCGGTCGGTCGGCGGAGGCACGTGTTTCAGGATGGCGTCAAACAGGGCGTAGACGTTGTCCGGCCGGTCGCCCGGGGTGGTGGAGGCATATCCCTGGGTGGCGGAGGCATAGATGGTCGGGAATTCCAGGGCTTCGTCGGGCGCCCCCAGCTCGATGAACAGGTCCAGCACTTCGTCGTGTACATCGCGGGGGCGGGCGTCGGGCCGGTCGATCTTGTTGATGACGACCACGGGGCGGAGGTGGCACTCGAAGGCCTTCTGGAGCACGAAGCGCGTCTGCGGCATGGGGCCCTCGAAGGCGTCCACCAGCAACAGGCAGCCGTCGGCCATCTTGAGCACCCGCTCCACCTCGCCGCCGAAGTCCGCGTGGCCGGGGGTGTCGATCAGGTTGATCTTCGTGTCGCCGTAGCGGATGGCGATGTTCTTGGCCAGGATGGTGATGCCCCGCTCGCGTTCCAGGTCGTTGGAGTCAAGGATGCGCTCCCCCTTGAGCTGCGCGTCACGGAACTGTCCGCACTGGCGCAGCATCTGGTCCACCAGCGTGGTCTTGCCGTGGTCCACGTGCGCAATAATGGCGACGTTACGAAGATCGGTCCGAGTCACAGTGAATGTCCTTCAATCCGGCCCGAGTGCCCGTCGGATTCCACCCCGTGTCGGTTGGCCGGGCGGGCATCATACCGTCGCGGAGCCAAAAATGGAAAACCCGGGTCCAGCGGCGGAATCTGCGGGTGATTGGGGGCGTACCGGCCGACCTGCTTACTCGTGCCCTTCCGGGCGGCGGTCTTCGACCCGTTCGCGTCCGCAGCGACCGCAGATTCCGCGGTCGCGGAGCGCCTGTCGCAGCGATCGTCGGGCTGCCCGATGCAGCGACCAGGGCACGGCGAGCGCGAAGAAGACCAGCACGGCCCCATAGGCGGGCCAGTAGGACGCGGACAGTCTCTGGGCCCACGGTGAGGTGAAGAGGATCAGGCCCAGCATCGCCAGCGCGAGCGTGGCCCAATACGCCTTTGATTTCTGACTGCTGCGGTATGCTTCCTTCCACGCGTCGTACCGGGACCTGGCGTCCGGGAAAAACGCCAGCTCCGGCGTCCCTCGGAAGGATTTCGCGTGAAACCACCGGGGAATGTCCTGATCCTCGACGATGCGGGTGCCGCATTCCGGGCAAGTACCAGATTCGTTTCCCGTGAGGTCATATCCGCAGATCGCACAGATCCCCGGAATGATCGGCAGGCGCCAGACTCGGGCCTGCAGGTAGAGAAAAACGGACCAGGCTGCTCCCTGAACACCCGAGAACGCGATTGTAAAAAGCCGGATTTCGTATTCCCACCGCGGCACCGTTAACGGGATGGGGCGGGCGGCCGACCTCCTGCAATACACAAGCAGGTCGTACGCCTCGCCGCCGGCGAGCCACGCCGCCGCGGCGATCGGAAAGACGAGGATGGGCCAGGTGGCGGCGTGTCGCGGCGGTCGCTTCCCGCGGGCGTACTGCAGCCATCCCAGGCCGGAGCACGCAACGACCCACAGAAGCATGGATTCTCGGAGCCGGTGGTTCAGAACGCTGGTGTCAGGCGTTCTCAGGACCACAAGGTGGAGATCGAAGACTTCCGCCGCGAAAACATACAGCCCGATCGCGGCGCAGATCACCACCAGCATTCGGCGGCTGATTACCCAGGGGCGGCGGCACATGGCATGTGGCATTCTCTAGTTCGGCCCGGTCAGTGCGGCCTCGAATGCGATCAGGTCGTCCAGGTCCACGTGGCCGTTTGGTACCAGGTCGAAGGCGCTGCAGCCGGTGGCCACCGGGTCGCCGGGGGCGAAACACTGCTGAAAGCCGGCGAAGTCGTACAGGTCGACATGGCCGCTGCAGTCGTGGTCGCCCGCCAGGGTGGGTACGCAGGCCGTGGCGTAGAGAATGTCCCGCTCGGCGCCGATCGTTCCGCCCAGGTCGAACGTCGAAAACCAGACGGTCATCCAGGACCCGTCCGTCGTGGCCTTGACCGCGGGCTTCTCGTCCCGGGCGACAAGGTCAAACATGCCGTGGGCGTTGAGCAGGGCAGGCTCGGACCAGGTGACCGCGCCGTCGTTGCTGTGCATGAAAAGCACTTCATGATCCGTCCCCCACGGAAAGATGACGTGGTCGTAGGCCTGCCAGACCACGACCCACCCACCGTGTCCGTCGGTGGCCAGGCGCGGGTACAGGTCCTTGCCGCCTGAGTCGACAGCATGATACGGATTCAGGTTTTCCGGGTCCGACCAGGTGACGCCGGCGTCCGTGCTCCGGGCGATCATCAGGTCGGGATCGAGCATGGGGGGCAGCATACGTACCCAGACGGCCACCCAGGTGTTGCCGTCGGTCGCCAGGTCGAGGCCGCCGCTGTAGGCGTCTCGCAACTCGTCCGTGGCGGCGTCGGTATTCAGCGCGGCGGGTCCAGACCAGGTCAGGCCGTGGTCCGTGCTGCGGGAGTAATGCACGTCCTCGTCGCCGACGCCGTTGGACCCGATCAGGTTCTCCGATTGCCAGGCCACGATGAACGTGCCGTTGCCGTCCGAGGCGATGCGAGGCGACGAGTCTGAACCCGCGTCCACGGTCATACTGGGATGCAGCGGCATCATCGTCGACCAGGCGGCGCCGTGGTCGGTGCTGCGGGAGAAGTAGATGTCGTTGTTGTAGTCGTCGGGCTCGTTCGTGCGGCGTGTGCTCCAGACGGCCACCCAGGCGCCCACTCCGTCATACGCCAGTTCCGGCGAGCTGTCGCCGCAGCTCGCGTAGTCCAGGTGGTCCGTCGCGGCGTCGCTGTTCAGAGGGATCGACGGCGTCCAGGTGGCGCCGTTGTCGCTGCTTCGCGAGACGAGGATGTCGATATCGTCGCCCAGAGTCCCGCCGTGCGGGTCGTACGAGTACCAGGCGGCGATCCAATGCCCCTGCCCGTCCGTGTACACGAAGGGATGGAAGTCATCCTCGATCTCGGGCGGGTCGACCGCCAGCGGGTCCAGGATGGCGGGTTCGGACCACGTCGCCCCGTCGTCCGCGCTGCGGGCAACCAGGATGTCGAAATCGCGGTTCGGCGATCCGGGCACGGCCGCGCACCAGACGCAGACCCAGTTGCCGGCGCCATCGGTCGCGAGGTGGGGGTAGTAATCGCTGTCCACGTCGGTGGCGGCGTTGGCGTTCAGCGCCCTCGCGTACGTCCACTCCATGGCGGCCGCCTGGACGGCCACTACCGGCAACAGGATGCCTGTACACACCAGCGTGATCGAAATTCGCAGAGACAACATTGGCTTTCCTTCCCACAGTGAATTGAGAACGGGCAACCCTGTCCGATCCGTCCGCGTGGCCGGACCGATCCTGCCAAGGCCATACTACCAGAAGTTGGGCGGGCATTGAAACGGCGTTTCCGGATTATCGGTCCTCCGGGCTCATCGCCACGCCGAACGGGCCGTCATGTCCGCATCTGCCGTCGGATGTGACGCTGGTGGGCCTCCCAAGCCATCTGGACTGCCGTTTCCCGCTGAAGTTCGCGGATCGTGCCTTGGGCGGCCCGGTAGAGGACGCGAATAGGCAGCACAGAAAGGGAAACTCCCAGCAGAAGTAGGGCGAGCCACATTACGCAAGCGAGGTCTCCCCATTCGCTGAGATTGAGCATCAAACTCCCAAGCCAGAGCACGGAGATGGGCAACCCGAACCCGACCATGAACAGAAGCGTGGCGTACCCGAAGTACGCCAGAAGGGCACCGATCCATGTCGCACGGTACCGGCACGCGCCGGCAAACGACACGATGCCCCCCAACAGGCAAAGAGCCCCAGGCAGGCACAAGAGAGCCACGCAGGGCACCAAATCGAGCATCAGGAACGGCACCGCTCCTGCGAACATGAGCAGCCCCGCGAATGCCAGCGTCGGCGCCGTTTCAAGCCGCCGCATGGCGCGCTGAATTGCCTCCGCCGGGATGATGAGAAGCTCAATGGGATTGTGGTACCCGCATTCCGGGCAGCGCTTCGGATCACCAGCCAGGCCGCGGAGGTTGTACCCGCACGCGGCGCAGTAGAAGTCCGCTTCGCCGGCGATCAGACGCGGGTCTGTTGGATCGGGGATGCTCATGTTTCCGTGTCCCCTCGTAGGACCGGCCGGTCCGCACGGCGGACCCTACGAGTGGCTGGTCCGCACGGCGGACCCTACGGCTTTCCAGCCGGTCGCGTGGTGCGCGGAGTCTCACTCGACGCGTTCCGGCCCCACGAGGTCGTCGTAGGTTTCCCGCCGGCGGATCAGGCGGGCGGAGTGGCCGTCGATCAGCACCTCCGGCGAACGCGGCCGGGAGTTGTACTGGCTGCTCATGACGAAACCGTACGCCCCGGCCGAAAAGACCGCCAGCAAGTCGCCGCGCTTCAGCGGCGGCAGCCACCGGCCCTTCGCCAGAAAGTCGCTGCTCTCGCAGACCGGGCCGACGACGTCGACCAGTTCGGTGTCCGCCAAGTGCAGATCGCACCGGCGGGCCTCCGGCACGAACCCGTCGCCCGGGGCCACCGGCCAGACGAAGTGCCGGGCCCCGTACAACGCCGGACGCACCAACTCCGTCAGGGCGGCGTCCGTGATGACGTACCGCCTGGCCCCGGACTGCTTGGTATACAACACGCGGCTCAGCAAGACCCCGGCATTGGCCGAGATGGTCCGGCCGGGCTCCAGAATGACGGTCAGGCCGCGCCCGTGAAGCAGGGGGACGATCCGGGCCGCGTACTCGCTGGGCGAGGGCGCCTCGCCCGTTTCGTAGTCTGCGCCGAAGCCGCCGCCGATGTCCAGCGTATCCACCGCAAACCCGTCTTCGCGCAGATGCCGGATGAGGGCCAGCGTCTTCTCAATTGCCTCCACGTACGGCTCCACGGTGTTGACCGGCGAGCCGATGTGCAGGTGCAGAGCGGACATCTTTACGCGGGCATCCCGGCCATACCGGTCGAAGACGTTGCGGACCCGCACCAGGTCCACGCCGAACTTCGTCTCCTGCTTGCCGGTGGTGGTATAGACGTGGGTCTTGGGGTCCACGTCCGGGTTGATGCGCAAGGCGGCCCGGACCGGGTGGTCCACCTCCGCGGCAATCCGGATGAGGTTCTCCAGCTCCTGCTCCGACTCGACGTTGAACCAGCCGATGCCGGCCTGGATGCCCTGTCGAACCTCCGCGTCCGTCTTGCCGACACCGGCAAAGACGATCCGCGACGCGTCGGCGCCAGCCTCCAGCGCCCGCGCCAGCTCGCCCCCGCTGACCACGTCAAACGACGCCCCGCGCTCTCGCAGCACCCGGAGGATATGCAGGTTCTGGCAGCTTTTGACGGAGTAACAGATGATGGGATTCAGCTCGGCGAAGGCCGACGCAACGGTGTCGTAACGATCGCGCAGCGTCGCGGCGGAGTAGACGTACACCGGCGTGCCGAACCGGTCCGCCGCCTGGGGCAGCGGGACCCCTTCGCCGTGCAGCGTCCCGTTGGTAAATCGAAACGAGTCCATGCTTCGCATCATACGGCCGGTATGCCCGGTTGAACAGATTCGCGCCCGCCTCTTGGCGTGGACCGGGGGCCGCCCGTACCATGACGGGCATGCACGACACCGACGATCTGATTCCCGATCTGAGAATCGCGAACGGCCGGGTGCGGCCGGATGCGGAATACGACGTCCTGCTGTTCACGGACGGGGCCTGCACGGGCAATCCCGGCCCCGGCGGCTGGGCCTGCATCCTGCGGCACGTCCAGAGCGGTTCCGAGCGCAAGCTATCCGGCGGTGAGGGCCAGACCACGAACAACCGCATGGAGCTTCAGGCCGTCATCGAGGGTTTGCAGACGCTCAAGCGCAAGTGCAAGGTGAAAGTGGTGACCGACAGCCAGTACGTGCAGCTCGGCATCACTCAGTGGGTCTCCAAGTGGATTCGGAACGACTGGCGCAAGGGGTCCAAGGCGAGTTCTGAACCCGTCAAGAATGCGGAATACTGGAAGACGCTGGTGGACCTGTGCCGCCGGCATGATGTGACGTTTCAGCACGTCCGCGGCCACGCGGGGCATCCGGAAAACGAGGAGTGCGACCGGATGGCGGTCGCGGAGGCGGAACGCTTCCGGCGCTGACAAGCTCGCCCGTTTCGGATACAAAAGGCCGTTATGAGCACTCGCGTGGACAGGCCGAGGCTGCGGGCCAGCATTGATACCATCCGGACAGACGACACGCCGGATGGCATGATCACGCTGTTTGACCGGTCGGGCCTGGCACCCGGCGTTGTGCATGTCAGCCATGGTGCGTTGTGTTTGATGAGCCTGATGGATGGGCAGCGGACCGTCGAGGAAGTTCGGTCCGAGTTCCAGACGATGACGCACCAGTGCGTCGGCGCCGGCGTGATCGAGAATCTGGTGGACCAGCTCAACGAGAGCCTGTTGCTGGAAGGGCCGGACTTTGACGCGCACTACCAGGCGTACCTCGAACACTTTCGATCCGTCGGCACGCGGCCACGGCTCGATCGAGGTGAGGTCGCCGACGCACAGGCGTTGTCGCGGTTTCTGGATGAGATTCTCGCCGAGAGCCCCGGCGTGCCGGGTGACGACGGGGTGGTCGGCCTCATCGCGCCACACCTGGACTATCCGCGGGGTCGGCCCTGCTACGCGGCGGCGTATGCGGCCGTGGCCCGCCGGACGCCGCCGGAGCGGATCGTGGTGATGGGGACGAACCACACGCCGCGAACGGCCGCCCCGGTCCTTTCGGCTCTGGACTTCGAGACGGCCCTGGGCAAGACGCGGGCGGATGTGCCCTTCATCCGGCGTCTGGAGGAGCGCTGCGGCGACCTGCGACGGTTTGAGCTGGACCACGTATGGGAGCATTCCGTCGAGCTGCAGGTGACCTGGTGTCAGCACCTGTTCGGGGCGAACCGATTTGAGCTGGTGCCCATTCTGTGTACCGACCCCACGGTGGCGCCGGATGCATTTGCGGGCGAGCCAGCGACGGTGGGCGTGGCGGACGTGGCGCGGGCCTTGCGCGAATGTGTGGACGAGGACGGGAAAGACACCCTGATCATCGCGGGTGCGGACCTCAGCCACGTGGGCGAGCCGTTTGGGGATGAGGAGCCGCTGGAACCGCCGGTGCTGGACGCAGTGCGGCGGCGGGATGAGGAGGTGCTGTCGCGAGTGGGTGAGAACGACGCGGCGGGCTTCTGTGCGGCTTTTGCGGACGACAACAACCCGACGAAGGTTTGCAGCGTCGGGTGCATTTTTGCCCTGCTGACGGCGTTGCCGGACGCTCGTGTGGAAGTGCTTCGATACCATCAGGCCGTCGACGTGGAGACACAGACCGGTGTAACGTGCGCGGCCGCCGTGCTCCGCCGGTGAGCGCGGAGGCGCGGGACGGACATGGACCTACCCTCCCGATATCAGCGTCTGATCGCCGGCCAGGCCGGGCCGTTGGGCCGGCTGGTGTGTAGCGTTCTTCGTCCGGCATCCGGGCTCTACGCCGTGGCGATGCGACTGCGAAATCGGTGGTACGACCGTGGCGGCTCGCGCGTGGCGCGGATTGGCGTGCCTGTCGTCAGCGTGGGCAACATCACAACCGGCGGCACGGGCAAGACCCCCCTGGTGATCGAAGTGTGCCGTCGCCTGTCATCGGCCGGGCTGCGGCCCGCGGTGGTCAGTCGCGGATACCGGGCCGGGCCGGGTGGACAGGCGGATGAACTGCTGATGCTGCGCCGCCGCCTGCCGGACGTGCCGTGCGTGGCCGATCCGGACCGGGTGGCGGGCGCCCGCCGGGCCGTGCATGAGCACGGGGCGAGCGTCATTGTGCTGGACGACGGCTTTCAGCATCGACGGATCGGGCGTGACCTGGACATCGTGGTCGTGGACGCCACCTGCCCGTTTGGCTATGGGTACGTGCTGCCGCGCGGACTGCTGCGCGAACCGCTCTCCGGTTTGCGGCGGGCTTCATTGATCGTCATCTCACGGGTCGATCAGGTGGATGCCCCCGCCCTGCAGCGTGTGGAATCCGCGCTCGATGCGTTTGCGCCAGGGGTGCCGCGCGTCCGGGCGGTGCATCGCCCCGCGGGGCTCGTCCAGCTCGACGGAGTGGAGTCGCCGTTGTCACCGGCCGACCTGGGGCCGTCTTACTGCTTCGCGGCCATCGGCAATCCCGGCTCGTTCCGGCAGACGACCGCGTCACTGGGTATCCACATCGCCGGCTCCCATTGGTTTCCGGATCATCACCACTATAGTGAGCGTGATCCGGCGGCCTTGCAGGACGCGGCCCAACGGGTCGGGGCGGCCGTGCTGCTCACCACCGAGAAGGACGCCGTGAAGCTGGCTGACCTGAACGCACGTGGGCCCATTCCCGTCCTCGCCGTCCGCATCGAAATCGACTTCCGGCCGAATGATGATAGAATCCTCGACAACGCCCTGGACCGGGCGGTGCAGACGAGGCGCGGCGATCATGAACCGACCCCGATACCAACCCGCTGATCTGTCGCGGCTGCGGACGTACTCCGTCGGCCGTCGGCCGCACAAGGTCTCCACGGCCGCCCTCGCCGGGCTGCCCGAGCCGGGCACGTCGGCGGCGGACCTGTTCGCCTCGCTTCCGGACGTGCTGGGCGTCCGCGAGTTCCGGGCAACCGTGGACGCGATGGCCGCGGCCATTCGCGATGGCCGGCCGGTGGTGCTGGCCATGGGGGCGCACGTCGTGAAGGTCGGCTGCACTCCGATCGTGGTGGACCTGATCCGGCGGGGTATTGTCTCCGCCGTTGCGTGTAACGGGGCGTTCGCCATCCACGACATGGAGCTGGCCACTGTCGGCGCCACCAGCGAGGAAGTGGCCGACACCATTCGGGACGGCTCGTTCGGCATGGTGTCCGAAACGCTGGACTTCTTCACCCGCGCGGCCGCCCGGGCGGACGAGCGGCAGATCGGCTTTGGCGAGGCGGTGGGCGGGCTGCTCGTGGAGGCGAACCCGCCCGGGTTGGCCCACAGCGTGCTGGCCGCGGCGTATCAGGCGTCCATCCCGGCCACCTTGCACGTGGCCCTGGGGACCGACACCGTGCATGCGTCCGGCGTGATGGACGGCGCGCGGATCGGGGCGGCGTCGTTACGCGATTTCCGGCTGATCTGCAGCGTGGTGGGGGACCTGGGGGCGGCGAGTGCGGACGGCCCGGGCGGGGTGTGGCTGAACGTAGGCTCGGCGGTGGTCATGCCGGAGGTGTTTCTGAAGGCGGTGTCCGTCGCCCGCAACCTGGGTGCGAACCTGGACGCCATGACCACGGCGAATTTCGACATGCTGCGGCACTACCGGCCGAAGGTGAACGTGGTGACGCGGCCTGTCACTCCCGGACGCGGACACGAGGTGATCGGGCATCACGAGATTCTCCTGCCGCTGCTGCGTGCGGCGCTGCTGGAGCGGCTGGCGGGACCGGGAGCGGTGCCATGAGTCGACCGGCCGTGTTCCTCGACCGCGACAACACGCTCATCGACGACCCCGGGTTCATCGATGATCCGGACCAGGTGCGTCTGCTGCCCGGTGCGGCCCAGGCCGTCCGCCGGCTGCGGGCGGCGGGGTACGCGGTGGTGGTGGCGTCCAACCAGTCCGGGGTCGCCCGCGGTCTGATCACGGAGGAACAATTGGCAGCCGTTCACCAGCGCCTGCGTGACCTGCTTCGCGAGGAGGGCGCCGAGCTGGACGCCATCTACTACTGCCCCTTCCTCGACGGTCCGGAGGCCGTGGTGGAGACGTACCGGCGGGCCAGCGAGCACCGCAAGCCGGGCTGCGGCATGTTGATCCAGGCGGCGCGGGACCTCAACCTCGAGCTGGGCCGGTCGTGGATGATCGGGGACCGGGCCTCGGACATTGAGGCGGGGCAGCGGGCGGGTTGCCGCACAATTCTCGTTGCACTTTCGCACGCGCCCGCTGACAATGGCACGTGCTCGCCTGACTACCGCGCCGATTCGCTCAGGGAGGCAGCGAACATCGTGGAGAAGGAATCGACCCCGCCCACAGATCAGCCGACGACCTCGCGCTCCGGCACCGAGCCCGCCGCGGATGCGGACGTGCGCTCCCTGCTCACGGAAATCCGTGACCTGCTGGACCGGCAGCAGCGGGCCCGGCGGCAGGAGGATTTTTCGTTTCTCCGGCTCTTTGGCACGCTGACCCAGATGCTCGCTGTGGTCACGGCCATCTGGGGCTTCGTGGGCATGTTCGACACGCAGACCATGACGCCGGCCATCGCCCGGTTTGCGCTGGCCGGGTTCTTCCAGCTTGTCACGCTGACCACCATTGCCATCGAGTCGCGTCACTGATGCCGCATACGTGCCCGCAACGCAGCGCAGAGCGGCCCCGTGCCCGACGGACCTTTCAGTCCAATGCGTGATCCGCAGACCATCCTTATCGCCCTGCCGAACTGGGTGGGCGACGTGGTGATGGCCACGCCCGCTTTGGCGGCCATTCGGGCGAGGTTCCCCCGGGCGGCCATCACCGGACTGATCCGTCAGGGCATCCGCGGCCTGATCGAAAGCTGCCCGTGGGTTGACGACTGGGAGGTCTGGCCGGCGAAGAACGCGCGGGGCCGTCAGGGGGGTACGTTCCAGGTGGCGTTCCGCTTACGCCGCCGCCGCATGGAATGGGCGCTGCTGATGACCAACTCCTTCCGATCCGCCCTGGTTGCCCGGCTGGCCGGCATTCCGCGACGGATCGGATATGACCGTGACGGACGCGGCTGGCTGCTCACCGACCGCATTCCCGTGCAGCGCGACGCCGCCGGCCGAATCGCTCGCACACGCATGGTGAATTACTACGGAGAACTGGCCGTGGCCCTCGGCTGCGACCGGCCGGGCGACCGGCTGATGCTCCACACGCGCCCGGAGGACGACGCGGTGATCTCCGCCCGGCTGGAGGCCGCCGGGCTGGCCGGACATCGGCCGATCGTGGTCATGACGCCCGGCGCGTCGTTCGGACCGGCCAAGTGCTGGCCGGCGGACCGGTTTGCCGCCGTCTGCGACCGGCTGGTGGACGAATGCGGAGCTCGCGTCGTGCTGACGTACGGTCCCGGAGAAGAGAGCGTGGCCCGGCGGGCGATTGAGGCCATGCGGCACCGGCCGCTGGTAATGGAGGACCCGGCCATCACGTTGAGCCAGCTCAAGTCATTGATCCGGCTCAGCGACCTGCTGTTGTGCAACGATACCGGCCCGCGTCACCTGGCCAAGGCCTTTGACGTGCCGGTGGTGACCGTCTTCGGCCCCACTTGGCCGCAATGGACCGACACGGATTATCGCCTGGAGCGAATCGTCCGGATTGACGTGGATTGCGGACCCTGCCAGAAGCCCGTCTGCCCGCTGGGGCACGTCAAGTGCATGACCGAGGTTGGCGTTGAGGCCGTTTTTGACGCCTGCCGCGAGCTGCTGGCGCGGCGGCCCGCCTGACGCAAGGTTCGCCGTTCGCGTGAGCGGGCGGGTCCTACTTGCCCGCCTTCAGCCGCTCGATGGCCGTTCGCACGACGGGCTCTTTTTTCAGCAGGCGTTCCGCCTCAGCATACGAGGCGCCGCTGCCGGCCAGGATCAGGGCTCGCGGCACGACTTTCGTGGCGTCGGTGGCGGCCTCGACGTGCTTCGACGGCTTGGCGTTGTTCAGTGCGGGCGTTACGCGGTCGACGCTGTAGAGGCTGCGGAGCAGGCAGCGTTTGGCCGTCTCCGGGCAGACGCCCATGATGTCCGAGACGATGCCGATCGACCGGTGCCAGAGCTTGTTGTTGCTGATGCGCAGGTCGACCATGCGGTTGCGATAGACCTTGCCGGTCAGGACGTGTGCGCCGGTGGTCAGGGCATTCAGCACCAGCTTCGTGGCGTACTCTCCGTACACCGATGCTCCCGGCAGCAGCGATTTTGGCACGTCCGGAACGAACACCGCGGCGTCCAGGCGGAGGCCGATGTGGTCTGAGCCGCTCGCGCGAATCATGGCCGTTGCGGCGCCGGCCTTCCGGGCTGTCCGCAGCGCCTCGGTCAGCTTGGGCTCGCGCCCGCCGCCGGGCAGGGCCACCACAAGGTCATGCTTTGTCAGCGTCGGAGCGATTTCCTCCAGGAAGTTGTCCAGCGAAATGCGGTACCACCGGCCGGCCTCGCTCAGATCATGCCCCGGCCCCAGCAGCGATCGCCATCCGCCGACGAGGAACCCGCGCACGTCGCCGAAGGCCGCTCCGAAGGTCGGCGGGCACTCGCTTGCGTCCACGATGCCCAGTATGCCCGGCGTTCCCGACCCCACGTAGTAAATGTGCCCGCCGTGCCGCAGGGCGTGACCGCCCCGCGCGATCAGGTTCGCAATGTCCGCCGCCTGCGAGTACGCGGCCACCCGCGTGTTCTCATAGGCTAGCACTGCTGCCCGCACCCAATCGGCGAGATCGGCCTTGCTCCGGCCGCCCGGCAGCAGGCCGGCTTGCCGAGCGCCCAGTGCAAACACAACCTCCAACAGAAGCTTGGTTGCGCTGCCTCCCTTCATTCGCGTGGAGCCGGTAATGGGTTCCGGCCCGACGACCGGGTTGAGGATCAGGCAGTTCTTGCGGGTCGAGATGGTGCGTACGGCGTCCGCGAAGGTCTTGTCCCAGTTTTCGACCTCCAGGGTTCGGGCGCGGTCTTCCGGGTTGAAGCCGATCAGGATGCACTTACCGCCGCGCCGCTCCGAGACCCGCAGCAGTTGGGACGCCACGTAGGGGGCGGCGAACGCGCACGTGATGCCGATGTACAACACGTTCCGCTTGCCTTCGATCAGGGGCTCCACGTCGGTCCAGGCCTGGTGCGGGTCGTCCTCCGCCTTCTCCTGCGCCTTGATGAGGGCCAGGTTGGTCCCGGCGATCAGGTGGCGGAAGTTCGGCTCCTTCCGACGGCTTTTCAGAAACCGGTTGAAGACGCGAGAGGCAAACATCGCCAGCCGGCCGCTGGTGCCGGCACCGGAAATCACAATGACGCTGTCCCGCCGGCCCATCAGCGGGGCCGCCCATTTCACCGCCTGTGCGATCTTGGCCGTGATGACGTCGTCGCACAGGGCCGGGAACCCGCGATAGCCGTTGTAGATCTGGGCATCGCTGGCCCGCAGCAGCCGGACCATTTCCTCCGGCGAGGCCACGTCGATGTCGGTTGTCAGTTCGTTGGGAGACTCTGTGATTGAAGGAGCGTGCATACCCGTTGATTCTCGGTTGTGACGGCTCGGTGCCATACCTGTGTGTACGGCCTCGGGCGTGTGCTTTCGCGCTGCGTGCTGGATGCCCGGCCCCGCTGGGGGTGGGAGACGGATTCTCGCCGGCCCTGGTGCATCGTCTCGGGCCGAGTCCGCCCCATGCTACCGCACCGCCGCCCCCACCGCAAAGCAACTGGCTTCCGGGCCGCGGCTGGGCTATAAACGCCGCGACAGCGAAAGAGGAGGATTATGCAGTGAAACGTACCATCTGCCGACCTGCGTTGTGGATTCTGTGCCCCCTGGGCGGCCTGCTCGGCGGCTGCGTGGAACCCCGGGAACCCGAAGACCCCATGCTGTCCGTCAACACGCTGATTGAGGCCCCGGAAGACTACGCCCGCGTCCGCATCGGCACGCCGGAGTGGCCCATGCCGGCCTACGCCCGGTATCTCAAGGGCGTTCGCATCTGCCTGGACCCCGGGCACGGCGGCGACGCTCACAAACGGGCCTACAAGCGCGGCCCGACCGGCGTCCGCGAGGCCGAGATGAACCTGCGCGTGGCCTTCTACCTCCGCGATCTCCTGGTGGCGGCCGGGGCCGAGGTGTTGCTGACGCGTGAGGCGGACGTGGACTCGTCGCTGGCGGAGCGGGCCGAAGTCGCCAACCGCTGGGACGCCGACCTGTTCATCTCCCTCCACCACAACGCGATCGGCAAGCCGGAGGTCAACCGTACCTCGGTCTGGTACCACCGCGACGTGGATCATCGCCCATCCAACCTGGATCTGGCCCGGTATCTCTGCCATGGACTGCTACATGCGTTTCAGTTTCCCCAGATTACCGGCGACGCCCTGAACTCCGACGCGCTGATGTATCCCGGTGGGTTCGGCATCCTTCGCGCAGCCGATGTGACCGCCGCCTTGTGCGAGTCCTCCTTCTTCACCAACCCCGAAGAAGAGCAGCGGCTCCGCATGCCGGAGCACAACCTTCTGGAAGCCTACGGCCTGTTCGACGGCCTGGCCCGGTATGTCTACGCCGGCCTGCCGCGGGTGCAGCTTGTGGAGCCGGCGGACGGACGGGTGATCCCCGGCCAGACGAAGGCACTCGTCTTTCGGCTGGATGACGGGCTGCGGAAGCGCGGCGCCTGGGGCTCCGACCGGCAGGGCATCCTCTCCAGCACGATCGACGTCCGGCTGGACGGGCAGCCCCTGGCGTTTGATTTCCAGAACAAGGGTTACGTGCTCACGGCCACGTTGCCGGACGAATTGAGTCCCGGCGGTCATCGGGTGGACGTGCAGTTTATCAACAAGAACAAGAACTCGGTGCTGGACCCGCGCATCTGGATCGACGTGCCGGGCGCGGTGGCAGACGCAAGTGAGTACCGCCTGGGCTATCGCGCCGAAACCGATCCGTGGCTGCAGCGGCAGGTGCAGGAGATCGACCGGGTGCTCTCGGCCCACTTCGGGCTGCGCGTGGAGGAGCGAGCGGTGGGGCTGCTCGATCTGACGCGCGGACGGCTGGCCCTGATCCGGCCGGACGAGATGTTTTATGCGGCGAGCGTGCCGAAGATCGCGATTCTATTGGCGTGGTTTGAGAAGATGCCCGAGTCGGCCGAGGAACTCGCCCCGGACGTGCGGGAGGCGCTGGGCCGGATGATCAAGCACTCGGACAACGCGCTGGCCGCCCGCTTCAGCCGGCAACTCGGGCTGCCGGCCATCGCGGAAGTGCTCGAATCGCCCGAGTACGGTTTTTATGACAAGAAGCGTGGCGGCGGCCTGTGGATGGGCAAGCACTACGCCCCGGGTGACGAGCGATTGCGCGATCCGCTGAAGGACCTGTCGCACGCCGCCACGGTGCGGCAGTGCCTGCGGTTCTACCTGATGATGGAGCAGGGGCGGCTGGTCAGCCCGGCGGCATCGGCGATGATGAGGGATGTCTTCGCGTCGCCCGACCTGGAGCACCGGCAGTCCAAGTTCGTGAAGGGCCTGGCCGGGCGAGAACGCACCATTTTGCGCAAGAGCGGGACCTGGGAGAACTTTCATCACGACACGGCCCTGGTGGAGGGGGAGGGCCGGCGCTACATCCTGGTCGCCCTGACCGAGAGCCCGCGCGGCGGTGAGTACCTCGAGGAACTCGCCGCGGCTGTGGATGACCTGCTGGCGCCGGCTCAGGCCGACGCGGAATGAACGGCGCGGCATGAGGCGGCGGGGTGTCGGGGTTGTCGAAGTGTGGGTGACCCCGTATAGTCCGCACGACTGGCGCGGTTGCTGCTGCGCGGGGACACGGCACCCGGATTTCACTGCCCTGAGCGGGAGCGTTTCATGCTGAGTTTGCCTATCGCAAGCGTGTCGGCGCAATTCACCCCGTATGACTGGGGTGTCGTCGTGGCGTACCTCATTTTTACGACACTGCTTGGCATCCGCATGTCCGGCAAGCAGGCGACCATGCGGGACTTTTTTCTCGGCGGTCGCAAGCTCCCCTGGTACGCCGTCAGCGGTTCGATCATCGCGACGGAAATCAGCGCCGTGACCTTTATCGGCGTGCCGTACGTCGTGTTCAAGCCCGGTGGCAACTTTACGTATCTGCAGTTGGGCGTGTTCGGTTCCATCCTGGCCCGGATCATTGTGGGGTATGTCCTCGTTCCCGCGTACTACAAGCGTGAAATCTACAGCCCCTACGATTACATGGGTAACCAGCTTGGCACGCGCGTGCGGACGATGACCAGCGGTTTGTTCCTTCTGGGTGCCACGCTGGCCCAGGCCGCCCGTGTTTACCTCACCGCGCAGATCATGATCGTGGTTCTCAATGACCAGTTGAAATGGCTGTCCGCCAGCGTCGGACTCGACGAGCTGGCGTGGGCCATCATCATCATCGGAATCGTTGCGACCGGATGGACACTCATTGGCGGCATTACCACCGTCATCTGGTCGAACGTCGTTCTGTTCCTGGTCTTCTTCGTCGGCGCCGGCGTTGCCCTGGGTACCGTTGCCTACGAACTGTCGGGCGGTTTGTCCGAGGTCTTCCGCGTGGGCTGGGAGGCGAAGGAGTCAGGTCCGTGGGGGAAGTTCACCTTCTTTGACGTGTCCCTCAGTCCCCTCAAGGAGTACACCATTTGGACGGCTGTGATTGCGAGCACCTGGGGAGGCCTCTTCTCGTACGGGACCGATCAGATGCTTGTCCAGGGCATGTTCTGCTGCCGCGATGAGCGTCAGGCCCGGCGAGCGATCATCGGAAGCTCCTTCGGGCAATGCGTCACGTTCCTCGTCATGCTGGTCGGCGTCGGTCTCTTCGCCTACTACCAGCAACATCCTCTGACCGGCGAGGCGCTCGAGATTTACGAGGGCAATCCGAATCGCATCTTTCCGATCTTCATCTGCCAAGTCGTTCCCAAGATTCTGAAAGGGCTCATCATGGCGGCTGCGTTCGCCGCCGCCATTTCCACAGTTATGGGCATCCTCACCGCGCTCAGCCAGACCGTCATGGGTGCCTTCTACACTCCGCTTCGCCAGTGGCTGCGACAAGGGCAGCCAGCGCCCGGTGATTCGGCTGCGGAGGATCGCCGCAACGTGTTGCTGAGCCGAGTGCTCGTTGTTTTCTGGGGTGTGATACTGGCCAGCGTGGCCTACCTCATGGAGGCTGCGGAGGCCCAGTACAAGTCGATTCTCGATTTGGCGCTTGCCATGGCCGGATACGCCGGCGGCGCTCTCCTCGGATGCTTCGCTCTCTCTTTCCTGCCCCTTAGGATTGACGGCCGCGGCTACATGTGGTCCGCGCCGCTTTCTGTGTTGTGTGTGTTTTCGCTGGTATGGCATGACCCCTGGAGTCATTACGTTTGCTGGAGCTTTGCCGCACTGATGCTCGTTTTGTGGATCTGGCACGTGGCCGTTTGTGTCATCCGCGAAAGTCGGCCGACCGAACTCGGAAAAGACGTGCTTCCGCCACCGGTCATCCCGGTCTGGCTGCAGACCTTCGTCCTCGGCGCCGGCCTGGCCCTCATGCTCTGGATCAACTACTACGGCTACTTTGACAAGACTATCGTGGAGGGCAAAGCCAAGTTCGTTACCATCGCCTGGCCGTGGTACGCGCCTTTCGGCTGCGTGGTGGCGGTTTTGTTCGGTTACTTGCTTGCTCGCCGCAAAAACCGAGATGCCGTCGCGGCGGCGTGAGCGAAGTCACGATCGGGCGATCTGCAGATTGTGACGGAACGGGGAGGGGCCGTCTGTGGTCGACTCGCGGTCGCCGGGGGTTCCAGCGCGGAGGCGAATTCAGGTGTTCCGCCCCGGGCGGCGTGATGACAGCCATCGGTATACCAGAGCCAGTGCGAACACGAACACCGCCAGGGCCGCCAGGCGCCAGACCAGCCTGGCCGCTACGGCGTCGGCTTCGCCGGCGGCACGCGTGATATGGGCGGTGAGCCGCTCGTCCAGGTCCGTGACTCTGCCGGTCAGGGCCTGCAACTCGCGGGCGGCCTCGGCGACGGATTGGGCGGCGGCGTCATACTCGCGAATGTCGAAACTGCGGCCGGGTTCGTCCGGACCCGCGGGCAGCGTGGCGGGCGGTGGCTGCCCGCTCTCAGACGGAGTGCGGAAACTCGCCACCATGTCCTGAATGGCGCCGGCCGCCTCGGCGAGCTTCTGCCCGGCGTCGGCCGTGCTCTGGACCGCCTGGGTCACCTCCGGCGTCGTTTCGCGGACTCGGTTTACGGCCGAGTCAATCGCCTTTGCCGACGCCTCGATCTTGTCCAGCGTCGCCTGCAATTCCGCCTGTCGTTGCGTCAATTCATTGAGCAGTTCCTGCGTTTCGCGCCGCACGTCCTGCGGCATGGTCGCCAGCGTGTCGGCCAGCCGGTCAGACGTCTCGACGAACCGCCGCGTGCTTTCGCTGATCTGCTCGCTGCTGGCCAGAAGCGACTGAACGACCTCGTTTTCCGACAGGTCCAGCAGCAGGAGCTGCATTTGCCAGATGGATTCCTCCGGGAGGCCCTCGACCACGTCGGTGAAGCGCATGGCCACCTTGGTGAACTCGTAGATGGCTTGCGCGCCCCGGTCGATGCCCTCGGCCGTCCGGAAGGGCGCCATCGGAATGCGTAACAACGGGTCCAGGACGGGTATCCTGGCCGCGGCCTGCGACGGGGGCTGGGGCGCCAGCGTCGAGTAACCGCCGGATACCGAGTGCTCGGCAGCGAAGCGGTAAATCTGCTCCCGGACCGACTCGAAATCCGCATCGTGCAGGATGTGCCGGACCACCTTCTCGATTTCCGCCACCGTCGCGTCGGCTGCTTCCAGCATGATCGACCGGCTCTCGGGCGGCAGCTCGGCCGCCTCGCGCTGGTTGAACTGTTTCATCTGCACCGCCAGCGCCCAGGCATCCAGCAGGGCGGCGATGGGCTCATCCTTTTTCAGGGCGTTGCGCATCAGCCGGAGCCCGTAGATCTTCCATTCCAGAATATGGCGCCGCATGCGGTTGTCCGTCGCCTGATCCATCATGCGCCGCGACGCATCCCGGACGATCTCTTCATGGGTGTCCTGGAAGTTTGACAGGGCCAGCCAGGCCTCGTGTGCCGTCACCTGGCTGGTCGGCCGGCCGCCGGGCTGCTTTCCCGCGCCGCCGATCGCATTCGCGCAGCCGGCCGGCAGGCCGATCAGCACCAGGGCCGACGCACCCAGGCACAGCCGCAGCACGCTTCCCATGCCGACTCGGCGGGACATGGACTTCCTGTTCATTGGTGTGCAACTCCCGAGGGGACCGGCAGACCGCGCCGACGTCGCCCCGACCAATGTCGCCCGGCTCACAACAGTATCGCGATCAGGAACCGTACGGCAACCGTGGCGCCGCTGACCGGCTGGTGGCCCGCGGCGACTGCGCGTGCCGGGCTTTCCTGGCATTAAGCGGTGGTTTCGGTACGATGCGCGGCATGACTCCGACCGATGGACGATTGCGGCGTATCCGCGCGGCGGGGTTGATCGCCGTGTGCCTCTTGCCTGCAGCCACGGGCTGCATCCCGACCGGCCCGTATGGCAACGTTCTCGTGGGTGAGGTGGACGTCTCGGCCTTCGACTTCTGGACCGGCGTTCACGTCGTCAGTGGCTATATTCTGGGCGACCGCCTGGGCGACAAGAGCTTCGTGCCAACCCTGGCCGCCCTGGTCGTCTGGGAAGTGTACGAGCCGGACTTCTGGCCCGGCTGGCGCGAAACGCCGACGAATCAGGCCGTCGACGTGGTGGCCGGCGTCGCCGGGTGGGCGTTCGGGCGTTGAGTGTGTTCGGGCGTCGCGCCGTTTGTCCGAATGCGGTGCGCCGTTCAGCGTGGACGAGCGGGTCATCCCCTCCAGGCGATCCGTACGCCTGAATCCCATCGCTGCTTCTACCGTCGCTCCGTCGCCTGGACCGCCTCGCCGTGGTCGCTTTGTTTCACCTCCTCCGTCGCTGCCCCTATAATCGGCCCGACGCTGCGATCGGCGATTCGATTGCCGGCAGATACAAACCCGACCGCGGAAGGAGGCCGTCTGCATGCCTGGTGGAAACGTCCCCCACGAGTGGCTTGAACCCGCATCCCCCGGCGCGGGATGCACGCGCCGCCACGCCATCAAGACCTTTGTCGCCGCTGCCGGGGGGCTGGTGCTGGGCGGCCCGTTGAGCCGGGC
>Ga0334888_1002344_pt1 | contig 21008 bp, 18 predicted proteins | sample GraSluR1_MG_FD_207227 | JGI IMG/M metagenome (GOLD analysis project Ga0334888, IMG submission 207227) | Sludge microbial communities from methane-producing bioreactor in Wageningen University, Netherlands - Granular Sludge_3_08-R1 | ecosystem: Engineered > Bioreactor > Anaerobic > Unclassified ...
GGCTGGACGAATGTCCAAGACGCCTTTCGCTATTTCGCTGCCTCAGTGCAATATCCCTTGAAAACGATCGGCGCTCTCGAAACTTGAAACAGCCCTACCACGTGCGTGGGGAATACTGACACGTTGCCCATAGTGTGCTAAAATATGCCGGTTCACCCCCACGTGCGTGGGGAATACTGGACCTTGAGCCGGTGACGCGCCCGCAGGTGCGGTTCACCCCCACGTGCGTGGGGAATACCGACTAATGTCAAGAATTTGGCGGGCGACGTGCGGTTCACCCCCACGTGCGTGGGGAATACGCAATGCCGTCCACGTTGCAGCTGGCGGCGGCGCAGCGGTTCACCCCCACGTGCGTGGGGAATACGCCGCCTGCTCCGAGTTCCAGTCTCGGATCAGCGGTTCACCCCCACGTGCGTGGGGAATACGCTTCAACGCGCCTGGGCGGGTTGCTCCAAGCCGGTTCACCCCCACGTGCGTGGGGAATACGCGATTCGCCGGCGCCGGGTTGGGCTTGTTACGGTTCACCCCCACGTGCGTGGGGAATACCGGTTGCCGCTGACTCCTGGTCTATCAACCTCCGGTTCACCCCCACGTGCGTGGGGAATACACTGTAGACGGCGACCACCGAGTCACGTTTGTCGGTTCACCCCCACGTGCGTGGGGAATACGCGAAGGTGCGGCGCGTACGCCTCGTGTATGGCGGTTCACCCCCACGTGCGTGGGGAATACCGCGGCCTTCCGGTTGTTGCGCCGAACTCACCGGGTTCACCCCCACGTGCGTGGGGAATACCCTATTCGCGCGCACTTTGCGCAAGGTCTAGGCAGACTAGCTGCAATCCGTCCAGGTCGACAATGCGCCGCCGCGTGTCGCCTGCCATCCTGATTGTAAACCGTTGTTCGTTGTTTGTCGACCAGGCCTGCACGACGCCGCCCGTCCGTTTTGCCTCTGTACACTTCTCCCAAAGCTTGTCGCGCACCATACCCGATACGTGGCCTATGAATACGCCGGGATGGGGCTCGATCAGCCAGCGCGTTAACTCCCCGCGCAGCGACTGCGGCGTCTTCTCAAGTATCATCACGACCATTGGACGCCTCCTCTCCGTTGGTTTCCGCCTGCTCGTCCCCTATATCATAACCTCCGTAGTTCTCGCCGCCCGCCACTTCGTCCGGCGCCTCGCTGTCCTCATCCCATGCCGCATCATCATCTTCGGATTGTGGGTTCCACAGCCCGCCGGGGGCGGCAGGGTCCGCGTCGAAGTCGGGGCCTAGTCCCGCCCGTTCCATTGGCCGGGTGAGGTTGAGCAGGTCATCCAAGTCCAGTAAGATGCGTTTGAGCAGCCCGCTGCGATGGAAGAGGTCCCGGCAGGCATGGCGGATGCGCGATTCAAGTTTTAGCGGCGATTCCGCCGTCAGACGAAACGCAAGGGGTACGGTCAGCTCGGTCTTGTAGAGGTCGGCGACATCGTAGACAAACGATAGCTGCTTGCCCGTGTGGATGAAGCCTAGCCCGGGCGAGTAGCCTGCCGAGACGATCGCCGCGTGACACAGGCTGTTGAGACAGGCGTTGGCCGAAGATAGGGCGCGGTTGATGGGGTCGCTTGCGCCCCAGGCCTGCCGGTTATAGCGCCGCCCGAACCACAGCACCTTGTAGCGCCGGGCGGCTTCGGCATAGGCGCGGCGCACGCGCGCCCCTTCCATGCCGCGCACTTGTTCGATGGACAGGCCCTCGTCGAGATCCTCCTCAAAGCGGAACTGGTACATGCGCTGCACCACTTCCATGCGCTTGGCCGGCTTGCTCACGAGATCCGCCTGGCGAATCAGCCGGTAGCCCTGGCGGGTTTCACCCGTCCCCTGCGCATAGAAGCGAACGCCTTGCTCGCCGCACCAGTTGATCAGGCAGCCGTTGTCGGCCAGCGTTTTGACTGCCTCATGCGTTATCGATGTGCCCGGGCCCAGCATCAGGACGGACAGAGATGCGACCGGAACCAGGGTTCTGCCCTCCAGATTGATGAATTCGATTGCCTTCTGCGTCTGTTCGATGCGGCCGTGTTCCAGGTAGAGATAGGAAAGGCCGTCGCGTAACTTGGGCAGGATGTGCAGATCACGTATTCGCATAGCTTGCTCCTCATCGAAACTGGCGTTAGGGCGGCGCTTTGCGGGCGCTGCCGGCCGCGTGGCAAGACACGCGGCCGGCAACATCCCAGGCTGCTCCCTTCGGATCCCCGTCCCGGCGACCTTGTGCTACTGGAGCGGGCGCGCCACCGACAACATGCCGAAGCCAAAGGCTTTGCCGCTGCCAATCCCGTTGCGAACCGCCTCTAGGACTGTGTCCGGCTGCTGCACCTGCAAGAGGCCGTCGAAACGGACGGAGAGCAACTCGACGTTCTTCGTCCGGTCGGCGATCTTGGCGGCTGCGGCGGGGACGGCGGTCAGAACGGTGAAGCCGGACTGGTCGGCTTTGCGTTGTAGCCAGGCCATCTGTTCTTCGGCTGTGTAGAGGCCGACGCGCTTGCCCTTGTCTGGGCCGAACGACTTGCCGAGCCGTTTGGTGGGGTTAGCCAACAACCGAAATGCAAGCACTTGGCCGGCGGCCAGTTGCAGATCCGTCTGCTTGACGGCAGGGTTCGGCCTGTCCGATGCGGCCAGATAGGGACGACGTCCGTCTCTAGATGCCAGCCAGGTCCAGTCCGGCTTGCCCTGCGATTGCACCAGCAGATGCAGTTGGCCGGTGCGCGGCAGGGCGTCCACGCGGAAGAGCACGCGTTCACCGTTGGCGCGGAGGTCCTGCGGGAAGGCGTGCAGGAGCGTGCGGTGCATCTGATATGGGTTGGCGATCTCCTGCTGGACCTGACGGCTCAGAGGGTTGAGAATCAGACGCGACAGATACATGGGTCCTCCTTATGGGAATGGCTGTCCGCGTCCTGTTCTGCGGTTGATCCATAGAGAGGCGGCGGGATAAATGCCGTGCGCACCCTACGCAGCCTGAATGTTCGCGTCGCAAACGAGACGGGCAGGTCAGGGCGAATCTCTGCTCCTTGCGGATCGTCCAACACGAGGCGCAGCACAGCCAGCTTCGCATATTCCGTCTGCGACGCGCCGAGCCACGGATAGGACTTCAGCGCCTCTTCCAGTCCCATCTCCTTCAGCCCGCCCTTCACGTAGGGAGATAGAGATGGAGGACAGGATTTGCGCCCTAGGAAGAGAGTCCAGCGCGGGTTGCGCAAGGCGGCGTGTAGCGCCTGTAGCAGAGCGGCATCCTGCCCCTCAAGTCCGACGAGGAAGGCGGCGTCGTTCAAGTAGTAGCGCGTTGAAATCGTGGCGTTCCCGCTCTCGGTCGCCTTGGCCGTTTGCCATTCGCGCAGGATTACGCCCTCGCGGTCGACGCGCACACCCATGCGCAGGCTCGCCAGGTCGGACACGTCGTGCGAGCGGGGACGGCCTAATGCAGCGCACAACAGGCCGATCACGCCGCTCTTGGAGGGTTCGCGGGCCGTGTCACGAATCGAGTAGCGGCTTTGCACGCCCCAGGACTGAAGAGGGGCGACGCAGCGCAGCAGTAGAGTCGGCATGGCGTTACTCCTCTGGCAGGGCGTCGGCGATAGCCCCGAGCCATGCAGACAGCGTCTCTTGGCGATAGAGCGCCAGCGCCTTGAGCGCGTCGCCGTGCTGCTTGACATGCACCGCCGCGGCGCGGATGTCGGCGTCGTCATAGAAGCCTGCCAGCGCGGTCCAGCAGTCGTCGAGCGCCTTGATGGAGGGTTCGAGGTAGCCGCTGTCATGGCCGGCGCGCACGGGCGTCTCGAAGGCGTTGACGAGCGACCAACTCATGCCGTCGCCGCGTACCACGGCCAAAGCCAGGTCCGTGGGCGACTGAGCGGCAAAGGCGTTCTGCTTGCCGGTAGGAATGGCATTCAGGGCGGCGCGCAGGAAGGCCAGAACAGTCCGCTTTGCCAGAGCAACGTCACCGTCCAGGTTCTTGCAGAGCTGCTCAAAGTCAATGCGTGCGTAGCGATAGAAGCAGGCGCTGTTGAAACCCGTGAAACCGACCATTCCCGCGCCCGCCTCCTCGTCGCTCAGGAGTTCGTCTACGGCGGTGTAGTAGTCCATCTCCATCTGCACGCGGTGGGTGGAGATGGCGTGGCTCACCTGGCAGGCGGCATCGATGTTCAGCTCGGGCTTGTCGGCCAACATTCGCCCGAACAGAGCAATGTCGGGCGCGCTGGTGCGATTCTTGGTCTCTTTGATGATCGCTTTGACCAGATCGCCCAAAAGCTTGGTGCGGCCCGATTCCTTGGCTGCAACCAGCTCATCCCACTGTTCCAGCAGACCGGAGGCGACTAGGTCCACCTCGGACGGGCTATAGAAGAGCAGGACGCTGGTTTTCTCCGGGTTCTTAGCGTCTACCTTGCCGGCGTACGCTTTGGCAAACTCGGAGGCAAGGTTGCGGGCGGCGTCTTCCTCCTTGCCCGCTTCGGTGAGTTTCTCGATCAGCGGCCGCGTCAGCCATTTGGAGCGCTGGCCGGGTTCGGCCTGGGTAATCTCGGCGAACTTCGGTTCCATGCGGATGGCGCGCTTGAGCGCCTGCGAGGAGATGCGGGCGCGGCGATGCCCGCCGAACTCGCAATCCTTCGGGCTGTTGGTGTCATCGCGGTTGAGGTTGGATGGTCCAAAGCTTTGGATCAGATGCAGTTCAACAAACATGGCTGGATCCCTCCTGGATCATGTACATTTGTTTGAGATCGGTAGGACTAAACAAACCTTCTCGACGCCGCACGGCATGTTGGCGAGGCAAGTCAAGGACGCCAGAAGCCCTGCGCCCAACGGCGCTGAACCTGGATGCGCCGCTCCGGATCGTTCCACGCCATCACGTCGTAGAGCAATCGCTGGTAGTTAACGGGTATCTCCTCCTTACCCTTGAGGAAGCTGATCGCCTGGCGCAAGTAGAAAGCCAGGTCGTCGGGGTGAGCGTCGAGCAGAGCGATGAAGCGCCGCTCCACTGCCTCCGCTCCAGCCTCCCCGGCCTGCGCCAACGCCTGTGCGAAATGGCGGCCCAAGTTACCGCTGGACGCGGGCTTGGGATGAAGACCGTATAACGCTGCGATGAGGTAATAGCACTGCTCATCCCACCGGCTGATTCGCTCCGGCAAGAGTGGAATGAGATACCGGTGCATGTCTGCGGCCATACTGCGCGGCTGGCCCAGCCCGCGACGCAAAGCGGCCAACGCCGCGCGGTTATCTTGCAGGCTATCCAGCAGTGCAATCAGCGGGTGGACGGCCTGCCTTGTGTCTACGTCCGTCATAGGGACACCTCCTCGGCAGTAGGTTGTTGCTCGACTTGTTGATGGATCAACGGCAGGTCTTGCCGTAGAGAGTAGGCCAATGCTTGACGGCCGACCACGAGAGCTTTGAGGCTGCGCCCATCATCTCCGGCGTAGAGGGCGATCTTGTCGAATGCGGCGTACGCGGCATCCTCTAGGGTCTGCTGCCAGTCGATGCGTGCGCCCTCGCGGTCCGCTGGCAGCCGCACGACGAACTCCTGAAAGGGCACGTCCAGGCTCGCCCAGTAGGCGCGCTCGACGCCGGCGTGGCTCACCCAGTCTTCGATCTCCTTCTCCTCTTCCTTATGAATGGACTGGCTAGCCTTCAGGTGGATGCCGTATCTGGGCCACTTCACCTGCTCCGCCTGCGCGATGTGGATATGCATGCCTGCCACGCGCACGGCGCGCAATACGGATCGTGCGGTCTTCTCTGTGTCCGAAAGGGCAGATGACAGCGACTGCACCAAATCGGGCTCCAGAAGATAGGCAGGCACGATAGGAAGGTGCTCAAGGCGCGCGAACAAGACCTTGGCGACATTACCGGGGTCACGAGAGATGCCGAGAGCAAGGCAGTTGAGTTGTTTATCCGTCGAGACTCGAGAGTATTCTTCCGAGGACTCGAGAATACTGGATAGCCAACGAAACGCCGTTGGAGATTGATATTGTTCTTTTGTCGGCCCACCTATACTGAAAAGAGCAACAGAATCCCGCCAGAGGCTCCTTTCCTCACTGAACCGGATCGGAATCATGCCCCCCTTCTTGCTCTTTTGGTAAGCAAAGTACGGCTCAGTGCCGTCGACACGTAGCCGTGGTCCCGGCCCTACTTTGTATCGGCGTACTACTGGCTTGTCGTCCTGGAGGTCAGGCAGATCGAGAAGCACCCAACGATTTTGCCACGTTACGTAGTCCAGTAACCCGTAAGGTTGGTCTCGCTCATCAGAGAACGGGTCATCTTGCTCCCAGATCGGAGCGTCATTGTCTGCCACGTAAACAAAGAATGCTTGCTCAGGGTATGCAGGCATGTTCAGAACGATCGTCTCCTTTAGATTGTCCCCTTGAAGCATGAAGGTCGCGCCAGGAAGGCCAGGAGCGCCTGTGAACTGAAGAGTAGGTCCGCTCGTTCCGCTCAATCCGAACACCTGAACGGTTACGACACAGCGGGCGGCCTCCTGAGGAGTCAGCACAAAACCCGATGCCTCATTTGTGTGGTCGAAATGCTCATCATGCAGAAAGCTAAAGCCATGCTTAAGCGAGACGACAGATTTGAATTGCTTCTTTGGGTCGTCCATCTGATAGAAGGGCCGCTCAGGATCGAACAGGTCGAAGCGGTGACGCCACATCTGGAAGTAGGCGTCCAGCGCGGCGGCATCGAACCGCTGAGCCGTCCACAGTGCCGCCCAGGCGTCTTCGTCCGCCGGGCCGAAGACGCGGTGCAGGATCGCCAGGAGCAGCCGCATCAGGGCCGCGGTGGTGTGGGGCAACTCAGCCGCCACCATCTGCAACTCCTGAGCGTGGACCAGTGCATCGCGCAAGCTAAGTTCCACTGGCTCGCCGTCCAGCCGCAGACAGGGTATCCACGGCTCGTCGACTAGGTTGAACGAATATCTCTCGGTCATGCCTCCTCCTCTGTTATCTGTAGGCCAAGTTCGCGGCTCAGTTTGATGACGAACGCCCGCCCGCCGGCTGAGAAACGGTAGCCGTCGGGACCCAAGATTGCCGCGCGGCAATGGCGTAGGCGCACCTGCTTGCGCCAGGCTGGCGGCGGTTCCTGCTCTACGAAGTGTCTCAGCGCTGCCCAGTGCCGGACGTTGATCACGTAGCGGTCGATCAGGGCGACATCCTCGCGTGAAAGTGCGTGTTCGAGCTCCATCACCTTGCTTCCGTCCGGTTCCAGCGAGAGCCCCTGATCGGTCTCGAACAGTCCGACCAGCGCCACGCCGGGCGAAATATCTCGTGTACGGGCCTGGAATGAATTATGTACGGTGGGGTCATCCTCCTCCAGTTGTTTAATACTCTGTTCGAGCATGTACTTGTTGTCCGGCGGCAAGACAAGAAAGTGGGCGGCTTTGCCCTCGGTGGCTCTCTGCTCCTTTCGCATGGCGGCGTGCGCTTCGGCCAACGCCGCGTTCCACACTGGGTCGGGGTGACTGGGCGCGCCCGGACCATACACCGCTTCGATCAGCGCCTGCGTCTCTGCGGGCAAGCTGACGGCAGACCTGTCCTTGAGCGCCAGGTAGCTTTGCAGCAATACATACGGTTCGTACACAAATGCGCTCGATGCGAAGTCGGGCAGACCGTCAGAGCCGATCTGAGGCCGGACGATGGTCAGCCGGCGCGGGTGGAGGCGTTGCCCGCGGTCATGCCTGTGCAGCCGCCCCGCGCGCTGGATCAGGAGGTCTATTGGCGCCATGTCCGTCACCATGACGTCGAAGTCCAAGTCAAGGCTCTGCTCGATGACCTGCGTAGCCACGACGATGCCGCGGGCGGGGCGCTCTGCGCTGCGCCCGTCCTGCGGCTTCCCGTATCTGCGCAGCACTTGCGTCTCGATCTCCTGCCGCCAGGTGTGAGGGATGCGTGCGTGAAACAGCGTCAACTCGGTCTGCGGTACGATGGACGCATCACGCAGGAGCTGGTATACCTCCTGCGCACGGTGCACGGTGTTGCAGATGATCGCCGCGCATCCTCCGCCCGCGAGGCATGCGCGCAAGTATTCGACTAGAGCATGGTCGTCCACGGCGTCCAGCCATGCCAGGCCAAGGTCGTTGCTTGTGGGCGCCGGGAGCGCAACACTGCGCGGCGGCTCGCCCTCGGCAGCCAAGGTGATTTGGGGATAGCCCGCGTTTCCCACCGGCTCTGACCGGCCTGAGTAGGCCTGAAGCAGCCGCCGGCGCGTATCATCCGAAAGCGTAGCCGACAAGATGATAACCGGGGCGCCCAGAGCACGGAGCCAGGTCAGAAGGCGCTCGAACAGAGTAGACATGTACGCGTCGTAGGCGTGGACTTCGTCGAAGACCACTACCTTGTGGTGAAGGCCGAACAGGCGGACAAAGAAGTGTTTGGTCTGCAAGATGCTGAGCAGAGCCTGGTCAACCGTGCCCACGCCGAACGGGGCGAGTAGGGTCCGCTTGCTCTGTTCCATGAACCAGCCCATCGCCGCCACGCGCTGTTCCTCCTCTTCGCCTACGGCTGTCAAGTGTAGATTCAGCAGTTGCGGCGAGATCTGCGCCTGCCCATGCGCCAGAATCACGTTAACGAGATCCTCGGGGTAACGCTGCGCCAAGTAATCGACTGCCCGCTCGAACATCTGGTTGCTGGTGGCCATAGTGGGCATAGCGATGTAGATGCCCCGCAGGCGTTTGCGCTGGATCCAGCCATCGGCGAGAGCCAGTGCGATTTCGGTCTTGCCGATGCCGGTCGGCGCCTCGACGATCACCAGCGCCGGCAGAGCAGCTTCGGACGCCGCATCGAGCGCGTCTTGTTGCATCGGACGGGGTTTACCCAGACGCGGGAAGAGCTCCTCAAAAGACTTGACGTCGCCCGTGGCGCGCCAGCCCGTCCAACCCAATCGGCGCACTGCCTCCGCTGCCAGCGTGGCGGAACGTACTGCATACCGTCCGGTAGGCATTGGCTGCTCGACAAATGGGAACGAATCCTCGCGAGAGCCGATCCAGTCGGCCACGGAGGTCAGCGCGGAGATCACCGTGAGCAACGCGTTCCGTTCACGGGGCTCCGCAGGAGGGTTTGCGGCTGGCGGCTGGAATACGCCGATCACTTCCCACAGAAGATCCCGGCGCGCCTGGTCCCAGGCTGGAACGCAACTGTCGTTCAGGTAGTCGGTTGCACCGGGAGCAGGCCACACGCCATGATGCCCGCCGACTGCCGTCGCAAGTTGGCGGGCAAGCTTCTTGGGCATACCGGCATCCTGCAGCAGATCCGCCAGCGCCCAAGTCGACACTGTGCCGTGTGGCGTGTCACTTTGAGTTGCCGAGGAATACCCGGGGTGAACCAATACGAACCCGGCTTCAGCCAGTCTCTGCTGTAATGCCGGATCTGAGTACTTGCGCTGATAGGCAGGGCCTGCTTTGCCCAGATCATGCAGAGCGGCCAAGAATGCCACGAACCGGCCGGCTGCATCCTCGCCGACGCCCAGCGCGCAAGCCAGCCACTCCCGCGTTCCGGCTGACAGCGCCTCGCTCCAGAGTTGCAGCGCCACCTGGCCGACGTCGATCAGATGATATAGGAGCAGATGCACCTCCTCACCTTTCGGCGCGGTCTTGGCGTAGAGGGCGTGATAGGGATGCCCCGTCTGCCCAGTGGCTAGATACGCACGGCCCATTTTTCTCACCTCTTTGCTAACGTCCTCGCGCAGTTTCGGAGGCCCTACGACCTCCACGTCCGCGCCCCACGAGCGGATCCAGGGCAGCATGTCGGTGGTGTCGGCCACACATACTTGCCAGCGCAGGAAGCCGGGATGTTCTGGATCGTCGGAGGTCTGCTGCGATGGATGCCATTGGGTTTCTAGCACGCGCTCCTTAACCCGCGGGCTGAAGCGCAGGACGATCTCCGCCGTCTCGTCACCCATCATGATCGACCAGGAGTGGCGCAGGATATCAAGGCCGGGAAAATCAGGCGGCAACGTGTAGGTTTGACGCGTCAGCCGCGCCTCTTCGATGCGCTCGATCTTGTAGGCGCGCAACGCATCGGGCAAGCTGCTGCGCCCGATGGCGTAGGTCGCATAGCCGACGGCTGACGGCTCCATCAAGTAGGTGTCAAACAGCGTTTCGAAGGACCTGCCGCCCAATGGGCGATAGCGAAAGGCGACGCGCTTGCGGTAGATATAGCCGCGCACCAACGTCGTGAAGACGGACTGATAGCCTGGGCGCGTCGGGCGTTTAGCCAGTTCGGCTGCCGCCTGAGCGATTTCGTGGCCGACCTTAGCGTCGGCGGTGAGAACCTCGGCGAGCTTGAGCAGGGCGGTTTCGGCCGGTTCGTTGCGTTTGTCGTGCTGCTTAACCAATAGGCGGCTGCCTAGATAGAGGGCATACGCCTCTTCCGGCGAGAGCGAGAGAGAACGGATGCGCGTTTCTTCATAGTCCAGCGGGAACCAGAGCGTGCCTTCCTTATCGATCTTGCCCACGTCGCGCAACTCGTTGAGGTAGTTGTTCACAGTGCGGCGTTCAAACTCGGTGTAGTCCGCGATCTCCTGCTCTGTGACGCCGTTAGGATGGCGCTTGACCCATAGCCAGACGCGTTCGATGCGGCGTTGTCTATCTGTGTCAGCAATCCGTGGCATGTAGGGACTCCTTCTGCCTAGAACGAGGATATCGAGCGGAGACCGGCGGCCGTCGCATCGAGGGACCGCGGCGGCCGCATAACCGACCTCCTACTATTGATGATACAGGCTGGTTGGAAATTATTGTTCCAAAACCGCAAGGCGGTATCGAAATTGGCGGGTTTTAGGAAATCACGAACCGTGACAACCGCATGGCAAGCAGCCGGAGACTGTTCACCGTGAGCAGCGTCAGATTCTATAAGTACCGGCCGTTAGCTGGGTCAAGATGGCGAAGGGCAACATATGGCGGATATGGGCGTCGGTCTCGTCGCTTAACGAAGATTGGGCCTTGCCGGGCGTTAGGGTCGCAGATGGTGCGGTGATTCGCCGACGCGCCCATAGCGGCTTCAGGAGATGAACGATGACGAAGAATAGATCCAACCGGACCGAATGAAACGTCCGCAGGCTTGGGAGTAAGAGAACGGGCTTCGGCATGGGGGAATCCTTCGGTCGTCGATTGGCTGGAACGAGACGAATCGCCCTTGTTGAATGCAGGAGTTCGAGAAACAGACAGGCTTATGGCTAGGGCGCCACAGACTGACGTGACGCAGGCAGCGCAACCGCTGGGGAGCAGCGCTGACTACTAGGAGTAAAGTATCCCACCCTTTGCCGACAGGCGTGAGGGCGCGATGAAACGCGTAATCTGATGAGAGCGCGCTGGAGGACTTCGTTGTGGCAGTGTAGTCGGCTGCACACCTTGGATAACAACCAACGACTACTCACCGATCAGACGGATGCCGGATCGGGAATGGGTTTATGTCTGGGACGGCCTGTAAACCTAGTATAGCAGCCGATGGCCGGCGCGGCCAAGGGCGTTCGCCGCAATCACCAGATGGGATGAAGTCGCCGGATGGTCCGGCGCGCTCGGATGTCGCTTACGCCGGGCGGTTGCGCAGGTAGCGCGCCGCCACGTAGAACGAGGCCAGGGCCATGAGCAGCGCCACTGCAAACAGAGAACGGTAGCCAAGCTGCTGGGCGATTGTGCCAGCGATGAACGGGGCGGTCAGGGTGAAGAGGGCCGCGGCCGTGTTCGACAGCCCGACATAGGTAGGGCGCTGGTCGGAGTCGGCATAGTCCACTACCCAGTTGGTGTAGCTGGCGAACAGCATGGCGTGGCTTGCCAACCCGGACAGGAGGAAGCCGGCATAGAGCGGCAGCGGCCCGGCGATCCCGGCCAGCAACGCGCTGGCGGGGAGCAGGGCGGCGCACAGAATCGCCAACTGGATGTAGCGCGTGTTGTCACGCGCGCCAAGCCAGGCGTAGATCAACGCCCCGCCCAGGCCGCCGATGGTCTGCATGGCCAGCAGCACCGGCACGGCCACCGCGCTCGACAGCCCCAGGTCCACCGTGGCATAGCCAATATAGAAAGGGAGCGCCATCGTAAACAGGGCGGTGAGCATGCGCAGGATGATGAAGGCCCGGTAGGGCTTGTCCTGGCGCAAGACCGTGCCGAGATGGGTGATGAAATCGCCCATGCTGGGCAGCTTTTCGACCGTGCCGCTGCCGGGAAGCTCGTGAAAGAAGAGGCCGGGCAGAATCGAGACGGCAAAGACGATGCCCGATGCGCCAAACAGCAGCGCATAGTTGTTGGGAAATGCGGGCCCGGCGTCGCTCAGCACAAGGCCGATCAACGGAGCGATCGCCAGCAGCGTGACGGCGGTGACGGCGTCGCCGAAGCCGAACATGCGCGCTCGCCAGCGGTTGTTCAGGCTGTTCCCGGCCAAGTCCGCCCAGGGCACGCCGACCAGACCGTCGCCAATGGCTGCGATGCCGTAGAAGACGAAGAAGGCCGCTAGGATCGCGCCGGGTCTGCCTGCGCCTAGCCATACCGTGATGCCGGCGAAGATCAACATTACCAGGCGCACGGGGATATTGGGGCCGACGAACCACCACTTCTTGCGCGCGTAGCGGACGATATAGCGGGCGATGAAGAGCTGCGGCAGCATATAGCCGACGGTGAACATGCTGCCGGACAGGCCGATCAGGATCTCTGAGCTGGTGAGCTGGCGGACAAAGTCGGGGATGACGGTGGTCGTCCCGATGATGCCCATGGCCAGGTTGAACAGGATCGTGTCGGCTAGGAAGTACTTGAAGTTGCGACGGTACACCTGCTCCCTCGCCGCCGGCGTCAGGGAATGGGCGGCGATCTGGGTTGCGTTGGGTTGGGTCATGGGTCTGCGCCCCCTGCGCTGGATGAGGCGGATGAGGCCAGGGATCGTGCTGCTGGCAGTTCCAGCATACCATGACTAGGCGCGATGGGGCTCAAAGCGAGGGGCGCCGGTATGACGTAGAGGGCAGTCCCGTCGAGCGGTTGCTGCGTGCGCCTACTCCTGCTTCCAGTTCTCGATCGCCTCCCGCAACATCTTGAGGCTGTCCTGTTCGCCAGTGTGCGTGTACCAGAACTCGCGCGCCGGAAGCTGCCCGGAGCGCAGATCCAAGCCCTGCAACTGGCGCACGGGGCGGCGGGCGGGCGCGGCTGCGTAGGCAGCGGCCAACATCGCCACGGAAGCCGCCCGCGTCATCGAGGCTACGGCCCGCGCCGATAATCCGGCGTTGCCCTGCCTGCGCGGCGAAGATCCTCCCCTATAGCGCCTGCACCCGCAGACTCGCGATCGCAGACACAACGGTCCGGACTGTGACCTCGTGTAATCGAAGACCGTGCGCCTCGCCGGCGCGGGCCAGGGCTTGAATGCCATGACTGCCGCACAGGCGGTCGTGCCTCAGATCAGGTGCGCGCGTGCCGCCCATTAGGCAATGGCGCCAGGGGGAAGCGGCGCGACGTCGTCTTGCCGCATCACCTCGCCGCCCACCCTGGCTGCGATCCGTCGCGCTGCTGTGACGTCGGGGTTCGGGTCCGCCCCGCTCGGGCCAAACGGGTCCAGCATCAGGTTGAGCAGCCTCTCCAGCGTCTTGTCCTCGCAGATCCACCGATAGCCGTCAATCGTCGCCTCAGTATCGCCAATTCGGATTGTTGCCGCCACCTCTCCCTCTTTCTGGAATTGCCGGGCCCGTCCGCCGCAGGCGAAGCCGGGATGAGTCGCCGGCCTCGCCTGCTCGTTCAGGCAAGTCGCCTAGAACGTCCCGTCTTGCTTGCGCCGCCGCTCGCTGCGCTGCATCGCCCGGTCCTCGTCCTCGAAGGACAGGTCGGCCTTGCGCATGCGCCGCAGTTCGGCGATGTTCTTGGACGTGGCGCGCCACGCGTTGAGCGTGCCGGCCGCGTCTTTGTCAAAGGCCAAGGTGCGGTCGGCAGCAAAGCCCACGCGCATGGCCTCGCCGATGGCCTCCAGGTCGGCGCTAAGGAACACGAACTCCCAGCCGGCCGCCTGCTTCTCCTCGATCAACTCCATGATCTGCTCTCGGGTGTACTCCCGGCTGGCGTTCTCCCGTCCGTCGGTGATGACGACGAAGACGACCTTGTCCGGCCGCCCGCCGGCCATGTCCGCCAGGGCCAGGGCCAAGTCGTGCATGCCCTGTCCCAGCGCATCCAGCAGCGGCGTGTTGGCTCGCGGTACATAAGTGTCCGGCGTCAGCGGCTTGGCCTCCTTGACAGGCAGGAAGCGGCAGAGAACCTCGTACGGGTCCTGCGAGTCGAACTGCACCAGGGTCAGCGTGGCCTTGCCGGGCAGGGCCTGCTGCTCCTGCAGAAAGGCGTTGAAGCCGCCGATGACGTCGTCGCGGATGCTCTGCATGGACCCGGTGCGGTCCAAGATGACAGTAATGTGGGTGTAGCTGTCATGCATGGTTGGTTCTCCGTTCTTGGCCGGCATGCCGGCCCGCTATGGGTTGTGTAGCAAGGGAGGGCCGGCGCCCTCTAGGCGTGATTCCGGCCCCCGTGCCGCTGCAGGCTCAGGCCTGATCCCCAGCCTCATCTTCGTTCGCAAACTCCGGCGGGACTGGCCGCAGCGAGAAGAAGCGCACCTCGTCCGGGTCGCAGACGGCGATCATCTGCCGGTTCAGGGCATGGAGCCGGCGTCGCAGGCGCGGCACTTCGTGCGCATCGTCCAATCGGTAATGCTCAATCAGCAGTTCGGTCCCCTCGATCTGGTCAATCAGATCCAGCTGCAGCGTCCGGCGGGCGACCTCGGTGCGGTAGGCTTCGTCACTCCGTCCTGCTTCATCAGCGTACTGCACGCCAAGCTCGGCATGGATCAGCAACTCGCGTGCTCGTGAGCGACCGCGCCGCGCGTACTTGATCCAATCGGCATTCTCGTCGCCCTCGCCCAGGTTTATCCTGCGAATGCTCTTCTGTTCCGCTCGTTCCGAACTCATCAGTCGTCTTCTCCATGAATGGTTTAGGTTGTGCGCTCCCCAGCGGGAGCAGTAGATGTCGTCATGTCCTGTCAGGCCGCTAGCCCCAGCGGGCGCGCGCCCGGTCAATTAGCTCGAAGATGCGGCGGTCGTCGACATCCTCCCCCTCGTGTTTGCCTCCGGCCAGCGTGCGGCCGGTCAGGTTGGCGCGCCAGCGTTCGGGCATCGCCTTGGCCCCGTGCAGCGCGCCCACGGCGGCGCCGACGATGGCCGCCACCGTATCGTTGTCTTTGGTGTCGTTGACGGCGCGTACGATGGCCTCCTCCGGTTCATGCCCGTGATGCATCAGGATGTAGAGCGCGCAGGGCAATGTCTCCATCAGGTAGGCGGCAGAGTGCCACATGTTGCACGCCTCCAGCACCGAAATCCGGCGCTCCCAGGCCCAGCTGACCTTCTCCTGCACGGAGCGCCAGAGGGGGCCCTCGTAGGCGCCTGCCCAGGCCCCGCCGCGCGGTTCGTATTTGTGCGCATCGCCTTCGAGCGGCGCGGCGGCCTCCACATAGCGCTCCAGCCACCAGGCCGGCTGCGGCGCGGACTCCATGGAGAGCAGCAGCCACAGCATGCGCACGAAGGCGATGCAGGCCGCGGTGGACGCGGCGTCGTTGTGCGTGACCATGGCGGCGATGGCCGTGTCCGCCCACAGGTCTGCCGACGGACGGCGCAGGTAGGGGACCGGCAGCGGGGCGATGCGCATGAGCGCGCCGTTGCCCGCCGACGCGACGCCCGCCTCGTACCAGGGCCGGCCATCTTCGGCGAAGCGGTCCAGCGCAGCCTTGACCGTCCCGCCGATGCCCTTGATGCGCCGGCTCGCGAACTTCTCCAGCAGGCGCTCGGGGTCCAGCCGCCCGTCTTCGAGCAGCTGTTCCAGGGTCCAAAACGTCATCTGCGAGTCGTCGGACGGCACGCCCATGGCCTGATAGCCGGCGCGGGCATGGACAGGATAATCGCGGATCTCGCCGAACTCCGCCCACCGTTCACGGGGCAGCATCCCCTCTGAGCGCTGGCCCAGCGCATCGCCGATGGCGACGCCGAGCAGCATGCCCTCCACCCGGTCCCAATCCGGCCCGGACGGGAAGGCTGGCGGCGCTGCATACAGAAGCGGCGCGTCACATAGGTCGATCCTGCCCTTCGCCAGCAGTTCCTGCAGCATGCGCTGGGGAGACGCTGGGCCTGATGTAAATGTGTTGATGTGCGGGCACATCAGTTCCTCCTTTTTTGGCTCTGTAGTGTGAAAGCGCCGCTCGCCGTTGTCCGGCAGGCCGCCTAGCAAACCGCGAACTGTCTCCTCCAGTATATGCCTTTGCTGTCAGGCGAATGGGGAATTCCCCCGGAATCCCCGGAAACTCGCCGGTACCCCCCCCCGCCGAGCAGTCAATGCAGAGCAAAAAGAACGCCGCTATGCATCAAGCATAGCAGCGTTCCGGCGACTAAGGGCGGGAATCCGCCGGAATCCCGGCAACGGTCTAGTTAGGGAGGCTCTTCTTGAACTCCGACCACGTCACGCCGAAGACGCGCTTGACGGCGTAGTCGATTTGGTTCTGGCTGACCCGCTCGTTTAGCGCGAGGCCGGCCGCAGCCTCGGCTGTTGCCAGAGTCCAACCGGCTTTGGCGTTTTCCTTCAGCCATTTGGCCAGCTTTTCGACGGTCTCGCTTGCCTCGCCGGCAGGCGGCGGCCACTGGCCCGTGGGCGCGCCGTACTCTTCAACCAGCCGGGCGGTCAGCCTCGCGCAGAACGCGGCGGCGAGCGCGCCGTCGCCCGGCTCGATGTGCAGATAGGCAGTGTAGGCAGGCGAGGCCAACGCCCGGATGTGCGCTAGGGCGGAATCCGACTCGACGGGAACCGCCGGTTCGGTCGCTGTGACGGTCAGCGCGATCTGCGACTCATCCTCGGCCGGCTCAGTATGGCCCACGAAATAGGTCACGTCGCCCATGGCTATGCGCCAGTTGTCCGACCCCCCTCCCAGCACGGCGTTGAGCAGGGCATAGAGGTTGCGCAGCGCGTCTCTGCGGCGGAAGGCCAGCGGGCCGGCGATGCGGGCGTCGTTTCGCCCTCCCGCTGCCGGATGAAGCGCAGACGCGTTCGCCGGCCAGTACAGGGCGTCCGGCTCGGCCGCATACTGCCGGGCGCGAAACAGCTCGGTCAGCAGGCCGAGCAGCTTGTCCCGAAACGGCGCCAGGTCGCTCTCCGCCGAGTCGGACCGGCACGGCTCGAAGCACAGGCCGAACCACAGCTCGCCCGATTCTAGCCGCCAGAAGCGGCCGCGTGCGATGGTCAGCCTGTCACGGGGCGGGTCGAGCCCCTTGTCCTCCCGGGCGTGATAGCGCTCGCCCACCACCTTGATCCAATAGTCGTTTCCCGGCGCGATGGGCTGCAGGCAAGGGTCGATCTGCTCTGCCCAGTTTTTGCTCTCCAGGGCGATGTGGTAATAGCCGCCGCGGGCGGAAGGCCAGTAGTACTCGTGTACGCCCTCGCCGAATTCGTCGCGGAACGCGTCGCGCAGGTCGTCAAGCAGCGGCTCCTCATCGCCCGCTATCGGGCCGAAGATGGTCGTCTGCAGATGCAATGGTCGTCTGTGCGCGGGGGATGGGTGGGACATGCCGCCTCCTGACGGTAGGTGAAAAGATGAGAAACCGTTCTAGACGGTGTTGCGTTCGGACGCACGTGCACTTCCCGCCGGCTCCGGCTTAGGTGATCTGCGCGATCCTATCGCGGAAGGAAAACATCAACTCCGCCGCTTTCTTGCCTGTATCCAATCCGGCGCCCGCTAACGTCACCTCTACCGAGTAATCGCCGTATTTCCGAGCGCCTGGGAGCGGCAATAGCGCGTTCAGGAGCTGCTGCGGTATATCGGTCCCCTTGAGATAGGTGCCGTAGGCGTGCAGGAAGGGCTCTCGGCGGCCGAACGTACCGGGCGGGAACAGGTAGAGAATAGACACCGGCGCGCCTTTGCCGTTGATTGCACGTATGCTCAACCCCTTTTCGCCGAAGCTGAGGACCATGCCCAGCTCCTGCGCCTTGTCCATGACGTCGTTGAAGAAGGCCGCCACCGGTTCGGGTACGCTGCCGAGGACTGCGGCCCGATTCGTCGTGCCCGGCGCGGATGCCGTCCGCTTGGCGCGGCTGGCTAGCACCGAATGCCCGACGATGGCGGGCACCATTACGACCGGCTCGCCTTCCCGACCATAGCATTTCAGCTCCAGGCCGAGGACCTCTGCGTTTTGCATCTCGCCGTTCAGGTACTCGATCATCCGGCGCACCTCAGGACGCAAGGCGTCGCCGGCGATGATCATTCGGATCCGGCCTTGACGCAGATTTGCCTCCACCGTCTCCCAAAACGAATCAGGATCGACGTCGGCGCCGAACGCCTCGCGCAGCACATCATCCAGTTCCCGCCCCTGCCGATTCCAGTATTCGGCTGCGTACTGACGCGCTGCACCCGACGCCCACAGCTCGAACGCGTTCGCCGCGTACTCGATGATCTGCCCGATGACGTCTCGGCGCGATTCGGGGTTCTGCATCAGCTTCGCCTCGACCAACGTCAGCACGCCGCGCTGGTCGACCAAGAGCAGGTCGAGCGACCAGCCCGAGAGCGGCATCTCGCGACGCAGAAGCAGGAAACGCGGCGGCTCCTCTTCGTCCGGCGCAATCTGCCTGCCCGGAATCAGCTCCGGGTATTGCTGCAGGATCGACTGCAGCGCGTCTTCCAGTTTCGCGCCAAACAGCCCCTCGCGCATCTGCACGCTTGGCAGCGTCCGCAGCGTCCCGTCCGTCACGATGTAGATATCGTCGCCCGTATCCATTCGTACCTCCCAGGCTTGGTCGTCTCTGACTTCGCCTCGTCATACCCAGCAAGTCATGGGTGCAGCGAAGGTCGTCGTCTCGACGAGTCTCCCCTCAACCTGACTGCGGAACAGAGCGTTCCGGTCGCCCCCACAATTCGGCCCATAACGCGCGACTCCACGCGCACTGCCGGAACGCCGCCATCGACAGCGCAATCGCAGCCGGCGGCAAAGAGCGCGTGGTCAGATCACCCTGCAGCGCTTCGGGTCGTGGCAAGAGGATGTGACGCACGGCGTACTTGGAGTTCCGCGTTCAAGTGGCGCTGCGTCAGACGCGACAGCCGTAGGCATGCAGCCAACGCGAATGCGATGGCAGGCGACATGGCGGCGATGGAGATGGGCTTCCGTGCGGCAGCAGCCTTCAGTGTAGCCATGTCGGAACGGGCTGTCAAAACCTGGACCCGGGATGTCCCGCTTCAGCTCAGGAACGGCGCGCGTCTCATGTACTGCCGAGAATCACCTGCGGACCATGACATTTGTCCCTTTCTCTATTGGGCTCACGTTGCTATACTTTACAGAATAAAACGCGTCTTGTTCGACAGCGCACGGCGCAGGCGCGTAGGCGGGCTGCGCCACTCGGCGCCGATTCCCGTTCCGAACAGAAAGGCCGATCCGCCGCATCCACCCCATTGCGGGTGCACATTATCCAATCACCACCAACACCCTCAACCATGACACGACTCGAAGACATCAAGCGTGGCGCCAGCATTCAGGGCGTCCACCCCACCGGGCTTGTCACCGTCGTCGACGTTACTTGGCACGGCCGTGAAGCGGTCACCCTGACTTACCGCGACGCGGCCGGCAATAGTGACAGCGAGCTGCTCTTCCGCGATGACGAAGCCCGATTGCAGATCGTCACCGCCGGCCGGCCCTGGCGCTTTGACGCAGACGGCGCACTGCTGCGCCTGGCTTCGGAGGCGCAGCGCATCCGCCTGGCGCATCTGTCCGACCCGTACTTGGCCATCCACACCTCGGAAGTCGAACCGCTTCCGCACCAGATCACGGCTGTCTACGAGAAGATGTTGCCGCGCCAGCCTCTGCGCTTTTTGCTCGCCGACGATCCGGGCTCCGGCAAGACCATCATGGCGGGCTTGCTCATTAAGGAGCTTCGCATACGCGGGGACGTCCAGCGCTGCCTGATCGTCTGCCCCGGCAACCTCGTCGAGCAATGGCAGGACGAACTGCACCGCCGCTTTGGCCTAAACTTCGAACTGCTGACGCGCGAGCGGGCGGAAGCGTCGCCCACAAGCAACATTTTCCTCGACGCGCCCCTGCTCATCGCGCGCCTGGACCAACTGGCCCGCAACGAAGACCTGCAGGACAGACTGTCCCAGAGCGAGTGGGATCTGGTGATCAGCGACGAAGCGCATAAAATGTCGGCCTCGTTCTTCGGCGGCGAGGTGAATTACACCAAGCGCCATCGCCTGGGACAGCTACTCGGCCGTATCACCCGTCACCTGCTCCTGATGACGGCTACCCCGCACAACGGCAAGGAGGAGGACTTTCAGCTTTTCATGGGGCTGCTCGATGCGGACCGCTTCGAGGCCGCTTTCGCGACGGCGTGCACTCGGTGGACGTCTCCGACATGATGCGGCGCATGGTCAAGGAGCAGTTGCTCAAGTTCGACGGTACGCCCCTCTTCCCCGAGCGTCTTGCCTACACCGTTCCCTACCGGCTGTCGGATCTGGAAGCGCGCCTCTATACCCAGGTCACCGACTACGTGCGCGAGGAGTTCAACCGTGCCGAGAACCTGGAGGGCGACGGCCGCGCCGGCACCGTCGGCTTTGCCCTGACAGTCCTGCAGCGCCGCCTGGCGTCCTCGCCTGAGGCGATCTGCCAGTCCCTTGTGCGCCGCCGGCAGCGGCTGCAGAGCCGCCTACGCGAGGCCGAGTTGGTCGCACGGGGCAAACAAGTCGATAAGCTCATGCCGCTGACCAGCGACGCTTACTCCGACGAAGACTGGGATGACCTGGACGACGTGCCGGCCGACGAGTTGGAGCAGATCGAAGAGGAGATCATAGACCAGGCCACCGCCTCCCGTACGGTCCATGAACTGCGCATCGAGATCCGGATCCTGCAGCGTTTGGAGGGGTTGGCGCAGGAAGTGCGGCTGAGCGGAGTCGACCGCAAGTGGGACGAACTAAGGCGCCTTCTGCAGGATGAGGAGGTAATGTTCGACGACCGGCGCCGGCGACGTAAGCTGGTGATCT
>Ga0334888_1002356_pt1 | contig 20920 bp, 21 predicted proteins | sample GraSluR1_MG_FD_207227 | JGI IMG/M metagenome (GOLD analysis project Ga0334888, IMG submission 207227) | Sludge microbial communities from methane-producing bioreactor in Wageningen University, Netherlands - Granular Sludge_3_08-R1 | ecosystem: Engineered > Bioreactor > Anaerobic > Unclassified ...
AAGACACCTCCGAAACCGGATAATAGTCCAGGAATTATATGGAGATTTAAGTTTATTCCCAAGAAAGGGTTCCGTCAATTCCTCTTTCGTCGGGGAACTTCCCGTTTGTTTCGGTATTCCCGGCAAAAACAACCCTGCGGGCGGTTTCTTCGGGTGAAAGGCCCGTCCTGCAGGCCAGGAGGCGGAGTCCGTACTGCCGGTGGCCCGTCAGGAGCGACATCGCTTTTCGGGGAACCTGCCACGGCCCGGAGGAAGATACGGCAGCAAGAGAAAAGGCCAGTTCGGCCGCCCGGGCAAGTTCACCGAAGGCGGGATGATGAGGGCCCGCAACGATGGACCGGTCGAGGGTCGCCGATTCCTGGAGTCCCACCCGCTGGACCGGAATACCCAGCTCCCGGGCAAGGATGAGGAGCCTGCCGGACCAGAGGGCTGCCCGGTCGACGTCCAGCGGAACATAGCCTCCTTTCCGGCAGAGTTCTTCCAGGGGAGTGTTTTTGAGAACGAGGCACGGGTAGATGCGGATGGTCAGGGGACGTCCTTTTCGTACCGCTCCGAGGCGGCGGAGGTCGTCGAAGGAACTCTCCTCCGATTGGCCGGGAAGGCCGATCATCATCTGGGCTCCTCCGTGAAACCCCGCATCCAGGACGCTTTCAAGCGCGGAAAGGGCTACCGCCCCGGAGTAGCCGCGGTTGCACATCGAAAGGACATGGTCGTCAAGGGAGGAAATCCCCAGTTCGATCATGGATACGGGGTAGGATGCAAGCAAAGCGAGAACTGCCGGTGAAAGGCATTCAGGATGGGTGGAAAGTCTGACGGTGCTTCCCCGGGGAGCTTTCAGAATTCCATCGAGGTAGGCCTTCTGCCGGTTCGGAGGAAGGCAGGTGAAACTGCCGCCGAAGAAGCAGACTTCAGCCGGTCTTGTCGCAGATGCAGCAGCCGCTTCCACGTGTTCCGGGGAAGGAATGTCGAATACACCTGTAATCTCTCCCTGGTGGCAGTAGATGCACCGCCGGGGGCAGCTCTGCATGGAAAGGAAGAAGGGGAGGCGCATCATAGTCTTCGACCTAAACCGTGGATTCTTTCCAGCATGTTTCCCATTCCTTGAGCGTGGCTGCCCAAGCAAAAAGATCGGCCTGCCGTTCGAAGCTTGACATCGGGGTGGCCGTTCTTTCCCAGAAGGCTTCTCCCTTCCTGTGCTCGAGAAGATGGAAAAGCTCGTGGAAAAGAGCGAATCTCTTCCAGCGCTCAGGAAGCCTCCGGTTGATGAATATGCCTGCCCTTCGCCCCTTCACGATGTGAAATCCCCACGTTTCAGCAGGGAGGAGCGGGTATTCAAGGTCGATTTGCTTCCCTGTCCGCTCTTCCGCCTTGGCGAGAAGGCAAAAGTCATCAAGGGCAGCCCACTCTGAGGCGGCCTTGGAGGCCCATTCGGGAATATGCTCCGGCGGTTCGGGGAAATGGAAAGCCTGCAGTGTATTCATGAAAGCATCAGGCCATGCCGTCCGCCCTGTCCTCTTCTTCCCATCGGGAAATAGCGGCGTCAATGAGGCTCTGGACAAATTTGAGCTCTCTGGGCTTGAGTTTCTTGCTCCGGTACCAGACCTCCACCTCGGGACTGACCTGGAGCACTTCCTCAAGCTGGAGGCGTCCGGAAGGAGATGATGAGACCGTTTTCACCAGGTCCTGAACCTCCACGCCGAGAGCTTCAGCCAGGCGGTTCAGAAGCTTCATGGAAGGCATTCTCCTGTTGCTTTCGAGGGCCTGGATATAAATTCTGCTGACTTCCGTTCTGTCAGCAAGGGCCTGCTGGGTGAGGCCAAGGGCCTTGCGCAGCGTTCTGATCCTCATTCCGAGGCTCATGGCAATTCCACCTCCGATGGAGTGTTTTCTCAGGATAAATATTATTATAGCAATGATTACAATATGTTCAAGAAAAACATTCAGTAAAAAAATCATATACCCCCTTGAACTCCTTTCCCGTTCAGAATATATTAAGGGTGGGGAAGAAACAAAGGGAAATTGAACATATTTTGTGGGGAGGAATCTGCGTTGGATTTTCGTGAACTTCAGAGTCTCGTGGAAGTAATGGAGAAGGGAAGCATCTCCGCTGCGGCGGCTTCTCTTGGAATTTCCCAGCCTGCCGTAAGCAAGCACATAGCAAAGCTGGAGCGGGAAATGGGGGTCAAGATATTTGCCCGGGGGCAAAAATGCTCCAACCTTACCGTAGAGGGCGAGGTGCTCTACAAATTCGCCCGGAAAACCATTTCCCAGCTTGCCGACATTAAAAGAGATTTCTCCGACATCGCTGACGATGTTTCTGGAATCGTCAGGATCAGCGCCAGTTCCATTCCGGGAGATTTCATCCTTCCGGGCCTTCTCGTGGAATTTCGTCAGCTTTACCCGAATATCGAGGTGGAAGTCCGTATTTCCGATTCACGGGAAGCCATCGAAAAAATGGTAACCAGAGAATCGGATATCTCCATTACCGGTCACGGACGCCATGCGTCCGGTTTCAACACCGTTCCGTTTGCCAGGGACGAGCTGGTTCTCCTGGTCAGGGAAGAACATCCTTTTGCGGGCAGGGAAAACGTTACCCTGAGGGATCTCGAGAACATGGACCTCGTGGGCCGTGTTACCGGGTCTTCCACCTCCCGCATCTGGGAAGATGCCTTCAAGGCTCATACTGGGAAAGGAAAGCACGTGTATCTCAAGTTCGGCCACGTGAGCGCCGTTGTTGAAGCCGTGAAGAAAGGCGCCGAGGGTGCGGTCATATCCCGCCTCGCCGGCGCAGGTGAGACGGAGGGGCTTGTGATGGTTCCCTTCCGGCCCTCCCTCATGAGGACCTTCTCCATCACCTATGGAACCATGACCACCAAGGCCATGGAAATGCTTCTCGACTTTCTTCTCCAAAGGAAAATGACCGGGGATGACGAATAAAGCTCCGGAGGGGTCCCCGGATCGTTCCGGGGACCCCGTCGAAACCGTGCGGACTTTTCTTCGGAAAAAGGGGTATCCCGACTCCATCACCTTTTCGGAAGAAACGATTTTCACCGTTGACGATGCCTCACGGGCAGTCGGTGCACCGCCCGCACATATTCTGAAAAGTCTTGTGTTTCTTGTGGATGAAAAACCCCTTCTTGTTCTCATGTCAGGAATCAACAAGGCTGATGTAAAGAAGGTGCGTTCCGCCTGCAACGCGAAGAAAGTCCGGATGGCCGATCCTGAGTTTGTCTGCCGGTGGTCGGGCTTCCAGGTCGGAGGAGTTCCTCCGGTAGGCTACCCGGAGGAGATTCCCGCCCTCCTGGACGAGGATCTTTTCCTCTATCCCGTAGTTTGGGCTGCAGCGGGGAGCGATCACGCATTCTTCCCCGTTTCGCCCGAGGACCTTCAGAACATGACCGGAGGCAGAAAATGCCCCGTCCGGAAATAAAAGACGGAAGGCCTGTTAAGGCCTTCCGTCTTACAGTCTTTTTTCCGGGGCAAGGGCTTCGAAGGCTCCGTCAAAGGCTCTTCCGAGCATGACTGTCGATAAAGGCTTGAGAAAAATCTCCGCGTTATTGAAAACAATGGCCTGCAGGATATGCCCAGAAACCGCTCCATGGTCGGGTTTGTTGAAGACTCCGTGGAGATGGGGGTAGAGGGTCCCTCCCCTGTAGCTGACGTTTCCGCTGAGGGATGCCAGCTCCATGATGTCCTTCACGGTCTCCGTGTTGTAGTCCCTGCCGTTGTACCACCCGAAGGTCACGGAGGAGACCATTCCGGCTGCGCTGACGATTACCGCGGAATCCACATCGCAGGTCCGGCACACGTGGGCTATGGAGTCTCCGAGATCATCCCCTTCAGAAAGGCGCAACGCTATCATTTCGTCAGTGGCGGCATATTTCACTGTCTATTCCCCCTTTCGGATCTTTGCCTGCGGTAAACTGCATTCCATCCTTTGGGCACGGGATATTGCACGAATATTCTACCACTTGGCGGGTTTTCCTCCAACTCTTTCCTTGGGACACGATAAAAAAAGAGAGGATGTTCCCGGTGAAATCCGGGAACATCCTCTCCTGCAGAGTCGCAGGGAGCGGACAGGTTTACTCCTCCAGGAGATAAGACTGCAGTTCAGACCGTGAAAGCCCGGAGCCAAGGGCAACGGCAAGTTTCAGCCGTGCCTGGATCGGTCTGAGTCCCCCTCCGTCAAGTACCCCGATTTCCAGCAGCCGGGCCATGTTTCCTTCAAACGCATACGGCATTCCCCTGGTATGGCCCTTGGGGCACCGGGAGGTTATCACTACCGGTATGTTGTCTTTAACGAGCTTTTTTATGTGGGGAATCCAGGAAGGAGGGACGTTTCCGTTTCCGAACCCGGCAATGACCAGCCCGTCAAGTTCCCTTTTCTCGTCGGAGGCGAGAAATTCCACCATTTTGTCATTTGCGCCGAGGGATGCGAAAAGCAGTTCTACGTCCCTCGCGGGGCTGCCTTTTTCTTCGAGGACCTTGGCGCGGCGCTTCTGTCGCAGGATGTCAACCCTTTCTCCGATAAACTGGGCGACGGGGCCTCTGTCGGGAGCGGAAAAGGAATTCTTCCGCTGGCTCGCAGCCTCCGTGATTTCGGATGCTGCAAAAATCTGGTCCTGAAGGCATACAAGGACTCCCATTCCCCAGCATTCCCTGGAAAAGGAAGCCAGGACGGACTGGTACAGGTTGATGGATGCGTCAGATCCCCTGCTGTCTGAAGGAAGAGTCGCGGCCGTGAAGATGACCGGCTGTGGGTAGGCCCAGTAGAGATCGGTGAGGTAAGCCATTTCCTCGAGGGTGTCGCTTCCGCAGGTGACCACGATTCCATCGGCTCCCTCAACGACGGTTTTCGAGAGGATCTGGACCAGGTCGGCCGTCATGCGGATGGTGTAATGACTGCTCGGCTGACGGCTCCAGTCAACGACGAAAGTTTTCGCGGCCAGTTCCTGAGGAATCCATGACAGCATTTCCTCCGCAGTGACCGTAGGCTGGCATGAATTCGTCTGGGGGTTGAACTTCATCCCGATCTGCCCGCCGGCCAGAACCAGCGCAATTTTTCCCCGGTTGGACATGTTTTTTCCTCCTCCCCGCACTTCTCACTATCGGGGCAAGTTTACACTAAACGGCAGCAAAAAGCACATTCGGCGGAAGCTGCGGATTTTCCTCCCCTAGAAGCCGAGATCTTCCCCCACGAGGATGACGTGTGTTTTTCTGCCGCCGGTAGCCCGTTCAAGAATGAGAAGGGCCTTGCATACCCTTTCCTCTGAGGAGCAGTTGACGCAGCAGCCCGTTTTTGTGCAGGGGGTTTCAAGTCCGAGCCGGAGGGCGTTGGGGGGAGTCGCGGTGTTCCTGGTCCTTGAAATGGCCTCGTCAATGTCTGCGGTTACTTTGTTCAGCCCTATGACGAAGATAAGGGTGTTTTTCCCCCAGGCCATGCCGCTGACCCTGTTGCCGTTCCCGTCGATGTTTACGAGCATCCCGTCTTTGGTCACGGCGTTGGAGCTCGTCAGGAAGTAATCCGCGAGGAGTTCGTCCTGGAGTCTCTGGAGCCGTTCTTCTCCGGTAAGGGAGGGATCCCAGTGATGAATGACATCGCATCCCCTTTCGGCAAGGGCTTCCATGGCGCCAATCTCCCTGATGGTAACGCTCCCGGGAATTCCGACGGAGGAGCCTGCGGGTATGAGCTTCAATACTTCATCCAGTGCTTCTTTTTTCGATTCAGCGTAAACCGCTTGAAATCCCTTTGCGGAAAGATTTGCGGCCACGGTCGGGCCCAGAACGCTCCAGTGCTTTTTCCGGGCAGTGTCGAAAGAACTTCCGTTCATGAATCTTCCTCCTTCAGTACCTCGTGTCGTATTCCGACTATGATGTCAAGAAACATTCCCTTTGTCCATCCCCCTTTCGCTTCCGTAGAGGTGTAAAGAAAAAAACCTTGACAGGTGAAGAAGAGCCGTCTATAATTCCTCTGTTTCAGGGGAGGTGCGATGGTGGCAAAAGAAGAACTGATTCTGTCGAGAAGGCTTTTTGTCAACCAGCTGTACGATCTGTACTGCCCCCTGCTGACGGAAAAGCAGCGAGAAGCCTGGGAGCTTCACGAGTTCTCCGACCTTTCCCTTTCTGAAACTGCGGAAAAACTGGGGGCCAGCAGACAGGCCGTTCATGACCTCATTTCCAGAAGCCGGGAAAAACTGGAGGAACTTGAAACGCTCCTCGGTTTTCACCGCAGGGAAGAAGGGCTTGAGGAAGAGATCCGTTCGCTCCGCGCAGCTCTCGAGGAACGACGGGGAAGAACAGGAACGAATTCACGACCGGAGGAAGACCACGATGTTCGACGCACTTCGTGAACGCCTGGAAGGTGTTTTATCCAAACTGAAGAGCCGGGGCAGATTAACCGAATCCGACGTTGACAGCGCCCTCCGGGAGGTCAGGAGGGGACTCCTCGAAGCCGACGTGGATTACAAGGTCGTTAAAACCCTTGTCGAAGCCATAAAAATCCGGGCTGTGGGCAAGGATGTCCTCGAATCCATAACTCCCGGCCAGCAGGTTGCAGCCATAGTTTATGAGGAGCTTTCGGCTCTCATGGGTACGGAACCCGCTCCACTGGCTATTTCGTCCATGCCGCCATCGGTGTACCTCATGGTCGGGCTCCAGGGCGGCGGGAAAACCACCACCACGGTAAAAATAGCGAAGAAGCTTTCCGCAGGACACAAACCCCTCGTGGTGGCCTGCGACCTCAGGCGTCCGGCCGCCGTGGAACAGCTCAGGATTCTTGCCGAGCAGTCGAAAATAGGGTTTTTCGGTCCTGCGGCGGGTGAGTCGGATGTTCTTTCCGTCGTCAGGGGAGCCGTGAAGTTCGCCTCGGAAAGGCTGTATGACGTAATCCTGCTTGATACGGCCGGACGGCTTCATGCCGACGAAGAGCTCATGGAGGAGCTTGCGGCAATGAAGCGGCAGCTTCCTCCCACTGAAATCCTGCTCGTGGTTGACGCCATGACGGGACAGGAAGCGGTGAAGGTAGCATCGGCGTTCCACGAGAAGCTCACCATCACCGGCGTGGTCCTTTCCAAGCTTGATGGCGATGCCCGCGGCGGCGCTGCCCTTGCCATCCGGCAGGTTACCGGCGTTCCGGTCAAGCTCGCCGGTGTTGGTGAGGGAACCGATGCACTTGAGGTGTTCGACTCCCGCCGCATGGCCCAGAGAATCATGGGTATGGGCGATGTGATGGGTCTCGCCGAAAAGATCAGGGAAATGGCCGACTCCGGCGGTGCGGAAAAGATCGCCGAAAGTCTCAAGCAAAAGAAGTTCACCCTGGAGGACCTTCTTCTCCAGTTCGAGCAGATAGAAAAGATGGGTCCACTGGACAAGGTTCTGGAGATGATACCCGGCTTAAGCAGAATGAAGGGAATGGGAGCCGACGAACTGGACGCCAAAAGGCTGAAACAGTCGAAGGCCGTCATCCAGTCCATGACCCGGGAAGAAAGGCGTGAACCTTCCATCATCAAGGGGAGCAGGCGCCGCAGGATTGCCCTGGGATCCGGGACCTCGGTACAGATGGTGAACCAGCTTCTCGCCCAGTACGAACAGATGCGGAAGCTCTGGAAGCAGTTCGGCAAGCAGGGAGGAAAGGGGCTTCGCCTCCCGAAGGGACTCTTCGGAGGCGGAGGTTTCCGTTTCAGGTAGGCAACGTCCGGTCACGGACCGCCGGGAGAAAAAATTGTCTCCCAGGTGTGATCCGGTATTCTTTTAGGAGGTGTATGGTATATGGCAGTACGAATTCGCCTTGCCCGTCATGGACGGAAAAAGGCCCCGTTTTACCGTTTGGTGGTTGCAGATTCCCGCTCTCCCAGGGACGGAAGGTTCATCGAACTTCTCGGAACCTATGATCCCATGACGGAACCGGCAAAAATTACCGTCAATGAAGAAAGAACGGTGTATTGGCTGACCGTCGGAGCCACCGCGTCCGATACGGCCAGGGGACTGCTCAAAAAATCGGGCGTCTGGGAGAAATTCGAGGCGGGCAAGAAGCAGGCCGAATAGTCATGCCCGACTACAGGGAGCTCGTCGAATTCATCGTCAGGCGTCTCGTGACCGATCCGGACAGTGTCCGGGTCGAAGCCGAGACCGACGACCGGGATGTGACGGCAGTTACGATACACGTCGCCCAGGATGACGTGGGCCGTGTGATCGGGAAACGCGGTGCGACGATCAACGCTGTCCGGCTGCTTGCGAAAGCTGCCGCGGTGAAGGTCAATGACCGGGTGGATGTGGACATCGTTGAGGACGAATAGGGTTCTGATCGGACGGATCGTCGGAGCGCAGGGGCTGCGCGGAGAGCTTAAAATCCAGGCCCTGACCGATAACCCCGCACGATTTGCTGATATGAAAAACCTCAGGCTGTACGGAAGCGATGGAATGCTCAGGGCTGAACTGACTCTTCTTTCGGCCCGGTTTCTTGACAGCAAGGGGATCGTAGTGGCCGGAACGAAAGAAGTCACGGACAGGAACGGGGCGGAGTCCCTCGTCGGGACTACCGTTGAGATCTTTCCCGGAGAGCGCTATCCTCTCGAGGAAGGTGCCTTCTGGGTCGACGACCTGATAGGGATGACGGCGGTGGACCATTCCACCGGCGATGTGCTGGGGACGGTTTCCGACGTGATGCCGGCGGGAGAAAACGACCTGTACGCCGTGCGGGACGAAAAGGGTGCCGAACATTTCATCCCGGCGGTAAAGGAGTTCATCGCCGGAGTGGACCTTGAAAAAAGAGAAATGAGGATTTCCCTCATAGAGGGGCTCTGGGACTCGTGAACGTAAGCATCGTTACCGCCTTTCCCGGTTTTTTCCGGGATTTTCTCTCCGAAAGCATGATCGGGAGGGCTGTCCGGAACGGGATTATCCGCATAGACGTGGTGGACCTGAGGGATTTCGGTTCCGGAAACTACAGACAGGTGGATGACTACTCCTTTGGCGGCGGCGGTGGAATGGTTCTTCTGCCGGAAGTCCTTGAAAAGGCCCTTCATTCCCTTGAGGAGAAGAAAGGACCGGCCTACGTGGTCTGTCCGTCGCCCCAGGGCGAACTCCTGTCCCAGGAAATAGTGGAGACCCTTGCCGCCAGGGAGCACACGGTGATTATTTGCGGCCACTACGAAGGGCTCGATGAGCGGTTTATCGAAAAAAGGGTGGACCGGGAAATCTCCCTGGGCGATTTTGTCCTCACCGGCGGAGAAATCCCCGCCATGGCCATCATCGATGCCATGGCCCGTCTTGTTCCCGGGGTCATCGGGAAGGAGTCGGCGGTGGTGGAGGACTCATTTTTCCGCGGGATGCTTGATCATCCTCACTTCACCCGTCCCTCGGAATGGGAGGGAATTCCCGCTCCGGATGTTCTCCTTTCGGGCCATGCGGCGGAAATAGAGAACTGGCGCAGGAGTGAAGCCGTGCAAAGAACACTGTCAAGAAGACCTGAACTGATAGGGAGGGCCAATATTCGTCCCTATCTGCCCAAGGGGGTTTATATCGCCCTGGTGCATTCTCCGGTTCTTGACAGGAAAGGCAAAAAAACGACGGCTGCGGTCACCGGGCTCGACCTTTCCGACATCGGCCGTTCCTGCAGGACCTACGGCCTTGACAGGTTTCTTGTGACAACGCCGCTGGCAAGCCAGAGAGAACTGGTTAAAACCATGGCTTCCCACTGGACCAGCGGTGCCGGAGGTGACGTCAATCCTGACAGGAAAGAAGCATTCAGCAGGATAAAGCTGTTCCCTTCCCTTGCAAGAGCGGCGGAATGGGTGACCGGCAGGGAGAAAGACAGCCCGCTGCTGATCGGGACAACGGCGAGAAACAGGGAAGGCGGATTTCACTGGATTGAGGCGAAAAGAACCGTGCTTCAGAAGAAACAGCCGGTGGTATTTGTCTTCGGTACAGGGGCGGGACTCCATGAAGATGTGCTTGAACACTGTCACATAGTTCTGCAGCCCCTATCCGGAGGATTCGGCGATTACAACCATCTTTCAGTCAGGACAGCCGTGGGCGTCGTGCTGGACCGTTTTTTCGGATGGCGTTGACAAAATTTGAACAGAGAATAGTGAAATGGACGCAAGGAGGGTTTTACAATGGACGTAATCAGTCTTGTGGAAAAGAAATTTTTGAAGAGCGATGTTCCTGATTTCCGTTCGGGCGATACCGTTCGGGTGCACGTGAAGGTGAAAGAAGGAGCGAGAGAGCGAATTCAGGTGTTTGAAGGCGTTGTCATTGCCAGAAAACACGGCGGGCTCAGCGAGACCTTCACCGTAAGAAAAGTGTCGAGCGGCGTCGGCGTGGAGCGCGTCTTTCCCCTGCATTGCCCTTCCATCAGCCAGATCGAGGTGAAGAGACTGGGCAAGGTTCGCCGGGCAAAGCTGTACTACCTCCGGAAGAGAAGCGGAAAATCCGCCAGGATCAAGGAAAGAAGAGAATTTTAGTTTTCTTTTCCCCGGTCTCTTGACTCTCTCGGGAAGGGCGATTATAATATCCGTCGTTGCGCGGGGGTGGCGGAACAGGTAGACGCGCAAGGCTAAGGACCTTGTGGCCGCAAGGCTGTGGGAGTTCGAGTCTCCCCCTCCGCACCATCAGAAACGAAAGCTTTTCTCTGAGAAGAGAAAGGCTTTTTTTTTTCGCATTCTGCCGGAAGAGAATTCTTTCTCTCCGGGACTGGCCCGGACGTCTTTTTTTTAGTACACTTTGAGGGATTCCGGTTTACCAAGGGGTGGGGCAATGGACAGAAACCTGGAACAATGGCTGAGGGGAGATCCGGTTCAGCCTGAAACCGTAGGAGATTCGCCTTCTGAAGGAATGGCAGATGACGTTGCCGCCCTTCTTGGTCTTCCCGTAGCCCTTTCACGCTTCAAAAGTGCGGCCGGGGATGATGCCGGTTCTTCCGCCGGAAAGGTATCGGATGAAAAGACTCCATCAGGGCCTGATACCCTGAAGCCGTTTCTTACCGCTGAACCATTCCCCCCTCTCGAACCGGAGGAAATCCAATTCGGCGGATATTTCCCGCGGGAAGATGTACATGGAGAATACGAAGAACCTGAGGAGGAAAGGGGCGGGAACGCATCTCCGGGGTCCGGATACGACGTTTCGCGACGGGCTGGAGAAGAACCTGGCCTGGCCGGCCAGGAGGAATCCTTTTTTGCCCCGGTGCTTCCCGTCGAAGGACAGTCATCCGCAAAGAAAGGCAGAGGGAGAAAAATGGCCGCTGCCGGAATGGCTGCCGCTGCAGTTGCTGTGGGTGCCTATTTCCTTTTTGGAAGGGAGAGCACCGGGGAACTTCTCCTGAAAGGCCGTGAGCATTCCAGGGGCGGGAACTATGCCCAGGCCCTCGTTTACTACAACAGGGCGGCGGAGCGGAACCCCCTTGAGCTCGATGCCCTTCTGGGCATTGCTGAAGCCCTTGAAGGACTCGACAGGAAAGGAGAGGCTGTTGATGCTTACTACCGGTGCCTCCAGGTCGCGCCCGGAGATCCCCGGGTTCATGGGAGGCTCGGTTTTTTGCTGTCCTCCATGTCCTCCTACGACAAAGCCATCCGCTCCTTTCAGGAAAGCGTGAACTTCGATCCTTCCAATGCCGGGGTATTTGAAGGCATGGGCAGGGCTTACGAGGCAAAGGCCGATTATGTCCAGGCGGTTTCCGCCTTCAAAAAAGCCCTGGAACTTGACCCGTCTTCGGAAGAGTATCGTTCCGCTCTTGTACGGGTGGAAACTGCCCTTTCGCAGCAGAATGAAGAAGCGGAACGGCTGGAACGGTCCATCCTTGCCAAGGAAAAAGTCCTCCTTGGAAGGGGAGCCCTTGCTCTCAACGATCTGGACGACAGCCGAAACAATTTTCTTCAGGCCGTGGATCTTGTTCCTGACGACCATGACGCCCTTATGGGGCTTGGAGACGTTAAAAAAGCAGCCGGCGACATGGAAGGGGCAGCCGGTTATTACAGGGCGGTCCTTGAATTCCACCCCGATTCCTCCCTGGCCGCGGCAGCGCTGGCGGAAGCTGAAAAAGCCCTCTCCGCTGCAGCTCAGGAAACGAAGCCGACGGAAGGGGTGAAAAAGGGGGAGACCCCCGATGCAAAGAATGCCGGTACCGCCCCCCCTGCATCAACAAAATCTCCAGAAGTGAAGAAAAAACCGAAAGAGGGCTCAAAACCACAAAAAACACAGCCTTCTTCCCCGGTTCAGAAAAAAAAACCCGCTCCGGCAGTCCGACCCCGCCAGAAGGCGCAGCCCCAGGCTATGATTCAGCCGCCACCGGCGGCTCGTGATTCCCTGCCCGGTTTCAGTGGACGAAAAGCGGAAGGTTCGTCAGAACTCCCGAAAGGCAAGAAGCTTTCGGGGGGAGAAAAAAGCTGGAAAACCGCAAAGAAAGGTTCTCCCGCAGCAGATGAATCCCCAGAAACGCTTGCCGGGAAGGGCGTTGAGCAGTTCAGGCAGGGCAATTACTCATCCGCTTTTTCCTTTTTTTGGAAGAGAATGCTTCTGCCGTCCTCCCGGGTTTCCGGAACTGCCGGCGGCGACCTCCTGGTGTTTGACGGAGTTCCCTTCAGCAAAGGGCGGTGGAGGGAAATTGCCCCGGTGGAAAACGGACCTCTGGAGGGAAACATCCCTCTTTCGGTGCCTCTTCCAGGATCCGGAGATGGGCCTGCCCGCTGGGCGAGAGACAAAGTCCCTCTCATGGAAGCGGTGGCTCTGAACCCGAAGGAGGGAGCGGTCTATCTGAACCTCGCCATGAGCTACATTCTCGGAAGAAAAGGGGAAGGACAGGGGATTGTTTTCGGAGAGAGGAACGAGGAAGAACAGGCCGTTTATTATTCTCTTCTCGCCCATGCCTGGCTCCGCAAGGGGGAGAGGGACAAGGCTGTCCTTTTTATCAACGCCGCGAAGAGACGCGCCACGGGAGAGCTTCTTGGCCACGTCCTCTCGCTGGAAAGTTTTTTCCTTGGAAGAGAGAGGCAGGAAACCTGACATTCTCCGGTTCATTTCCTTCCGGGGCTTTTCATTGGAGTTGACTTACTATATACTTGCCGTTGGATTATGTATTCATGGAAATGTCACTCAGGCAACGTATCGTTCCCTCAAGGGGTATAGCCTGCTAAAGACCGGTTTTTGCGGGCTCGCAGCACTTTATTATTATGGGCGGTGATGAAGCAATGAACGGATCGAGAACTGACGAATGGGGAAGAAAGTACATGGAAAAGTACTCTCTCTACGAGGAGTTCGCCGAAAGGATAGGCAATCTTCTGCAGAACCTCGTCGAAGGAGAGAACATCGAAGTGTACAGTGTCTTCGGACGGGCGAAGACCCCGGAGGAATTCCTCAGTACCGCCGGGACGGCGGATGCGTCGGTTCTTGCCGGCATGTCGGACTTGTGCCGGGTGAAGATTCTCGTGAATTTCCCCGATGACGTGGCGAAAGTGGAAGACATTGTCCAGAAAGAATTTCTTGCAGACCTTTCCCGTTCCGTTCCCCTTTCCAGTCTTGATTCACCAGACCGGTACGGCTATCCGGCAGTGTCCTATGTTCTTTCCCTGAACAGGGAGCGGGGCGCCCTGAGAGAATGGGCGAAATACAAGGACCTGCCGTTCACCCTCGAGATCCGGACCGTACTCCAGGAAGTCTGGGCGGCAAATGCCCCCAAGGTGTCACTGCCCACCGATACATCAACGAAGAAAAAGATGCAGCGGAAGCTGCTTCGCCTCAGCGCTCTCCTTGAGGAAGCGGACGAAGGTTTTCTCTCTCTATGGGAGTCCGCCAGGGAATCGGCCATGCCTGTTACCGTTCCGTCCTCTCCCGATGCCGCTCCCGCTCCGTCGAAGGCTTTCGACCGGGCTTCCCTTAAAGAGTATTTCGAGGAGCGGGGTGACGTCCTCCGGCGATGGACCGACGCGGCGGAGGAAACGGGCTTCCCGCCCTTTATACCTTCCCAGGAGTATCTTGAAACCAGTCTTTCGTACCTTTGGGATATCCTGCGGGCTGCCGAAATGGACAGCAGGGAGCCCCTCGATGAATTCATCCGGTCCCTTGATGAGGAGGGGCGGGGGAAAGAGCAGATTTCCACCATCTACAGGGCCTTCGAAAAGGAGGCATCTTCCTGGAAGGTGGACGGATATTCGGCTCTCTTCCTTCTCGTTCTGAACATGAAATGGGATATCCTGCAGCAGAAAGACCTTGTGGAGCTGAATATAAAGAAGGGATCCGACAGAATCAAGGGAGTATCCTGATTTTCCGCCGCTGCGGTATCTGTATTCACAGGGGAGGGCCGAATATGCCTTCCCCTTTTTGATATCCCGCGGAGCAAAGGGGGAGTGGGCTGTTGAAGGAAAAATACAGACTGCCCGGAATGGGGAAAACACTCCTGGCCGGGAAGGGTGAAGATTCCTTTCCTTTGACCCTGGACGGCCTTGAACCTCTTTCCTCCCTGGAGGAGAATGCTTTGCCTCAAACGGTCCTGATCGGAGAAAACGACGGACCCCGTGGAAAGCGTATTCTCGAGGAATGCGTTTCCCACGGGATTCCTTTTGTGGTGCTGGGAAGGGGATGGCCCCGGGATGTCCCTGCCGCTGTACGGAATCTCGCAAAGAAAACGGGTTCAAGGATCATCGGCCCGGGGAGCGGTGGCCTGGTTACACCGTTCCTGTCAGGAGACGGGCGGAGCAAAACCGCCCTTCTCGCAGAGGGAAGAGATCTCTTCCAGCGGACGGTGTGCGAGTCCCATGAGAGGTCGGTACCGATGCGATACGCATTCTCTTTTGGGGAAAAGAGCGACCTTTCTCCCGTAGAGGCAGCCCGGGCCATTCTCGAACTTGATGGGGAGGTTCGTTTTTTTGTCTTTCTCCTTGAGCGTCTCCGCAAGGGCAGGGACCTCCTCGAGTTTGCCGCGGAAGCGGCCGGTCGCGGGAAATGCGTCGGTCTGCTGGAGTATGATCCTCTTTCCGGAGAAGACCGGGTCAGGGAGTCCGCCCTCCGGCAGTTCGGTATCGTCTCCCTTCACGAACCCTCCCAGGTGGTTGATGGAGCAGCGGCTTTTCTTGCCTGCGGCGGAGAGCGGCACAGGGGGATTCTCCTCGAAGCGGGCCAGGGAGAAATGGCCCGGCTCGTCAGGTCCGAAGCGTCCAGGAGGGGAATTCCCCTTCTCGACCAGGACGACGGATCCTCTCCGGTGCTGAAGGTTCTCAGGAACTGCGTGCATACATCTCCCCGGAGGCCGATGGCGGAAAAGACCGGTGATAAAAAAAAGCCTTGCCTCCTGGCCTCTTCCCTGTCCTTTCCCCGGGAAGAGAACGGACGCGGTCCGGAAGATCCGAAGACTCCGCTCATACCCGGCATCGGAAGATCCCTGGACGCACTTTCCTATACCTTTTTTCCCGAGGCCGCAACAATGACGGGGGGGACGGAAAAGCCCATCCCGCCCGGCTGCCCGATACACCCCCGGCCCACGGAATATGATGCAAAAGTTCTTCTCGGCGCTTTCGGCATACCCGTGGCGAGGGAGAGACTCTGCAGGTCTTTCAGAGAAGCTGCGGAGGCTGCGGAGGAGATCGGGTATCCTGTGGCCCTCAAGGTCATGTCACCGAACATCCTTCGCAAAAGTGAGGCAAGGGTGGTCGCCCTCAATTTGCAGGACCGGGAGGAACTGAGGAACGCCTACGGCAGGACACTTGAAAAAGCGAGGGTCGCCAACCCCCGGGCCAGGATAAGAGGAGTCCTTGTCCAGGAAATGATCAGGGGCGGAACCGAATGGAGGATGGAATTCCGGAGGGATTCCCGGTTCGGTCCCCTTGTGGAAACCGGAATAAGCGGAGTTTATACGGAAATTTTGCCGGACGGGGTGATCCGGGTTGCTCCTTTCGACGAAAAAGAAGCTTTGTGCATGATAAGGGAATCGAGGGGATATCCGCTGCTGCTGGAAGGATGGAGAAGAGATCCTCTCGATATGGTTGCTTTTGCCTCGGCACTCTCCGCCTTTTCCAGACTGGCATTCTGCGAGAGGGAAGTGGCCCGGCTCGACGTCAATCCGCTCTTTGTGAACAAAAAGGGCGTCCTTGTAGTGGATGCCTTCATAGAAAAGAAAGGAAGGAAAAAATGAGTTTCCTGTTCTGGATTCTTCTGGGGTACCTCGCCGGTTCCTTTCCCACGGGCTATCTTGCAGCCCGGGCATTTCGGGGGGTGGATATTCGGACCTTCGGTTCAGGCAATGTGGGTGCGACCAACGTGGGAAGGCTCATGGGGAAAAAATGGGCGGTTGCAGTCACACTTTTGGATATGATCAAGGCGTCCGTCGGGATTTTATGCGCCCGGGCCGCCGGTGTTGAATCCTCATGGACCATTGCTTTCACCGGTTTTGCCGGTGTCTGCGGTCACAATTTCCCTCTGTGGCTCGGTTTCCGGGGAGGAAAGGGTGTCGCATCCACCTACGGCGTCGTGTTTTTTCTCCACCCGCCTCTCTCTTTTTTTCTTGCCCCTGCGGGAGGTGTCATCTGGTTTGCCCTGCTGAAACTGAAGGGATATGTTTCTCTCGCGTCCCTCATTTCTCTCTGGTGCCTTCCCGGCATCGCCGCCGCTCTCTCTTTCCCCGCTCCCTTCCTCGCCCTTCTGACAGCCCTGGCCGCCCTTTCCACCACACGGCACAGGGACAACATCCGCCGTCTTTTTGAAGGAAAGGAAAGCAGCTTCAAGAAATAGGAACCCCGACTCGTCAGGATCTTCGACCATGCCCATTCGCATTGACTAATGCTGACCAATGGCGTAGAATAATCATCGGGAAATTTTACGTCTGGAGGGAAGTGCCATGGCGAGTCTGACGAGAGTCATTGAAAACTATATCAACAACCTTTTTTCCGAGATGGACGAACAGGCCGTGTCGCTCCGGAGAAAGGAGCTGGCCGAAATCTTCGGATGTGTGCCCAGCCAGATCAATTACGTCCTCAGAAGCCGTTTTACCCCCGAGCGGGGCTATATCGTGGAAAGCCAGAGAGGCGGCCATGGATATATCCGGATATTCAGGCTCTGTTACGATATTCCGGAGGAAAGAATCAACCATATAGAAGAAATAGTGGGGGATGCCGTTACCGACCAGGAGGCAAAGCGCCTCCTGACATCGCTCCAGGAACGGGGCATGATCGATTCCCGGGAGCGGATCCTTATCGAGGTCGCCCTCCGGCACGCCGACGAGCTCGGGAGTTCGGAATTCGACGTGTCGCCCTACAAAAGGAACGCCATACAGGCAGAGCTTCTGAAGAGAATGCTCCGGAGCCTGGCCCTGGCGTGAACCAAAGGAGAGACTCCCTGACCGGGAGAGACAAAGGATGATGAATCATGTGGCAGTTTTTCACTGAGAGGGGAAAAAAAGTAGTCCAGCTTGCCCACAGGGAAGCTCTTCGCCTCGGGCACGACGTTATCGGAACGGAGCACATCCTTCTCGGCATACTTGCCGAAGGGGAAGGTGCTGCGGTGCAGTCCATGGAATCCCTCGGGATCAATCTTCACGAGATGAGACTCCGTATCGAGGAGTCGGTCGGCAAATCCCATCCCATCCTCAAGCCGGTGGATCTTCCCCTCAGCCCGAGAGCGAAACGGGTGCTGGATCTTTCCATCCGGGAAGCCCGGAACATGGGAGTCAATTATGTCGGAACGGAGCATATCCTTCTGGGTATCCTCGCTGAAGGGGAGGGCATGGCGGCCCAGATGCTCCAGTCCGTAGGCGTCGACCACGCCCAGGTTGTCAGGGAAGTCCAGCGGTTTCTCGGCGGAGCCGACAGTGACGGAGACCGGGGAACGGAGCCGCCGGCGGAGACAGGCCGCAAAAAGGGCCGGACGAAGACGCCGACCCTGGATCAGCTTGCTCTCGACCTGAGCGAAAAGAGCAGGAACGGCGAACTCGATCCCGTGATCGGAAGAGTCAAGGAGATCCGGAGGATAATCCAGATCCTATCGAGAAGGACGAAAAACAACCCGGTGCTGATCGGTGACCCGGGAGTGGGCAAGACGGCCATCGTGGAAGGGCTTGCCCAGAAAATTTCCGACGGGGACATACCGGAGATTCTCAAAGACAAAAAGGTCATGCAGCTCAACATGGGGAACCTTGTGGCAGGAACCAAGTACCGCGGAGAGTTCGAGGAGCGCATGAGAAAACTGGTGAAGGAACTGTCCGAGGCCAGGGACGTCATCCTCTTCATCGACGAGATCCACACCATTGTCGGAGCGGGAGGGGCAGAAGGGGCCGTTGATGCCGCCAACATTCTCAAGCCAAGTCTTTCCCGGGGAGAGTTTCAGGTCATCGGGGCCACTACGCTGGACGAATACCGGAAGCATATCGAAAAGGACGCCGCCCTTGAGCGACGTTTTCAGCCCGTTCATGTCCAGGAACCGAGCGTTGACGACTCCATTCTTATCCTTGAAGGCCTTCGTGACCGGTATGAATCCCATCACAGGGCGAAGATACAGGACGATGCCCTTGAGGCTGCCGCACGGCTTTCCGCCCGGTACATCACCGACCGTCATCTTCCGGACAAGGGGATAGATCTCATCGACGAGGCGGCCGCCAGGGCAAGGATCAATGCCATGGAGACCCCTGAATCCCTGAAAGAGATGGAGAAGAAACTCGAGGAGATCAGGAGGGAAAAGGAAGCTGCCGTTGATTCCCAGGAGTTTGAAAAGGCTGCCCGGCTCAGGGATGATGAAAGGAAGCTTTCGGAGGATCTTGAGGAAGAGCGGCGGAAGTGGCGGTCCCGGAGAAACTCCTACCAGCCTGTGGTAACGGGTGAGGATATTGCCGACGTGGTGGCCGAGTGGACCGGAATACCGGTTTTCCAGCTTACGGGAGAGGAATCGGAGCGGCTCCTCCGAATGGAAGAGGAGATTGAGAAGCGGCTCATCGGCCAGAATGAAGCTGTGGTTTCCGTCGCCAGGGCCATACGGCGTGCCAGGAGCGGCCTCAAAGACCCCAGGCGGCCCATCGGCAGCTTCCTTCTCCTGGGGCCCACCGGAGTGGGCAAGACGGAACTTGCCAGGCGGCTGGCCGAGTTTCTCTTCGGTTCGCAGGATACCATGATCCGTCTTGACATGAGCGAATTCATGGAAAAACACGAAGTTTCCAAACTCATCGGCGCCCCCCCGGGATACGTTGGCTACGAAGAGGGAGGCAAGCTCACGGAAGCGGTCCGGCGGAGACCCTACTCGGTGGTGCTTTTCGACGAAATCGAAAAGGCCCATCCCGACATATTCAACATACTGCTCCAGATTCTGGAAGACGGACGGCTGACGGACGGTCAGGGGAGAACTGTGGATTTCCGGAACACGGTCATCCTCATGACCAGCAACGTCGGGGCCAGGGAGGCGGCCAGGGGGTCGACTCTCGGGTTTTCCGGGGGAGACGAGAAAGACCCCTTCGACTGGAGCAGGCTCAAGGCCGCGATAATGGATGAGGTGAACAGGACATTTCGGCCCGAGTTCATCAACCGTCTCGATGAAATGATCGTCTTCCGGCCGCTGAACAGGGAGAACATGATATCCATCGTAAGCATCATGCTTGAAGAAGTTGTCTCCAGGCTTGCCTCCAGGGACATCGTCCTGTCGGTTGGCGACGATGTGCGGTCTTTTCTCCTTGACAAGGGATACCAGCCGAAGTTCGGGGCCCGGCCTCTCCGGAGGACAATCCAGACCCATATCGAGGATCGGCTGGCTGACTTCCTCCTCGGAAAGGGAAGCACCCGGGAAAAGAGCATCGAAGCGTTTCTTGATGGAGATGAAGTGAGCTTTCGCTCTGTCGCGGGACAGAAAAACGACCTGGCCGAAACGGTTTCAAAATAGGAACCCCACTTTTCCCCTTCGGGCGGAAGGAGGCATCCCATGGACGGTTCATCACTCTGGATGTTGTTTCTCCTTTTTTTCATCGTGTTTCCCCAGATGAAGCAGCAGCTGATCCAGTGGCGCAGGGTGACCGCCATCAGGAACTGTGAAAAGAGGCGGGGAACACGGATCATCACCCTGATCCATCGCCAGGAAACCATGGGATTCCTTGGCATGTTTTCCAGAAATTTTATCAACATAGAGGACTCCGAGGAAGTGCTGAGGGCGATACGGCTTACTTCCGACGATACGCCCATCGACCTCATCATCCACACCCCCGGCGGGCTCCTCCTGGCGGCTGAACAGATTGCCAGGGCTCTGAAGCGGCATCCGTCGAAAGTGACGGTGGTCGTACCCCATTATGCCATGTCGGGGGGCACCCTCATCGCCCTCGCGGCGGACGAGATTCTGATGGACAGGCACGCTGTTCTTGGACCGGTGGATCCGCAGATCGGCAAGTATCCGGCGGCCTCCATCCTGAAAGCGGTGGAAAGCAAGGCAGTAAACGACGTGGACGACGAGACCCTGATTCTCGCTGACGTGAGCGGGAAAGCCCTCCGGCAGACGCGGGACCTTGTGTATGAACTGATATCCGAGCGCCTCGGCGAGGAAAAGGGAATGGAACTGGCGAAGATCCTCACCGAGGGCCGGTGGACCCATGATTACCCGATCACCGTGGACGAAGCGGCTGATCTCGGTCTGCCTGTGGTGCCGAACGATCAGGATTCCTTCTGCAACCTGATGAGCCTGTATCCTCAATCCACCTCCGCACGGCCTTCGGTTCAATATATACCGGTGCCCTACCCCGGCCGCCCCTCCGCCCATTCCCCCAGGGACATCTACTGAAATGGAGGTTCTGCCATGAAATGCCGATCCGTCTTCTGGCTTCTTGTTGTTCTCTCTCTCCTGGCGGCCCTTCCCGCGGCAGGTTCTGAAGAGGCCGTCCTTACAGTGGGAGATGACAAGGTTTCCGGGGATGAGATTTTATATCTGCTCAGCCTCGAACTTGGTGGAAACGATGCCCTTGCGGCGCTCCGATTGA
>Ga0334888_1002359_pt1 | contig 20907 bp, 18 predicted proteins | sample GraSluR1_MG_FD_207227 | JGI IMG/M metagenome (GOLD analysis project Ga0334888, IMG submission 207227) | Sludge microbial communities from methane-producing bioreactor in Wageningen University, Netherlands - Granular Sludge_3_08-R1 | ecosystem: Engineered > Bioreactor > Anaerobic > Unclassified ...
CTCTGGTGGCGGCTTCAGATTATGTGTTGCTGCACGGAAATGAATGTCTGCCGCACACCTTGCAGCTGGGTGTTGCGCATGTCAGGCGCAACCCGGCTTATGTTAAAGCGCCTAAACCTATCATCATTAACGAGGATTCACCCGGCATCCCCAATCTGGATGCCGCCTGGCGGGAAGGGGTCTCGTGGGGCTATTACGACCAGGGTTATGGCGGTGAAGATGCCTATGGCGGCGACAAATACATGGATTATCGTTCGCGGCCGCGAGAAACACGTTATGAAGAATTGAGCGGTTTCCAGACCCCGCCGGTGAACTGGGGCATCAATACGCCGGAAAAGCAGGCTTTTTTCCAGCGTGTTGCTGAAGTGACTGGATACATACCTGCCTGATATCTCTCTCTAACAGTTTTCCAATACAAACACGCTATATTTATGAATGAAAACTAATATATGGCGTGTTATGTAATGAAAGGAGAAAATGATGGCAATTTTAAAAGAAGGTTCAACCGCTCCTGATTTTGTACTCATGGATCAAAACGAGCAGGCGCACAGTCTCTCAGATTACCGCGGTAAGCGGATCGTGTTGTATTTCTACCCCAAAGATGATACCCCGGGCTGCACCACCGAAGCCTGTGAATTCCGGGATGATTATGATGCCTATGCAGAGGCAGGTGCGGTCATTTTGGGTGTCAGTCCTGACAGCCCCAAGTCACACAAGAAATTTAAGGAAAAATACAACCTGCCTTTCACCCTGCTCTCGGATGAAACACACGAGGTTTTGGAAGCCTACGGTGTGTGGGGAGCCAAAAAGATGTACGGCAAAGAATACATGGGTGTGTTCCGCACAACCTATGTGATCGATGAAGATGGCAACATCGTGAAAGTGTTCGAGAAAGTATCTCCCAAAGGCCACAGCCAGGAAATTCTGGGTGTTTTTAGCTGACTTAAGGTGTTGGTGAAGGATTTTGAAAAAGATGGGCGATTCAGCCCATCTTTTTCACATTATTGAATACGAAGTAAAATCTGGCTTTCTTGCCAGAGTTCTTCCAGTTGGTAATAGTCGCGTTGTTCTTCGGTGAACAGGTGCACGACGATATCATCAAAGTCAACAACGATCCAGCCGCCTTCAGCGGACCCTTCGGCCTTGCTGTGCGGCCCAAAACGCGAACGAACCTCGCGTGTCAGGTCAGAAGCCAGACTTTGCAACTGGCGCTGGCTGGTTGTAGTGGCAATAATAAAATAATCGGTGAAGTAGACCAGTTCACGTACGTCCATCAGGACAATGTCTTCACCGAATTTTTCTTCAAGGAACAGGGCAATCTCACGCGCCATGTCGAGGGTGGTCATTTCAGGTTTTGTTTGATCCATATCGTTCGAAAATTGTTTCCTTTTCTTATTGTGTTGATTTGTTCAAATCAATGGCATGCAGCGTGTGGTGGATGGCTCCATTGCGCTGAAGTGTTGATTGGAATAATACCACATGAGGGGCTTGAAAGTCTGAAAAGGGGGGCAGGTTGATCTGCTGGCAGGCTTGTTGGATGGTTCGGATCATCTCTGGTGTGCAGGTGCGATTGACACGCCCCAGGGTGAGGTGCGGGTAAAATTTCCTTTTGTCCTTCAAGATGCCTGCACCAGCGAGGCGTTGTTCGAGATCGCGCTGTAATTGGTCAAGGGCGGTATTCGGTTTGATGCCCAACCAGAGCACGCTGGGTGAACGCCAGTCGGGGAAAGCCCCCAACCCCACCAGGTGCAGCATTATGGGCGCATGTGCTTGCGCCAGGCTGTTGAGACTGTACGTAAGAGAGGGTAATGAGGCAGAAGGTGTATCGCCCAAAAAACGCAGGGTGATGTGGATCTTATCGCCGACCTCCCAGCGTACGCCGGTTTTTATGTCTTTTTTTAAAGTGCTGATCAGCCGCACACAATGCTGCTGCACAGCTGTGGGGAGGGCGAGGGCGATGAACAATCTGATGGTTTCACTTGACATAGGCACGGGCGTGGTATAATAAATTATCAGTCGACCACTTCTTTGTACATTAAAACATATATTTATACGTTAGAAGTGGGAACGTTTCTCTGGTATGATTGTAGCAATGACAGTTGCTATGTCAAGGAATTTGATGATAAGACCTACCCTGAACATTAATAAAAAACACCCTGCCGTTCTCGTGATGAGCATGCGATTTTGTACCAACACTTTATTTATGGGTATCAACTTCTACATGGTGACGTGATAGGCTTGAGCCAAGACGAAGCCGTGTGTTAGACACCCACCCTGCGTTTGCAGGTATAATAAACGGTGCGCACACGGATCGGTGGGGTTTTTTTGCGGGGGTATAGGTTAGTGGGGCGATACTCGTAAAAGTAGGTCTGCTTGACAGATGCAGGTCAATCATGTAAAATTTGCATGCCTTGAAATTCGGGCCTGTAGCGCAGTTGGGAGCGCGCGTCAATCGCACTGACGAGGTCAGGGGTTCGAGTCCCCTCAGGTCCACTCAAGGGTGGTACGTTCACACGACAATCAAATGGGCCCATAGCGCAGCTGGGAGCGCGTCTCAATGGCATTGAGAAGGTCGCGAGTTCGAGTCTCGCTGGGTCCACTGAATTCCAGAGCAGGAGTAGTATGTGATCTGACAGCGATTTGGGAGAACAAGGTGGAAGCCCAATCTGGCTGACGCAGACAGCCATCAACACAGAACTCGCCTGCGTTCCGAAGCCATTCGGAGCGGAATGCGGATGAACATTCTGTTAGTCTGCATCGGGTCAGCCCGTTACCGCTGAATGAGTGGTCTGTCCCTAAATCAAGGCTTGAGGCAGACAATCAGGGTGGTACCACGGAGACCCTTCGTCCCTGACCGGATGAGGGTCTTTTTCTTTTAATCGGTATAGATGAAAAGGAGCATAAAATGGAAGAAGACAACGGAACAAACGTATACGATCCCGCCATGATCGAACCCAAATGGCAGCAGCGCTGGGAAAGTGACGGTCTCTATCATGCAGATATTGACCACAGCCAACCCAAACAGTACGTCCTAACCATGCTGCCGTACCCTTCGGGCGACCTGCATATCGGTCACTGGTACGCGATGACGCCTTCAGACGCACGCGCGCGTTATAAGCGGATGCAGGGTTACAATGTCATGTTCCCGATGGGCTTTGACAGCTTTGGCTTGCCAGCAGAAAACGCGGCTATTCAACGCAACATCCATCCACGGATATGGACAGAAAAGAATATTGAACACATGCGCGCACAGATGAAAACCATGGGCGCCATGTTCGATTGGCGCCGTGAGACGATCTCTTCTGACCCATCCTATTACCGCTGGACGCAATGGTTCTTTATTCAGTTGTTCCGGCATGGATTGGCGTACCGCAAAGAATCGCCAGTGGATTGGTGCCCGCATTGCAACACCACCCTGGCGCGTGAGCAGGTGTGGGGTGATGATCGTCACTGCGAGCGTTGTGAAACCCCGGTCATCAAGAAAAACCTGGTGCAGTGGTTCCTTAAGACCACCCAATATGCTGAGGAAATGCTGCATTATGATGGCATTGACTGGCCGGAACGTGTGCAGAATCTGCAAACAAACTGGATCGGGCGTTCCAATGGCGCTATGGTGACCTTCAAAACCGCCAGAGAAGGTCATGAACTTAAAATTTTCACCACCCGTCCTGACACGCTGTGGGGGGCGACCTTCATGGTGCTGGCGCCGGAACACGAACTGGTCAAAATGATCACCACGGAAGGGCAAAAAGCAGAAGTTGAGGCGTATGTGGAGGAAGCCATCCGCCAGACCGACATCCAACGCGAAGCGACAGACAAGGAAAAAACCGGTGTGTTCACCGGGGCGTATGCCATCAATCCAGTCAATGGTGAAGAGATACCAATCTGGATCGCGGATTATGTGCTGCCTTCTTATGGTACAGGAGCAATCATGGCGGTACCGGCGCATGACCAGCGTGACTTTGAGTTTGCCCGTACCTTTGGTTTGAATGTGCGCGTGGTTATCCAGCCGGAAGATATGGAGCCAATCACAGAAGAAGAAATGACAGAGGCAGTGCCTGCCAAGGGCACCATGGTCAATTCGGGCGAGTTGAGCGGCACTACCGGAGACGACACGGTCGCCAAGGTATGTGAATGGCTGGAAGGGAAGGGCATTGGCCACCCTGAAGTGCAATACCGTCTACGTGACTGGTTGATCTCGCGGCAGCGTTACTGGGGTGCGCCCATTCCGATCATTCATTGCCCGGAGTGCGGCATCATCCCGGTGCCGGAGAAAGACCTGCCGGTGCGTCTGCCGGAAGATGTCGAATGGCTACCGACAGGTGAGAGCCCTTTGAAATTGCACCCGACCTGGAAGCAGGTCAGATGTCCGGTGTGCGGCGGCCAGGCAGAGCGCGACACGGACACCATGGACACGTTCATGTGTTCCTCATGGTACCACCTGCGTTACTTAAGCCCGGGGTATGACAAAGGTCCCTGGGATCCAGAGGAATATGATTACTGGATGCCGGTTGACACCTACACAGGCGGGATCGAGCATGCCAACATGCACCTGATGTATACCCGCTTCTTCCATAAAGCCCTGCGTGATCTGGGGATCACCGTAGGCCATGAACCGATGCTACAACTGCGCAATCAAGGGATGGTGCTGGGTGAAGACAGCGAAAAAATGTCAAAAAGCCGCGGCAACACGGTCGCCCCTGATATTTTGGTGAACAAATATGGCGCGGATACGGTGCGTGCGTATCTGTTCTTCTTCTCGCGCTGGAGCCAGGGCGGCCCCTGGTCGTATAGCGGAATTGAAGGTACCTCGCGCTGGTTGAGGCGTGTGTGGAGCATGATCATGGAAGGTGAAGATGGTTCGGCACAAGCCAGTGAAGAGACCATCAGGGAACTGCGGCGTAAAGTGCATCAGACCTTGAAAAACATTACCCATGACTTCGAGGAATTTGAGTTCAACACCATCATTTCTTCGCTGATGGAACTGGCCAACAACATGGCGCAATTCAAACGCGAAGGCGCTTACGGCAGTCCTGCGTGGCATGAGGCGGTGGAGATTTATCTGAAGATGATGGCGCCAGTCACGCCCCATATTGCGGAAGAGATGTGGATGCAGCTGGGCAAACCATATTCCATTCATACGCAGCAATGGCCTGCGGTGGATGAAGAAGCCGCCAAAGAAGATGAGATTACCCTGGTGGTACAGGTGAATGGGAAGGTACGTGATCGCATCGTGGTGCCGGCGGATATCGCTGAGGAAGACGCCAAAGCAATCGCACTGGCAAGCGAAGTTGTGCAGCGCTTCATGGAAGGCGAACCCGCCCGCAAGGTGGTGGTCATTCCTGGCCGGCTGGTAAATATCGTCGTTTAGCAGCAAAGGAAATGTAATGCGCACAAGCCCGTCAGATCTGATGGGCTTGTGTTGTTATTCATCCTACCTGATATTTGGCTTTGTACCCGCCAAGGGAGAGGGCAACGACCTCCAACCACAGCTGGTGAATTTGTTGCACACTGGCTACCAAAGACATCTGGTCGTGGCCTGGACTCCCGAGAACAGCTGTTAACCGGTCAGCATACCCGTCAGGGACAAGGGGAAACCCGCCGATAACCTCCATGACCTTTTTTTCACGAAGAAAATAAGTATGGTTCAGTGCAAACAGCACCTGGGTCAGGTTGGCGGCAATGCGAACCAGGCAGGCGGTGGTGTTGTAAATGTCATTTTGTTTGGCAAAGGTGCGCGCAAAAGAGAGGGTGAATTCTGCGTTCCATAATCCATCCTGAATGATTCGTTCTCTGAGCAGTGGGGGATAAGTCTGCACCCGTTGCTTCAACCGGTTAATATGCACATGTGGGTCATACAGGGGCAGACAGATGCTGGTTTCTGCCAGGTAGATGATACTGTAAAAGCCATTGCTGGGCTGTTGGCCATAATCATGGTGGTAAATGCCTTGCCACGCTTCTTCAATGGTTTGGCTGACCTGATCGAGATTGCGGTAGAGGAAATCGACTTTGCCTGCCGCGGTTTGCATCCAGGCACCACCATTGACCCAGGCGCCCCATTCGTAGAAATCTGTCACCACTGGCTCTTTGTTTGATGAAAATTCCTCAGCAATCTGGCGGATATCACTCACCCGAAAGGGGACTGCCGGCGCATAATAGAGCCCAAGGTCGATATCTGAATCGGGATGGTGGCTGCCTGACGCATAGGAGCCGCCCAAAACGACCGCCTGAATGCCATTGATTTCTTGCAGCCGGTTGATGATTTTTCCGACCAACGCCTTTTTGTCAACAGGAAGATGGTTCAACGCATCCATGGCAAATCCTTTTCTACACTCAATGGGGTGTGCCAACGCCAAAGAAGGAATCCCTTCTGAAGGAAACGAGGCTGCAGCAGCAGATCATATCCACGCCTTGCCAGATTCTCGGCACTGGACTGGAACCACTGGCGCAGCCCAAAGGTTTTCATGGCGGTGGTTTCGTTGTAAGCTGCCTTCCAGTCGCTCAGAAATTTGTCGATTGGAGAGCCGGTCTGCATTTGGTGAATAAAATTTTTGGTGAGATAGGGTTGAAAGAGTTCGGGTGAAAAACCTGCGCGGAAGTTGGTACTGAACAGGAAACCTTCATAAAACAACGTGCCTGCTCGTTTTCGCACCAGGTTGGCGGTCCAGATACGCCCGAAGGGGTCAGAAGTGCCTTCAATTAACAGACCGTCCTCAGCAATAGAGGAGGTGATGGTCTGCCAGGCAGGCAGCACTTCGCTTTCATCATACTGCCGCAAGACATTAAATGCCCGCACGACGGTGGGTTGTTGCCCAGCTTGCAAAGGTAAATTAAAACCCCCCAGCCGGAATGTGGTCTGCTCATCCTCAAAAGGCTTGGCGGCAGCCACTCGTTCCGGGTCAATTTCGCCCCCGATCACTTGAAGCTGGGCATTGACTTTGCGGAAGCGTTGCCCAGATTCGAGGGTGGTGATGGCTTCTTCGCCATAGCCAAGGTCGACAAAGAGGGCATTGGATGAGGTCAAACACTCACGCGCATAGAGCAGCACAAACGTATCCACCCGGCGCAACCGGTTATGGGCGGTCTTACCGCGGGTGATGACACCTTCTGTCCCTTTGGGCGGTTTGCCAACCGTCTTTTTCATGCTGCGATTGTATCATTACTGGCATCATTGTGTGGTTTGTGTCGTGGGGACTCCCTTGTGGGCTTTTCCTTGTGCCAAATAGGGCGATTGTTTTAACAATTTCCGGTGGATAGCACCGTGGAACATTTTTATGAAGGGGATGCGCCAGCTGAGCTTACGGCGGGTATCCTGCACATAATCAGCGAGGGTGCGGGTCTGGTATTGCAGCAAGCGCTGACTTTCTTCGGTGTCCATCCAATCAACGGCGAATGGTTTGGTGGCAAAAGCCTCTTCGGGCATTTTCCCAAGGCCGACTGCCCGCAGAATGTCATTCATCATGTCTCTGTAACGCATCTGGCAGGATTCGCCACCGCCGATCAGCAGGGTTTTGCCCCAGGCAGCTTCGGTTTCGAGCGCGTTGGCAATTGCCAGCCCGACATCACGTGAGTGGACAAATTCGATGCGGTTATTTAATGGTACATCGAACATGCCGGTGTCGATGATCAGGCGGATGGGCATAGCGGCTGCCAAACGAAGGATCAGCCAGGGCATACCGGCGTTCTTGACCATTTGCTCGCATTCAATTTTGTGGCGGGAGTAATGCTCTACCGGATGGACCGTTTCAGACACATGGCGTGGCGCAGGCAGGTCCTGTGTGGGCCCATATACATGGATTGAAGATATGAAGAGAATTCTCGCATCAGGCGCCTCGGATTGCATGGCATCCAGCAGGTTGCGGGTGCCGCCGACATTGATCGTTCGCGCCCATTCGGGCTGCTCCTCGCTTTGTATGCCGGTGGCAGATAGTTTGGGGATTATAAAAGCCAGATGGATGACAACATCCTGGCCTTTGACGGCTGCGCGCAAGTCTGCCGGATTGCGCAGATCGCCCCACATGGTTTCGATAGCGTCGCCGAACTTACGGGCGGTTTTTTCGTTTGTACGGTTTTGCATGTCAAAGCAGCGAATGTGATGTCCGCGTTTGACCAATTCTTTCAATGTGCTGGTGCCGATATTGCCAAATGCACCGGTTAAGAGGATATTCATAGGGTTGTCCTTGTTGAAGTCGATAGATTTTGTTCACTCTCACTATAAACAAGGGGAAGATTCTTTTGTAGATGCCATGCCCCACGTCTGGCAGTGACGGGCATACATGTAAATGTGACGCCTGTCACTGTGGTGTTTGCGGTACTCATTCACAGGGGCGATTTATGATACACTCACCATATGAAAAGGCCTCTGGAAGCCAATGTGGTGTTGATCTTCCGCTGGTTTGTGGCGCTGGAGATGATCGCGCTAAGCATGATACCGATCGCTGAATATTATCTGTTTGGCCAGTTCACGTTTGTTGATGACCCCTTCTTTGCGCTGTTGTACCAATCCACGCTGCTGTTTGTGTATCTGTCATTCCCGGCGTTTCAATACAAACTGAAACATTTCTTTCTGCCGATCGCTATCCTGATCGCCGTGATCTTTCCCTCCTTAATCAATTTGTCATTCGTAGTGGAGAATCTCGCCGCGGGTCTGCCCATCAACATGATGCATGTGTGGGCGTTGCTGCCGCTGCTGTTGATCCCGCTGGTACCGATGGCATGGCAGTATGATTTCAAAGCCGCCCTGGTGCTGTTCGGTGGATTTGGCCTCGCCGAGGTGTTGATCGTGCTGTACACGCAACAGTGGAATTTTGTGAGCGTGCTTGATTTCATCTATGCAACTTTCATCCGGGTGTTATCCTTATTACTGGTGGGGTTCATGATCGACCGTCTGATGGAGGAACAGCGCACACAACGCGACCAACTTCGGCTGGCGAACCTGAAATTAACCCGTCAGGCGTTGGTCATGGAAGAAATGGCAACCATGCAGGAGCGCAATCGCATTGCGCGCGAATTGCATGACACCCTGGCGCACACCATGAGCGGCCTTGCGGTGCAATTGGAGGCGATGAAGATTGTTAATGGGGGAAACAATCAAGAGATAGGGGGGATGTTGGATACAGCTTTGGCAACCACGCGCTCAGGATTGAATGAAACGCGCAACATTTTGAAAAATTTGCGAGCCGGGGCGTTACAGGAGTTGGGTTTGGAGCAAGCGCTGCAACAGATGATCAGCCAATTGCAAGCAGCGCGGTCAAAACCTTCCATCAATTTGTTTATCAGCCGCAATCTTCCACTGATAAGCAAAGAGCTGGAACACATCATCTACCGTATTGTGCAAGAGGCGCTAAAAAACGCCTTGCAGCATGCTGACGCCGAACAGGTGCGTGTAGAACTCACAGCCAAAAGTAAAACCATCGCAGTGGTGATCGAAGATGATGGCAAAGGGTTTGATGTACACAACCGAAAACAACGCGAAGGCTACGGTCTTTCAGGCATGCGTGAGCGGGCAGAAGAGATAGGCGGCACATTGACCATTGAGAGTGAATTGGGCGGGGGCACAAAAGTGCGGTTTGAGGTGGTGTTATGAATGCAGTCCGGGTTATGATTTGTGATGACCAGGAGATTGTGCGCCAGGGGTTGCAGACGATCTTGAATGCCGATCCCGCCATCGAAGTGATTGATACTGCCATAGACGGAGAAGATCTGCTGCGAAAGATGGAAAAAGACAAGCCTGACCTGGTCTTGATGGACTTAAAGATGCCGGTCATGAATGGGGTGCAGGCAACTGTTCAGATCAAGCAACGCTTCCCCGAGGTGAAGGTATTGGTGTTGACCACCTACGGTGACGAGAATTGGGTGTTGGACGCAGTCCGGGCTGGCGCAGCAGGTTATCTCCTCAAAGACACGCCCAGCGAAGGGTTGCGGGCGGCCATCCTTGATACCATGGCAGGCAAATATTACCTGGACCCCTCGGTGGCTGGCAAAGTGGTGCAAAATCTGGGTGGCGGGGTTTCCACCGAAAAAACCACCATCGAATTAACCGAACGTGAACAGCAGATTCTGGAACTGATGACACAGGGTTTGTCGAATGCTGATATTGCCCGTACACTGTTTCTTTCAGAAGGTACGGTGCGCAACTATACCTCAAATGTGTTTGCCAAATTGGGGGTAAATGACCGCACCCAGGCGGTGGTAGCTGCTTTGCGTTTCGGGTTGGTGAACCTGCGGGATGAGTAGTTTTGGATGGCCGCTGCCTTCCATTGGGTATGATACAATCATTCTCATCATACAGGCGACCAGGCTGACAGGTGCGGCATGAACAAACAATCCAACAAAGCACTTCTTTTTCTTCTTTTGATTTTGTCGATCACGGCAATGGCGTGTACATCTCCGTTTCTGCCGGGCATGTTCGGCTATCAATCACCACCGACACCGACCATCGCCTCTGAGCCTGGGCCTGTTATTCCTACAGCTGTTGTTGTGATCGAAGAGATTATTGAAACCACGACGCCATCTCTGCCTGAGCCAACCCAGACACCAGAACCGACCCTCGCGCCAACGCCTACGGTTGTTGTTTACGACTATCAATTGCAGGAAGGCAGTCCTGCTTACATTGAGAACATCCATCATCCTGACCGTGGTGTCAATTGGATGGGGGTGGGCGGTCAGGTGTTTGACAGCGAGGGCAACCCGGTTGAAAGAATAGTGGTCGTGGCTGCCGGCACATTGGGGGGAGAAGCTATCGAAGTGCTGGGTATGACCGGTGCTGCCAGGCAGTATGGGCCGGGGGGGTATGAATTGCAGCTGGCGCAGCGATTAATCCAGTCATCAGACACAATGACGATCACCTTGTTTGACCTGGCAGGCAACCGGTTGAGTGAGGGGATTGCCATTGACACCTTCGATGATCCTGCCAGAGCGACGATCATTGTGAATTTTGTTGCAACGGCAACAGATTGATCTTTCGGCAAGTAAAAGATGGATAGCGACCTGTCTATCAATGAAGTAATCACACGCTGCCGGTATTATTGGTGGCTGGCAGTTGTGTTGGCGGTCATCGGTTTGCTGATCGGATGGCTGGCTGGCAGAACGCCAGGCTACCAAACTGTCATCACTGTCTGGTCAATCCCGGTGGTGGTGCGTGACCAACCGGTTTCGCGGCTTGACGAGGGCTATAGCGAAGCGCTGTATGCCAGTATGCTTGTTTGGCTGCAAGAAGAGTGGCATACGAATGTTGGTGGGCAGGCAATTGATGTCACGGTGCGGTTGAACCGTCAGACCTATCACTTGATGGCGGAAGGCAGCCCTTCTGGCTTTGGTGAAGAAGCAACACAAACCTATGAGAACTATTTGGTGTGGATTGCGGGACAACCGGTGGCAGACGAGTCTGGCGAGGTTGAGCCGTCAAATTCATTGTCTGAGCTCGTTTGGGTGGGTGAGATGAGCGGTCCGGTGGTGAAACAGAAGTATCCATACATACAGGTGATCGCCCCTTTGATTTCTTTGATGATCGTCCTTATTGTTTTTTTCTCTGTCATTCTGGTTGATGTATCTTGCGGAAACCTGGTGAAACAAAAATGAATCCGTCCAAGCTCTATGACCAATTGTCGAAGATGTTGTGGTACGGATTGATCTTGCTGCTGCCGATCACATCATTTCCTTTGATTGTGCGCATGGTGGGCAGTGATGTTGTCGGGCTGCCATCGGGGGTGGTGCTGTTGGTGCTGGGAGCAGTCTGGTATCTACCCTGGTTTTTAAAAAACCACCGTTTTCCACGCATTTATTTGCCTTTGCTGGCTTTTGCCATGGCTGCTCTTCTGTCTACCTTATTAGCGTTGCTGCGCGGGGTGCCATTCGCGTCCGCAGGCACGGTTGCTGTCGAGGGAGCGAAAGCACTGGTTACACTGGCGGTTGGAGCGGGCATGTTTTTTATTGCGGTGGAATGGCTGCGGCAACCGGGACAGATTCAAACTACCCTGCGTTTACTCAATTACTCAGGCCTGGTGGTTCTGCTGTGGTCGCTAATGCAGGCGCTTGTTTTTGCGCAGAGTGGGACTTTCCCGGTCTGGATTTATCCAATTCAAGGTTTCTTTTCCACGGGTAAACTGTATGATATGCGGGTGACCGGGCTGGCATTGGAGCCTTCCTGGTATGCGCACCAACTCAATATGCTTTATCTGCCTTACTGGTTTGCAGCCAGTATGCATGGCTATTCAGCACATCGGTGGCGTTTTCTCAGGCGTTTCAGCTGGGAAAACGGCTTGCTGCTGCTGGGTTTGGCAGCCCTGGTTATGACACGCTCGCGGGTGGGCTATCTGGCGTTTTTGGCGATGGCACTGGTGTATGTCTGGCAGCTCAATCAGCAGTTATCGAAGTGGCTGGTAGCGAGAATGGTGAATCGGGTGGCTATTGGCGGTGTGGAGAAAGAAGTAAAAGCAGACAAGAACCTGAAAACACAAAAGAATTTGCGTATAGCCATTCCTGTGACATTGGTTCTCTTCTATCTCATCCTGCTGATCGGGATTGCTTTCGGTGTCTCGCGCATGGATGCGCGCATGGCAACCCTTTTTACCATCGATACTTCTCGTGACCAATGGCTGTACCATTATTTGGGCAGGATGGATCTGGGGCCGCGGGTGACCTTCTGGTTGTCTGGATGGAAAGTGTTCGAACAATATCCATTATTCGGCGCCGGGCTGGGGGGCAGTGGTTTTTATGCCTGGGAAACTATTGCGCCGTATGGCTGGACGTTTGATGAGGTGCGGCGAGTACTGTGGCTGGAAGGGGCGGTTCCCAATCCAAAAAATCTTTGGGTGCGGCTTCTGGCAGAAACAGGCATTGTCGGTTTTGCCTGTTTTACCAGCTGGCTTATCATGAATGCCAGTGCTGCCATCGAGTTGATAAAAAAGCAATCCCGCTTTCTAAAGTGTTTGGGCACCATGGGCTTAATGGTGCTGGTCGGGTTGATTATCGAAGGCTTCAGCGTCGATTCTTTCGCGTTGGTCTATTTCTGGCTTGGGTTGGGGCTGCCAACGGCAGCTTATTTGCGCACTCTGGCACCGGTTGAACAGGAAGGAAAACAAATTTCGAGCGTATGAACAAAACGTTGATTATTATTCTATTGGCACTGCTATTAATCTTTCTATGCTGCTGTTGTGTGTTGGCGGTTTCTGCTGGGATTGTGTTTTTCGGCGCGCCATCTCAAGGTGGCATTAATTGGAATATATCGCATATCATTGAACCGCCGGTGCCATTCCCCGTTGACCGCTTTCATCTACCCTCAACGGAAGCCATCAAGATGTTGGATATTCTTGATAGTGTTGAAGTGTGGGAAAACGATTTCAGGGAACTGGGAGAGCGGTTTTGGGGCCTCACCGATGTGCCAATGACTGTGCCTGCAAAAACCTATCAAATTGACGACCGCGAGCAATTCTGGGTCACCAATTCTGACACGGATGAGCACAACCTGATTACAGCGGTGCTGCGGGCGGAAACACCGCATGCCTACTTCTGGATCGAGGAAGGGCTGAATTACAAGGAGGCTGATCTGATGAAGCTGGCGGAGGTGTTTGAGGACCAGATTTACCCGACCAACCGAGCCTTTTTCGGATCAGAATGGAAGCCGGGCATTGATGAAGATGACCATCTTTACATCATCTACACCCCCGGTATGGGGCGTAATGTGGCGGGCTACTTTTCTTCGATTGACTCATTACACCCTCTGCTGCAGCCCTATTCGAATGCGCATGAGACCTTCATGATCAGTGCCGACGCGGTCAAGCTGGGTGACGAGTATACCTACAGTGTACTGGCACACGAGTTTCAGCATATGATCCACTGGTATCAGGACCGCAATGAAAGCACCTGGCTTAATGAAGGTTTTTCTGAATTGGCAGTGGCTCTGAATGGATTCAGTCCGGGCGGTTTTGATATGCTCTACCTGGCAAATCCTGATATCCAACTGAACACCTGGCCGATCGACAGCAACGCGACGGCGGCGCATTATGGCGCTTCCTACCTTTTCGTGCAATACTTTCTCGATCAATTTGGAAAGGAAGCCACACAGGCATTAGTGAACGAAAACACCAACGGCTTGAAATCCATCGATGTGGTCATGAGCCAGTTGGGGTTGAAAACTTCCGATGATTCACGGTATATAACCGCTGAAGATATCTTCATTAACTGGGCAATTGCCAATCTGATTAATGATGACAAGGTAGATCAAGGGCAATATGCCTATGATGAATACAAACCGATCACTCCCGGGTTTGGGCTGCTCTATGATCAGGTCAATTGCACCTCGACCGAATGGGCAGAGAGAGATGTGCGCCAGTTCGGCGTTGATTACATCAGCCTGGGCTGTGATACTGCCACCACTCTGGTTTTTGAGGGAGTAGGCGAGGTTGGTTTGCTGCCAGCACAAGCCTATGATGGTGATATGGCTTTCTGGTCGAACAAAGGTTCCGAATCGGATATGCGCCTGACCCGCTCTTTTGATCTGTCACAGGTGAGTGGTGAAGTCACACTGGATTACTGGGTGTGGTTCGATCTGGAAGAATCCTATGATTATGTGTATGTTTTGACCTCAGCGGATGGCGAGCACTGGTCGTTTGTCGAAACCGCTTTTGGCACTGATGCGAACCCGGTGGGTTCCAATTATGGCTGGGGCTATAACGGCAACAGCGGTGGCTGGCAGGTTGAATCCATCGATCTCTCAGAGTTTGCTGGTGGTGAGGTTTGGGTGAGTTTCCAATACATCACTGATGCTGCTTTGAATGGTGAAGGGCTGCTGCTGGATGAAATGAAAATCGAAGCAATTGGGTATACTGCCGATTTTGAAGAGGACAACGGTGGTTGGACAGCGGAAGGCTTTGTGAGGGTAGGCAACCGTCTGGTGCAAAGCTTTGCCCTGTCATTGGTGAAAACCCGCCAAAATAACATATCGGTGGATACATACATGTTTTATGGCGGTGAAAGCATTACCATTGATCTCAGCGATATCACCCAGTGGGATCGCATTATTGCTGTGGTGAGCGGAACAACGCGTTATACCACCCAACCAGCCAATTACCGGTTAACATTAGCCCCTTAGGAGCCAAACTATGCGTCAGAACAACAAAACATTGCTGATCATCTTGATTGTTGCGGGGATTTTTGTGTTAATTTGTTGCCTGGCAGTGTTCATTATCGGCGTACTTGGTGTTGTGAATTTTTCAACCCTGACTACCATCGACAATAGTTCGGTGGAGGTTACACAAGAACCAGTTGCGAATGAGATGGAAGAATATGACCCCAAACCTCTGAACGAGGCTATTGAGGGTTCAGTCGATGAAAATACGGCGCCAGAAATCATTGCGGCTGATGAGTCACTTCAGCAGGCTTATGAAACTCTTTACACCCTGGAAAACACCCTGATTCCATTGGCCGACCCGCGTGATCTGGCGCAACGGTTACAGATGATTAATAACATCCCTGAAACCGTAGAGGCGCCCTCTGTTGAATATGAAGTGGGTGATGTGAAAACTTTCTGGCTGACCAATATGGACACCACCCAGAATTTTGAACAGGAGACCCAGCTGGCTTACAAAACCGACCATGCCTATTTCTGGATCGACACCAGGGTCACTTATGACCAGGCGCATTTGTCTGCGCTGGCTGATGCGTTTGAGAACCAGATGTATCCTACCAACCGTGCTTTTTTCGGCAGTGAGTGGAGCCCGGGGATCGACAATGATGTGCGGCTCTATATCGTATACGCGCGCGGTTTGGGTTCTTCGGTGGCGGGTTATTTTTCCTCGATCGATTCGGTGCATCCGCTGGCGAACCCTTATTCAAACGCGCATGAAACCTTCATGTTGAATGCGGATGCGATTCGTCTGAACGACACCTTTACTTATGGGGTGTTGGTACACGAATTTCAACACATGATCCATTGGTATCAGGACATGAATGAATCTACCTGGTTGAATGAGGGATTTTCTGAGTTGGCGGCTTTGTTGAACGGTTACTACACGGGCGGGTTCGACCGTCTGTATTTAATGAACACAGATATCCAACTCAATGATTGGCCCAATGACCAGCGTGCTACCACCCCGCATTATGGGGCATCCTTCTTGTTCGTCACCTACTTTTTGGATCGGTTTGGCGATGATGCCACCCAGGCGCTGGTGGCGCATCCGCAGAATGGGATGGTGAGTATTGATCGGGTGTTAGCAGATATAGATGCGCGTGATGAAATGACCGGGCAGCTAATTGGAGCGGATGACCTTTTCAGAGATTGGGCGGTGACCAACCTGTTAAATGACCCGGCCGTGATGGACGGCAGGTATGCCTATACAAGCCTGCCCAACCTAAGTCCTGCGGCTATGACGGACTATATCGTGGACTGTGACCAGGTAAGCATCGATGAAGCGGTGTCCCAGTATGGCGTAGATTCTTACCAATTGCAGTGTCCCGGCGGAAACGTGACCGTCACTTTCGAGGGTCAATCGCTGGTGAGTTTGCTGCCGGTATCTGCTTATTCGGGCGATTATGCTTTTTGGAGCAACAAAGGCGATCATTCCGATATGCGCCTTACACGGGAATTTGACCTGACCGGACTAGCTGAAACGGACGATGTGACGTTGTCTTACCGGTTATGGTATGACATTGAGACCGATTACGATTATGTTTACCTGCTGGTTTCGGAGGACGGTGAAGATTGGCAATTCATCGAAACACCCAACGGCACGGATGCTGACCCGGTGGGGAACAATTATGGCTGGGGATACAATGATGTCAGCGGCGGATGGATCGAGGAATCTGTCGATCTGTCTGCTTATGCAGGCCAATCGATATGGCTGCGCTTTGAGTATGTGACCGACGCGGCAGTTAATGGAGAAGGTTTGCTGTTGGATGATGTCTCCTTCCCCGCGGTCGATTACTTCAGTGATTTTGAGGAAGATGAAGGCGGGTGGCTGTCGGAAGGCTTTGTGCGGGTCGGTAATTTCCTGCCGCAGACCTACCTGGTGAGTACCATTGAAGTGATGAAAGATGGCACCATCCAGGTCAGCGACTGGGACATGGAAGAAGAAAACCAGGCCAGCCGGGTGTACGACTTTGACAATGAGATTGATTCGGTTGTTTTTGTGGTCAGCGGCTCCGCCCGTTTTACAAGGATGAAGGCGCAGTATCTTTTGCAGATTGATTGAGGTTTGTTAAATGAAAACAAGGCAGATGTTGCTTACCTGTCTTGTTGTTTGTGGTTTGTTATTGGTTAGATTCTAATTGGATATTTTTCCCCAGGCGAAGGTTTTCCAGTTCCGCTTTTAATTCCTCCTGGCGTTGCATAGATGCTTGTTTTACATCTTCAATGATGATTTGTGTACGATCGCCGATCTCTTTGCGCAGGTTATCGCCAGAGAGTGGGGTCAGTAACAATACAGCCAAACCTGCCATTACACTTCCAATCAAAGTACCGAGAATAAAGTAGCCTGCATTTTTCATGGGTTATCTCCTTTTATGCTTCTGCTTCTATTTTACCTGATATTACACAGTAATTGCAGCTTTCTTTCCATCGATGCGCACCTTTTCCAAAATAGGAGCTGCGCGAGTAGAGTACAATTCATAGAAACGAACCGTTATAAAGAAGTTCGGTGGTGGTTAAAAGGTGTTGGTATGAGAAAAGGTGCAACAGAATCATCCACTTTTACACATATCTCTTCACAGATCGTGCGTTCCCTGGCGCATATTCAAACCATGCAAGCCGTGGCAGAGGGCTTGCCTCCCGGCATGGCAGGCCAGCAGCTGCAGTCTGTACTGGCGCAAATTCAACAGGAATGTAATGGGATACGCAAATCGATAGATGCCCTCGAGGATGAACGGCAGAGTTTCCATGCGTTGGTGACCACCGGCAGGATCATAAACTCATCATTGGAGCGCGGGCGTGTTATGGAAACCGCCATGGACACCATCATCGAACTGACCGGGGCGGAACGCGGCTTTTTAATGCTGCGAGAAGACGACAGCAGGCTGCGTATCCAGGTGGCGCGTGATTGGGAGCGCACAACCGTTGACAGCAATGAACTGGCGGTCAGCCAGACGGTGATCAATCGTGTTGTGGGCGAGGGGATGCCGATTCTTACCACCAATGCACAGGAAGATCCGCGCTTCAGCGGGCAGGATAGCATCATGTCTTTTGCCTTGCGCTCGATCATGTGTGTTCCGCTGCTGCTCAAACAGAAGTTGATCGGCGTGATCTATGTTGACAATCGAATTCGCGAAAATATCTTCACGCCTATAGATTTGAATGCTCTGCAGGCATTTGCCAATATGGCGGCGGTGGCCATAGAAAATGCGCGCCTATTCAACTCTTTGCGGCGCATGCTGGAAGAAGTGACCGAATTGAAGAACCTGATGGACAGTGTTTTTCAATCGATGACAGCCGGGCTGTTAACCATTGATAGGGATACTACCATTCTGTTGGCAAATCCAGCGGCCGGCAGCATTCTCCACTGTGACCATGATGGCCTGGCAGGAAAAGATTTGGTGAGTGCGCTGCCTGTGCTATCTGCACAGATTTCTCCTTATTTACAGAAAATCTTCAGAGAAAAAAACGCTCTGACCGGCCTGGAGATGCAACTGACCTTGAATGAAGGGCGGGAACAGTTTCTGCGCCTGTCGATTTCGCCTTTGTTCAGCCAGGACCATGAAGTGCAAGGGATGGCTTTGTTGCTTGAAGACGAAACCGAGACCCGGCGTTTGCAGGCACAACGGCGCTTATTTGAACGCATGGTAGCGCCGGCAGTCATCAGTCAGATCGACCCGGATGCATTGAATCTGGCGGGCAGACGGGTGGTGTTAACTACCTTGTTTGCCGATGTGCGCGGATTTTCCAGTTTCAGCGAGAGCAACCGGCCAGAACACTTATTTGCGGTGTTGAATGCCCACTTGCGCATTGCGGTCGATGCAATTCTACACGAAGAAGGAACTATCGATAAATTCCAGGGCGATGCCATCATGGCTTGGTTCAATGCACCCCTTGCCCAGGCGGATCACTCCTTGCGGGCGGTACGGGCTGCTCTGGGTATCATGCACGGGTTGTATGCTTATCACCAGACTGCCCATGTGCAGGAAAGGTTGATGATGGGGATTGGCATTCACACCGGCGAGGCGGCTTTAGGCCTGGTGGGCACCGAGAAACGTATGGAGTATACAGCGATTGGTGACAGCGTAAACATAGCCAAACGGTTACAGGAAAATGCCCTGCCGGACCAAATACTCATATCTGACAGGCTCTATCGATTGGTAAAAGAAGAAGTGACAGTGAAGAGACTGGCAACTGCCCAGCTCAAAGGCAAACAGCACCCGGTTGATGTGTATGAGGTGGTCGGACTTAAAAATTGATGATGCAGGCAAATGAAAACACAAGGCACGCAAAAACCAGCCTTGTGTTTATTGCTAACTAAGATAGGATAGTCTTATCCTGCGAGGATTCGCAGCAATCCCATCACGGCGAGACCGAGTTTAACACCGGTCCCGGCGTCGAATTCTTTTTCACCGCCGCTCTCATAATTCTTGGCAACAATATAGGCAGCGATCAAACCGACCAATGCCCCAAGGATGCCTCCGATGGCATATATGGTGCCGGTGTTACTTTGTGTTTGCTCTTTTGTTTGAACCTGTTTGTCCATGTTTCCTCACTTTCGTTTTTTCTGAATTGTTCTATACACTTTTTGATCGTTTTTTGTTCTTTCTTGTAATCCTGTCGCTAAAAGTGTTGACTGCCTGAGTGACTCCGCCTATTTTTACAATGGGCGCCGCCACGACATTCATAACTTCGCGGGTTTTGTCGCGTACAAGATTGGAGAGGTACTGCGCTTGCAGGCTGATTTCTGGTGTTTTACGGATACCTTTGGCTAGCAGGTAGACAGAACCATATAACATGGCTGCCACCACCAGCGCAACCACACTGCTCATCAGGATGATGACTATCAATGTCAGACTGGCCCATTTGCTGTTGACGCCTTCTGCATCGCCCTGTGCTGCAGTTATCACCGCCAGCACAATGATGGCAATGATGATCATCAGCACAATGGCAAGCGGAAAGTAAATTTGCCAGAAAATTTGTTTGCGGTGTTTTTTGAATTCGATAGTTTTCTTGATAATATCCCGGCTGATCTCGGGTTTATTGGTGTTTTCCATGGGTTTCTCCCTTGTTGATACTGAAGTGATCTCCGCTTCTGCTTAAAATTATACCATTCAGAAGCCATCATTAAAGGGGTTATTGGTTTGTTTACAAAACCGGATTTTGCAACGAGCCGATTTTTTCAACCGTGATCGCAACCATATCACCTGACTTCAGAAAAACCGGTGGTTCGCGGAAAGAACCCACACCCGCGGGGGTGCCGGTCGAAATGATGTCACCAGGTTCCAGGGTCATCACGGAACTGATGTATTCGATCAAAAAAGGAATGCTGAAGATCAAGTGGCGTGTGTTGGAACGCTGCATCTCGTTGCCGTTAAGCGTGCTGGTGATCTCCAAATTGTGGGGGTCTTCAATTTCATCGGCAGTCACCAACACCGGCCCCAGGGGGGCAAAGGTGTCACAGGACTTTCCCATGGTCCACTGGCTGGTCCTGCGCTGGTAATCACGCGCGGTGATGTCATTCAAAATGGTGTATCCGGCGATATATTTATAAGCATGCTCGGCAGAGCAATGGATGACCTGTTCACCGATCACAACCGCCAACTCCGCTTCAAAGTCCACCATTTGTGATACCTGAGGCAGATGTACGGTCTGCCGGTGCCCGATAATGGCGGATGATGCCTTGAGGAATATGGTAGGGTATTCTGTCACTTGCCGGCCGCCTTCGAGGGCATGATCACGGTAATTTAATCCAACGCATAGAATCTTTCCCGGGCGATGAA
>Ga0334888_1002361_pt1 | contig 20895 bp, 13 predicted proteins | sample GraSluR1_MG_FD_207227 | JGI IMG/M metagenome (GOLD analysis project Ga0334888, IMG submission 207227) | Sludge microbial communities from methane-producing bioreactor in Wageningen University, Netherlands - Granular Sludge_3_08-R1 | ecosystem: Engineered > Bioreactor > Anaerobic > Unclassified ...
GTGCTGACCGGCCCCTCACATCTGGCGCAGCAGGCGCGCCGCCTCCCGCAGGAACGCCGTAACCGCGTCTGAGCGAAGCAGATACGCAACCAGGCTCAGCACGCACAGCCAGAGCCAGATCTCGTCACGATGAGCGGCGATTCGCATGGGGCCTCGTTGTCCTTCCCGTGTGCGGTCGCAGTTTCACCGGCCGGGGACCGTTCCCCGGTCCGTCCGGACGCCCGACCGCGACGGCCGGCCGCGCCCAACGACGTAATATCGGTCATTGCCAGGCCCCGGTTGGAAGTATGTACCCCTGTTCTTGAGCAGTGGGTCTTGGTGCCCTGTGCCACTTGCTCTTGAGCAGCAGATGCCCTTTCCCCTTCGTCCTCCGTACTACAAACCTGCAAATTCTTCGCGCCCCGCGCAAATACGCCCGCCCGCACCGACGCAAGTCCTTTGTCCTCAGTCGCTTCGTCTCTTCGTCCCTCCGTCCCTTCGTCCCTCCGTCCCTTGGGCGCGGGCGCAGCCCGCGCCATGCCTCCGGCCCCACTTATCGGACCCTCCCCCTCGAAAATTCCCCCCACATGCGGTAACCGGTTACCCGTCCGGCGCTCTAAACCTCTGGAGTAGCCCATGACCGACGCGGATTCGGAATTGGTGGCGCGGTGTGCGGCCGGCGACATGAGTGCGCTGGAAATGCTCTATCGCCGCCACTGTGACCGCGTCTGGCGGTACGCCTGGTTCCGAACGCACTCGCGGGAGGCCGCTGCCGACATCGTGCAGGACACGTTCGTCCAGGTGGCCCGGTCGATCCGGTCGTTTGAGGGCCGCAGTGCGTTTTCCACGTGGCTGTTCGCGGTGGCCCGGTCGGCGGCCGTTCAATATGCCCGCCGGCAGAAACGGGAGAACAACGCAGCCCGGGACCCGCAGGTGCTCCGCTTCGTGCCGACCGCGGAATTGGCCGCCAGGCCCGACCGGCTCAGCGAGGCCGAGACGCGCGAGGCCGTGCGGGAGGCCGTCGCGGGGCTGCCCGGCTCGCAGCGAGACGCCCTGGTGCTCTGCGAGTTGGCCGGCCTGCGGATCCGCGAGGCCGCCGAGGTGCTCGGCTGGACCGAGGCCCGCGTGAAGACCACGGTTTTCCGGGCAAGGCGGGCGCTGCGGGAGCGGCTGAAGGATTTCGTTTCGGAACAGCCGGGAGAAAACCGGCTGGAAAGCCGGTTCCACAAGGAAAGCCGGTCCCACAAGGGACTGTAGGGTCCGCCCCGCGGACCGGGAATAGCAGACTGTAGGGTCCGCCCCGCGGACCGGGAATGGCAGAGGGCTCGGTCAGACCGGCTGGAAAGCCGGTCCCACAGAGTGGGCGAAAGACCGGCTGGAAAGCCGGTCCCACAGAAGATGCCGGTCCCACAAGGATCGCCGGTCCCACAAGTAGGGTCCGCCGTGCGGACCAAGATAGGCAGGAGGCCCAGACCGGCTGGAAAGCCGGTCCCACAAAAGATGCCGGTTCCACAAAAAATGCTGGTCCTACAAGGATCGCCGGGGTCCCACAAAGAGCAGAACCATGATCTCCGACCATGACAAACAACACATCGACGAGCTCGTGCATAACGCCGAGCGGAACGCGGACACCGGCCCGCCGGATGAGGACCTGTCGCCGGAGGCCGCCGACGACGCGGCCGAGCTGATCCGCGCCCGCAAGTTACTGGCTGATGTCTCGACCGACGCCCCGACCCCCGAGGAGACGGAAACCATGTGGCAAGCCATCGCCGCTACCGTAGGCCCTGATTTCGTAATCGACGCTCCCCCGGCCCCGTCGCGCCGACGAGTCATTCTGCAGTTTGCGGCCGCCACTCTTGCCGCCGCCGCGACGCTGCTGATCGCTTTCTCCATCGGTGAGTTGGAGTACAAGGGCTACAGTTGGCTGCCGGTCTCCGACCTCAGTCTGGCCCGCAGGCACGTGGAGAGGACTCCCGCCGCGCGCGTGGCGGTGCCCGAGGCCCAGGCCGGCGCTGATGAAGTCGCCGGCCGCCCGATTCAGGGTTTTGCGGAGGCAGGCGACGGCAACTTCTGGACGCTGATCCGCTCCGGTGAGGTCACTCCCAAACAGTTCATCTGCCCCAGCTCCGGTACGGAATCTGTCGCTGCGACCGACGGCGACCTCTGGTTCGGCACCTTCGGCCGGGGCGAGGGCGCGCAGGAAGTGGATGGCAAGCGTGTTCTCGGTGACGAGGTTCGTGAGCGGGTTGCTGGAGTCGGCTACACCGCCGAGGGCACTGTCCGCGGCGGAAGGGCTTACTTCGACAGTTGGGCCGACGAACGTTACATAGATGCCGACGCTCGCAGCGATAACTGGACGGGCGCCGAAGTGGCAGCGAAGAGCATCTCGCTGTCCCCGACGCTCGGCGCGACGATCGTCACGGATTATGTAGCGAACGCGTCAGTGCTCTTCACGTTGGGCGAGGAGCCCTCGCTGTCCGCTGGCGAACAGGCCGTGAATGAACTCTTCGCGCGGACGCAGGTACGCGGCGTAGGAGTGGTGGCCGATCAGCCGGCTGCGGCAGCCGATGGTGTGAGGGAAGTGGAGGCTGGTGTACCAACGTTGGAGGCTGTCAGGCAAACGACGTCGGCGCCACCGGCCACGCCCGCCTTCAAAGGTCACCTGGGATTGACGGAGGCGCAAGGGCAACCGAAGGAGGGTGCGGCGGTAGCAGGCGGCCGGCCGCAGGCTGGCACGCAGAAAGACGTCGCCGGTGTCACGTACGTCGAGGATGGCGCGGAGGTTCAGACGGCGACAGAGGAACCCCCGCCTCCCGCGCCGGCGGCCGTCGATCGCAAAATCATCAAGAACGGCGAGCTGACCATCGAAGTCGCCGAGTACGACCCCGCGGCCGAGCAGGTGGAGACCATCGTACGCCGGCACGGCGCGTTCGTGGCCGACCGCGAGATTCATGAGAAAACCGGCGGCGCCATCCAGGGCATTCTCACCGTCCGCGTGGAGCCCGCGCGGTTTGAAGCGCTCTTCGCCGCGCTGAAGGCCGTCGGCCGGCTGGAATCAGAAAACGTCAAGGCCGCCGACGTTACCGCGCAGTACGTCGACCTGGAGGCCCGCATCACCGCCAAGCAGCTCACGGAAGAGAACCTCAAGGCCCTGCTCGCCCAGAAGAGCATCCTCGACAAGATCACCTCCATGCTGGAAATCGAGCGAGAGCTCGCCCGCGTCCGAACGGAAATCGAGCAGATGCAGGGCCAGCTTCGCGTGATGGCGGCCCAAGTCTCACTCTCCACCATCCGCGTCACGCTTCGCGAGCCCGAGCGGATCGTCCCCGCCGCCGGCATCTCCGTCGAGGTGACCGACCTGGACTCCGCCCGCCAGTCGGTGGGAGAAGCCCTGACGTCGCTCAACGGCCGGCTGCTCTCCGCCAAGGCCAACAAGCGGGAGGACGGCACGCTCATGGGCCAGTTCGAGCTTCAGGTCACGCTGGCGAACTTCGACGCCTTTATGACGGCCATCGACGGCCTTGGCCGGGTCGAGTCGCGCCAGATCAGGGACCAGCAATTCGGCGACGCCCTCGCCCCCTGGGCCACGCGCGTCCGCTGCGGCGTGAACCTCACGCTCTACGAACGCTCGCGCCAACTGCCGTCCGGCTCCATCACGCTGGAAGTTTCCGAGTTGCCCGCCGCCGTGCAGGCCCTAAATCCCCTTCTGGAGGCGGCGAAGGCGGCCATCACGAACAACCAGACCACCCGCCGAGACGACGGCTCCGCCCAGGCGCAGATCTCCATCCGCGTGCCCGCCGGCCGGTTCGCCGGCCTGGTCGAGGCCCTCACGCCGCTCGGTCGTCTCACGGGCAAGGCCGTCGCCGGCGAGGCCGGCCAGATCACCGGCGGCGCCGCCAACGTGCTTTGCGACCTGATGCTGATCCTGGCCGAGCCGGTTCGACAGGTGCCCAGCGGCCGGATGGCCATCGAAGTGAAATCCTACGGCACGTCCCGCCCCGCGCTGGAGAAGATCATCAAGGACAACGCCGTGCAGGTGCTGGCCTCGGCCAGCCGCCAGCGAACGGACGGCACGTCGGTCGGTGAGTTCCGCCTGGGCATCGCAGTCGGTCACATGGAGTCGGTCGTGGAGAAAATCGCCGGGCTGGGCCGCATCGAGCAGCGGCAGATCGTCGGGCTGGGACTGGGCAGCCTCTCCAAGGTTGATCCGAAGGCGCTGGGCGTGATCGACATCGCGCTGTTCGAGAAGCCGACCGTGGCCCCACCCACCGAGCAGGCCGGCGGACGCATCCGCGACCGCCTGCGCGACGGCTTGTCCGGGCTCTACGCATCGCTCGGCCTGATCGTCTACGGTCTGGTCGTCATGGCACCCTGGCTCGTCCTGGTGGTGCTGGTCGCCTGGCTGTGTACCCGCTGGCTCCGCAAGCGCCGCCCCCGACCGGCCGCCGCGCCCGCCGCCAAGCCCAACGCCAAGCCGGCCAGCCAGAAATAGGCGCCGCCCCGCGGACCGGGACCTGCGTTTCCATCGTCCGCGCAACCCGCCGGAAGTGCTCGATAACCTGTCGCCGGCTTCCCGGCCAACCCATCAGGACTCCCCTCCCGCCGGTCTGGTCGTGGCCGGTGGCGGGGTCTTCTCCTCCGGCTTGTCCACGTCCTTCGGCGCATTCATCCGCGTGCCGATGGTCTCGGCCATATCCGGGCCGCGCAGGTCCACCGCCGCCACGTTGCCTTCGGGGCTGATCAGGACGATGAACGGAATGGCGTGTGCCCCGTAGGCCTCGGCGGTCTTGCGGGCGCCGCCGGCATCGCCGAACACGTGCGTCCAGTGAAGCCCGCTCTTGTCGACAAACGCCTGCAGGGCCGCCGCGCTGTCGTCCAGGCTGATGCCGATCATCCGGAAATCATCACGCCTTCCGTGGGCCTCCCATACGGCTTTCATGCTTGGCAGTTCGGCCACGCACGGCCCGCACCAGGTGGCCCAGAAGTCCAACAGCACCCATTTGCCCTTCAGACTGTCCGAGGTCAGCCGCTTGCCGTCCAGCGTCAGCAGATCCAGCGGTGGAGCGGCGTCGCCGGCCTTCAGTGTCGCCAGGAACCCGTCGCCCTCCTTGTCGCGCGAGCGGGCCGGGAGGGTGAACTTGTAGGGCTCCTCCCGCGCCTGCACCGTCTGGCTGCGCAGGTCGGCGTGGCCGCGACTGGAAATGGCGATCGTGAACGGATCGGCCGGCGCGTTGTACAGCAGGAACGTGCCCTCGTCGTCCGTCAGGGCCTGAAGCCCCAGCGTGTTCCACGATCGCCACTGCGTGATCTGCACGTAGGCGCGGGGCACCGGTTTGCCCTCGCCGTCGACCACAAGGCCGTGAACCTCCCCGGACGGTCCCAACGCGAAATCCACCTGCGTCTGCTCGCCGGCCGCCAGGCTGACCTCCTTCAGAGCCGGAGCGTTGCCGGCTCGATACACCGTGACGGGGCTGCGGCCGGGCGGCACGCCTTCCAGCCGGTACTCGCCTTCGAAATCGGTCCATGTGGCGGGCAGGGAGTCGGGCATGCCTTCGCCGGCGATCACGCGAGCGCCGCCCAGCGGATCCGCCGTCTGGGCGTCCGTGACTTTGCCCGTCAGCGTGGCAGCGCGAATCATGATGAGCCCGCGGGACGATTCCATTTCCTCCTCGTCCAGGGTCACCACACGATCGTAGCCCGCGGAGCACACGTGCCCTGCGTGTTCCAGGTGGATCCGCAGCTCCGTGATGTCGGCATTCATGCCACGGAAGACCACCTCGCCGGCCTCGTCCGTGACGCCCGACAGCATATCGCCCGTGGCCGGCGCCACGACTCCGACCGTCGCACCCGCCACCGGCTCGCCGAGGTCATTGGCGATTTTGAACCGCACCACCCGCTCCGAGCGCAGAAACACCACCAGTTCGCCGAAATCCGCGAAATCCTCCACGGGCAGTCGGCTCCGCCCGTAGCCGGGTGACTCCACGATGACCATGCCCGGCCCCGGACGCAGGCCCGCCACGCGGAATTTTCCATCCGCGTCGGTCCGGCTGGACCACTGGTTCCCTCCGGTCTCGATCTTCACCGCGGCGTCCGCCACCGGTGCGCCGCTGCCGGCATCCGTGACGATGCCGAAGGCGATGACCGCCCCTTCCAGCCCCACATCCACGAACGGCGGCAGGTCGTCGCCGAGGGTCAACTCCACCTCACGCGTCGCCTCCTTGAAACCCCATTTCGTCAAGGTCACCACCGCGGTCCCCTTCCGACGCTCGCCGGCCAGGATCGCGAAGTCACCCATCTTGTCCGTGGTGGCGGTGTTCACGTACTCGATCTTCCCGTCCTGCGTCTTGAGGTGAGCAACGACCTTCACCTCCTCTACCCCCACGCCCAGCGTGTCAAAGCACTGACCCTCGATGAGGACCACAAGCTTCCGACCGCTCGGGGCCGTGGTTGTGGCCGGGGCTGTCGCAGGCGTCTTCTCGGATGGTGAACCGAGGCACGCCGCGGCCATCATCATCCACCCACCCATGCGTATCGCGATCACGGCTGTCTTCCTTTCCGCTGGTCCGATGGCCGAACTTCGCGAGACCATTCTACACTCCGGTCGCCATCGCGGGAGCAGTTCGTGGAAACATGCTCGTGCGAACCACAAGATATGGCGTTTCGGTGACCGAGTCTTTCAATCGGCGTGGGGGGCGGAGCCTCGCGGGCCTGGCGGCGCGGCGGTACAATGGCCGCCCGGTCGCCCATGCCTGATCGCCGATCCCATCGCGGCCCTCATCCGGAGGACGCACGACTGTTCGCGCCCGACCAGCATGCCCGTCTCCGCCAGGCCGTCGCAGATCTGTCCTGGCTGTTGACTCGGGGATACGCCTGGAAATCCGGGCTCAAAATTGTGGGCGACCGCCATGCCTTGACGGAGCGGCAACGAACGGCAGTCTGGCGATCGGCGTGCAGTGACGAGGCGTTGGGCGGTCGGCGGCAGCACGAGCGATCTATCGAATCGCTGTCGGGCGGTCCGCTCGCCATCGACGGCTACAACCTGCTGATCACCGTGGAAAGCGCCCTGGGAAACGGGGTCATTCTGGTTGGCCGGGACGGCTGCTATCGAGATCTGGCCAGCCTGCACGGCACGTACCGCAAGGTGGAGGAGACCGTGCCGGCCCTGGTGCGGATCGGCCAGTACCTGGCCTCCCAGGGGATTACGCGGGCCGACTGGCACTTCGACCGTCCGGTGTCCAATAGTGGCAGGCTGCGCGACCTGGCGCAGACGACGGCGGCGACCCACGGGTGGGAGTGGTCGGTCGTTCTCGATCCGAATCCCGACCGGGCATTGGCCGCCGCCGGCGTCCCGGTGGCCTCCACGGATTCCTGGGTCCTCGACCATGCGGACGGCTGGGTGAATCTGGCCCGGCGGCTGATCGAATCCTCTGTGCCGGAGGCACGAGTGGTGGATCTGTTCCCGCCCTCTCAGTACTGAGAATGGTTTCTGCCGAAGCGAGTTCATTCTCGGCATCCCCGACGACCGATAACCCGGTGTCGTCCGCGAGCCGGCCCGAAGGACCGGCTGCGCACCAGGCACGCTCCGTTTGCCATCGCACAGGAGCAGACACCGGTGGTGTCGCCACTGCCAGGCTCGGTTTCGCACGGCTGGCTGCATGTCCGTGATACCCGCACCGACCAGACGCGGCGCGTGGCCCTGCGCCGCCCTCTGCTTCTGATCGGGTCGCGCGCCGGGTGCAAGGTACGTCTGCGGTCCGGTCGAATTGCGCCGGTGCATGTCGCCATCGTCCAGACGGGGGCCTCCGTGCGGCTGGTGGACGTGTTCGGTTCGTCCGACATCCGGGTGAACGGGGTCCGAACCGAGCGCGCAGCACTGGCGGATGGCGATCGTATTGAGTTGTACCGCTGGAACCTGTGGCTGGAGCTCCCGGGCGCCCTGTCGCCGCCCCGATGGACGGCCTCGCCCGCCGCCGTCCTCTGTGCCGAGGATTCTCCGGATCGGCCTTTGGCACTGGCGCCCGACGGGCTGTACCGAGTCGGGCGGCACCCACGATGCGAGCTGCAGGTCCAGGGCAGGCGGATATCGCGCGTACATGCATTGGTGTTTCCGCTGGCCGGCGGGTGGGCCGTAGCAGACCTGTGCAGTGCCAACGGAACGTGGGTCAACGGGAACCGGGTTGTGGGCTCGTTACGGTTGGAGCCCGGTGACGCGGTGCGTGTGGGATCCAAGCGTTGGACCTTCCAGGACGGAGCCCCGGCCTCGTCCGAAAGGAACCAACCTTCTCTGCAAACCGATTTAACTGAAGAGCCCCCCCTCGAATGGGCCGATAATCCAACCGCCTCCGGGCCCGTTTGCGCGGTCCGGACGGCGTCTTGTTGGACGCCGGCGGAGTCGGCCTCTGCCCCCGTGCGGGACGACCCGACGGACCCGGCCCGGTCCGGTGATCCGTCGGCGCAGCCGCCGCAGACGCCCACTGATCCGGTGGATCGCCCGTCCCACACGTCGGACGGACCCGCGATGGAGTTGCAGACCGCAGACCTTGTTGCCGGGGACGGCCAAGTGACAGAACACATCGTTGATGCAGACACCGTGCTCCCGAGTTGGGCGTCGGACCGAGAATCGCTGGAGGCTCGCGCTCGGGCGCTGGAGGAAAGTGAGCAGTTGCTTCGCGAGAAGCATGCCCAGGTCGACGACTGGCTGGAAGACCTCAAGATCCAGGAAGCGTCGCTCCAGCCGCGGGAGCACGCGGTCGAGGATCGCGAGCAGGCCGTCGCCGCGCGCGAGGCGGAGCTGCAGATTCGTCGATCGGTTCTTCAGCAGGCCAACGACACCCTGTCCAAGCGCGAGTTGCGCGTCCAGACCCTGGAAGCCGACATCGAGAAGCGCCTGCGGGACGCGGAGGCCCGTGAGAAGGAACTCAACGACAGAGAGGCGGCCATCCAGCCGAGCGAGCAGGCCCTGCTCGCGCGTCAGCGCGCCCTGCAGGCGGACGTGGAGGCCCTGGCGGATCGCGAGCTGGAGGTGAATCAGCGGGCGGAGATTCTCCGCGTGACCCAGGAGGATCTGGCGGAAACGCGGGATCGGGTGGGCAAGGAGCGTGCCTGCTGCGAATCGCTTCAGAAGGAGATCGTCCAGCGCACTGCGGACCTGGACGAGCGGGCGGAGATCATTCGCCGTCGCGAGGAGGAGATCAAGGACGAGTGGGAGGCCGCCCGTCGTCAGGCTGCCGAGTCGCGCATGATTCTGGAATCCAACGAGTCCAAACAGCGCGAGATCGAGAAGCGGCTCTCGGACATCGGCCGGGCCCAGGAGAACCTTCGCACGCGGCAGACGGAGCTGGAGAAGCTGGCGTCCCAGACGGCCAAGGAGTTGGAAGCCATCGCGGTCGAGCGTCGTTCCATCGACGAGCGTGAACAGGACCTGGTCGCCCGCGAGCAGAAACTGGCGGATCGCCACGGCACCGTGGAACGCCTGACGTGCGAACTGGAAAGCCGGGAAAAGGCGTTAACCCGACAGAAACGCGAGCTCGAACAGGAGCAGGCGAAGCATCAGAAGGCCGGCGCAGAACTGCTCGAGCGAGAGAAGCGCATCCAGCCGCTGCACCGCGAGCTGGAGGAGCGTCAGCGCAGGCTGGAAGCGGAGGCGGCGGAGGCGGAACGGGTCCGATCCGAGCTCGACCACCGCGCCCGGGAGCTGGCCCGGGCCGAAGAGACCATCAGTGAACAGCGCGAAGCCATTGCCCTGACTCTGGGAGAACAGCAGGCCGAGCTGGATGAGCAGCGGCGAGCCGTGCAGGAGCGTGCCGGGAAAGCCGAGGCCGATCGCCGCGCCGCGGAGCAGGCCCTCGCCGCCGCGCAGTCTCACGAAGCGGCCGCCCGGAGCCTGTCGGCCGAAACCGTGCGGCGCGAGGAAGAGCTGGCGTTGCGACAGAGCGAAGTGGAACAGAGGGCTCGCCAGACCGCTGAGACGACGCGAATCCTCAGCGAGCGCCAGCGTGAGTTGGCCGAAAAAGAAACGGTCGTCGCGGCACGCGAGCGGGCGGCGTCCGAGGCCGAGACGGACCTCGCCGCGCGCCGAGACGACGTGGAACGACGCGTCGCGGACCTTGTGGAACGGGAACCGCGGATCGCCCGTGAACAGGAGCAAATGGAGCGCGAACGGGCCGTCTGGCAGCAGCGCGCCCGAGAGCTTGCCGAGAACGAGGCGCGCATCAAGCAGACGGAGGAGGAGATGTCCGAACAGCGGCGACGCCTGGACGAAGAGACCGTCGCCCTCGCCGCCCGCCGCAGCGAACTGGACCGCCAGGCGCGCGAAGTCGCCGCCGCCCGGTCGGAGCTGGGCCGAAGCACGCAGACCCTGGAAGCGATCCGCGCAAGAGAGACCGACCTGGCTGCGCAAACCGCCGCCCTGCAAGAGCAGCAGCAGCGGCTGAGCACGGAGCGCGAGGCGGTCAAGGAGCAGGCCCGGCAACTCCGCGAGAAACTCGCCCAACTCAAATCCGCGTGGGAGGAGGCCAAGCGTCGCGAACAGGCCGTTGGGGCCCGCGAAAGCGAGCTCGCACGCCGCGAGGCGGCCCTGGAGGACGGTTCCGGCGCCGTCCCGCCCGCGGTCTCCGCCGAAGGGGCCGACGCCCTCGCCGCCCAGCAGCAGAAACTCGCGGCCCTGGCTCGCAGTCTGCAGGACCGGGAGCGCGAGCTCGTCGAACGTGAATCGCAGCAGCGGGAATATGCAGCCGTCGTCGGCACTATCGCCGATACGTTTGAGCGACTGCAGGGGCAGTTGAGCGCAGCACCCAAGCCTGCGGCGGCGCAGCCGACCGGGGAGCCGCCGGCCGCGGCACCCAGCCCGACGGGAGTTGCTCGTCCGGTATTCGGAATCGGGGAGAGCGCCCCTGCGTCCTCCCGTCCCCTGAATCGCCCGGCCTTGCGGTCGGCCATCGACATCCTTCGCCGGCTGGGCGCCAAGGGTACGGACGAGGAGCTGCAGGCCAAGCTCGCCCGGAATCCGCTGGACCGGGCCACGCCGTCCGGTAAGTCGTAGCCGGCGGCCGGGCCGCTCGCGTTGCGGACTCCGCCGCATGCGATGCATGGCGGTTGCAGGCTGTCCCCGGCTTGCTTCGACGCGTTCTCGAAACCCGATCCCCAAATCTCCCGATAGACCAGACTGAGATCGTCCGAGTGCAAGCGCCCGCGTTCATTGACGTAACCTGGCCATGCCGTTGATCTTATATCGAAGCCTTCTCGCGGAACTGGAGTCGCAGCTCCTCACGGCCTGCCAGATCCGGTCGGACGGTGCAGCGCCGGTGGAGACACCGGTCGCCATGGCGCCCGCGAGGGGCCGCCGTGTCATCGTCGCGGTCTCGGACGACGAGGGGCTCGCGCTGCTGATCGTGACGTTCAGCGAGAGCGTGTGCCGGGAGATGGTGGTCTCCTTGTGGGGAGGAGAAGCCATCGACTATACGGAGGAGCAGTACACCGCGTGTCTGACCGAGTTCTGCTCGGACGTGGTTCGCAGGGCCCGCCGCGCGCGGCCCAGCGATCCGGACCCGCCCCTCGCGGTTACCCGGGCCACAACCGAAGTGGGCATCACCGCGTCCGCCGCTGCGGCGGGCAGTGAACTGCGAACGTCCGCGGGCACGGTGTTCGCGGCATTCGTTCCAGCGGCCCGGCCGGCACGGAGCCCGCGTGCGACGAAGCCCTCCGCGGATTCCAGAGACCCGGCGCCTGCGGCGCGAGAGACCGGGGTCACCGGTCCATCGAGACCTGCAGAGGGCCGCATCCACCAGGTGCTGGTCGTGGATGATGAGCCGGAATCGTCCAACCTGCTTTCTAAATGCCTGTCTGACATGGGGTTACGTGTCCACGAGGCTCGGTCCGGCAAGGCCGCGCTCAATGCCCTGGAGCTCTCTGACATTGATCTGGTTCTCCTGGACTACGAGATGAACGGCATGAACGGGCTGGAGTGCCTGCGTTTCATTCGCGCCGGCCGATCCCAGCCGCGTGTCATCATGGTCACTGCCACGAAGTCTCCCGAGATCGTCAAGGCGGCCACCGCGTTGGGCATCTCGGGCTACATCCTCAAGCCGTACAACATCCTGGACGTAAAGAGCCGAGTTTCGCGGCTGCTGTTTGGCGAGCCCGTCGCCGCGACCTGACCGCGCGAGGGGGCGTCGCAGGGCCGGGGGACACGCCGGGCTCGGTCTGGTCCGCCGAGGCGTCGGCGCCTCGGGCGCCCGGTGTGCCGCGTATCCCGCCCTCTGCCGGGGCTTGCAGCCACTCGGGGATTGCCTGATAATCGCGGGACCTCCCGCACGACGTGCCGCGGGAGGCGTAACGGGGGTTCGATTAACCGCAGGTCGACGAACAAGATGGGAGAATTGCTGGACGCACTGCGCCGCCTTCAGGAGGTGGAACGCCAGTTGGCGGGGCTTCGTCACGGGGAAGAGAAGCGCAAGCGTCAGATCCAGTTGCAGAAGCGACAAATCGCGAAATCCACCGAGCTCATTCAGCAGAAGCAAGCCGAGATGCGGCAGAATCAGATGGAGGTGGATCGACTGGAGCTTGATCTGAAATCCAGGGAGGAATCCCTCGCCAAGCACCGAGCCGCGCTCAACAAGGCCAAGACCAACCGCGAGTACGCAACCATTCTGACCGCGATCAATACGGAGAAGGTCGACACCGCCAAGATCGAGGCCCGGGAACTCCAGATCATGTCCTCGGTCGACGGGGTCAAGGCGGCCATCAGTCAGACCCAGGAGCAGCTACTCACGCTGAACCAACGGCTGGCCGAGGCGGAAAGACAGCTTCAGGAGTACATCGAGAGCACGCGCGAGCCACGCCGCGAGCTGGAGGCCGAGCGGGACCGCATCGCGGACACCGTTCCGCCGGCAACACTGGCAACCTTCGCCCGCGTGGCGGAACACCACGACGGAGAGGCATTGGCCGAGATCGTCCGACTCCATCCCAAACGGGATGAGTTCGTGTGCGCCGGCTGTCACATGAAGGTCACGCTCGAGATCGTCAACGCCCTTCAGTCGCGGGATGAAGTGCAAAGCTGCGATGCGTGTGGACGGTTACTGTACCTGAACATCTGACGTGGGCCGACCGGGCGGCGGTCCCTCCGCCGGGCCGAGTTCCCGTCGGCACAGCACACCCACCTCGTTGTGAAGCTCCGGCAGAATGCGGTCCAGGCGCGAAGCGACTTCATACCGACCCCGCCCCAGCGCCCGGCGAACCGACGCCACCTTGTCCCAGCGCAGGTCCGGCAGGTCGGCCAGCCGGCTCTTCCAGAAGGTCCGCTCGGCGTCCCGATCGTCGTGAGTGGTGGATTGGCCCATGATCATGCCCCAGGCAGACCGGACGGATGGGTACCATGCCGTCGCGGAACGATTTACCGATTTTACCCCACTTCTCTAGTTTTCGGACGATCCGGGTCCAGTCTGAACCGAAACTGCCGTTTTCGTTTTTATCTCGACACACGAGCAGCCGGGTGGGCGGGGCAGTCGGGAGGGTTCCGGGACGTCGGAGTCACGAATTCGAGTGGATGGTCCGCATTCCCGTTTTCAGTAGCGCCGCGAGCACCTAAACCGCGCCCGGACACCTACCGATGTGTAAAAGGTGTGTGGGTCGGGGGGACCGGCCCCGTCCCCGGCTTGCGAAAGGGCCTTGCGTATCCTACGCTTGTTGGCCCGTCCACCGGAGAAGCCGGGAGCAATGTCCGCCCGGACGAGACGCGGCAGACTCTCGATCAGGAGTGCTTCAGATGGCGAAGCGTGGATTCGTGCGACGAATGATGCATGCGGTGGCGGCGGTCGCGATTGGCGGGAGCGCATTCCAACTGAGCGGGTGCGATCCGCTAGTGCGCCAAAGCCTGTTGACCGGCCTGGAAAGCACCACCCTGGCCCTGACCGATACGCTGGTCTCGGCGTTTTTCCTCAGTCTGGCCGACGAGGACACCCAATCCGGCACCGGCGGCCTGACGACGACGAAGGCGCAGTGATCGACCCGTCGCCGCCCCGGGGGTCACGGGCGCGAGGCCGTCTCGCGAATCCGGCCTGCGGGCGGCCGACGGCGATGGATGCGCCTGGAAGCGGTCCCGTCCGGCTGTCGCGGAAGAGCGCGCCCGCCGGATTCGTCTGACGCAACAGAGCCCAGTTTGCCTGTCAAAACCACAGGAGGCACGGTCCGTAGTTCCCGGACGGCGCCTCCTGTTGACTTTTCCTTCTGCGCGGCCTGTCTTGCGTCGCCTCCCGTCTCCCAACCGAGCTACAAACCGGTGGTACGGCCGCTGCGTCCGGGACGGGGTGGGGCCGTCGGGCTGGGCGGGGGCTGGGCGCCGTCCTCTGTTGCGCTGTCCTCGTCGCTGCGAAGCACGACGTCTTTGTCGTGAAGCGTGACGGACTCCACATCCCAGATTTGGACGGGAGCCTGGGCGACGAAAGCGACCGGATAGTCGTTGTCGTCGTCTTCGGGTGAGGGCAGGGCCGCGGGGTATCGCCCGACACACCGGCCATCGAGGTACAGGTACAGGTCGCTGGCCAGCAGGCACATGAGCTCGTGCTGGGCGCCGTTCTGCAGGGGGGCGAGGGCCTGGACGCCCAGATCCTCACCGGCGAGGTTGAGCTGCGTGAACCCGAAATACGTCTCGGGCTGGGTGCCGGTGTAGCGAACCTTGCAGCGGATCACCACGGGCTGCTCTTCGTAAGTCCTGACGGCCAGTTGCACCGGGGTGGGTGTGCCGTCGGGCGTGTTGCAGACGATCCGTCCGCCCTCCGCCGTCCAGAACCGGCTGGACTCTTCGACCGGTCGGAAGTGGTCCAGCGATTGGGTGGGGATCTTGACCCAATCGCCGATCGGGGCAAGGGTGCGGGCCAGATCGATGCCGGGCAGGAAGACCGCGTTGGTGGACGCCCCCATCACCGGCCAGCACTTCGGTTTGCAGGGCAGGTTGGCGATCTCCGATTCCGGCGTGTTCTGGGGAACACAACGTACGCAATCCTCGAAGCCACAGTCGGTGCAGTCGCGGCACTCGTCGCAGCTTGTGCAGTCGATGCAGTCGGCGGGTTCGCGCAGGTCCAGGTCCTTGACGTATCGTTCCTTCATCCACTCGACCCAGCGCCGTTCGAGTTCCTCGACCGCCCCGTCCTCCGGAATGCCCAGGGCCGCCGCGGCAGCGGCGTCCCACCCGTTCTGGAGTCGTACCTCGTCCAGGAAGGCCCGGAACGCCTCCGGGCCGTGCAGGGCGATGAAGGTGACGATCGCGGCGGACTGGTCGTAGAAACGAAGGTTCTCGCCGCCGGTCGGATAGCCTTCGGAGTTGAACAGGTCGCGCAGACGGATGTACTCGCCCGACATCGTGTCGCGGGCCATGTCGGCAGACTCCTTGAGGTCCTTGCGGACCTGCTCCATCTGCCGGGCACACCCCTCGTGGAGCCACAGGGGGTTCGCCTGGGCCCCGAAGAACTCAAACAGCACCATGTGCATCAGTTCGTGAGGCAGGGTGTCCTCCAGGTTGCCTTTGACGGGGTTGTCGACCTTCTGGAACTTCATTCCCTCCTCGTCGGACAGCTGGAAGAGCGCGACGGCGGCGGTGACGCCGAACATCGACTTGGTCACGCCGCCGGAACCCTGCGGGTTCTTGCCCGCCTGCACGTAGTCGTTCATGTCCTTGTAGATGAGGATCGGCACCTTCTGCGACCAGGCCCGTCCGTCGAGCAACCGGTCTCGCATGAAGGCGAGATACTGTTCGCAGATCCGGCCGGCCACCGCGGTCAGCTTCTCGCTGCACGTGGCGATGTAGAAGTGCTTGGTTTCCATCTCGATGGGCGGAATGCCCCACGGCATTCCAGGCAGTTGGAGGTAGGTCGCGTCGTCCACCTGGTCCAGCCCGCGATAGTCGATGTCCACGTCGGGCACGTGGAAGGGATCGCGGTCCTGCCAATCCATGGCTTCGAGTTCATGCTCGCGGCAGCGGAGGTACCCCTTGCGGGCGATCCGGCGCACCTCCTCGTCCGTCGCGATGGTCAGAAGGGCCTCCCACCGCTTGACGGCTTCGGCCTTGTCCCCGTGGGCCTCCAGGGCCTGTCCGAGCAGAATGTAGGCCATCTGGTTGCCGGGGTTCGTTTTCACCTCCTGCTGGAGGGCGGGGATCGCCGTCTCCCACTTGCGGGCCTCAAACGCCTGCTTCGCCTGCTCAAACGCGGAAGAGCTGTCGGCCGCCGCCCGGCCGCCGGCCAGGGCCAGCCCGACCGCCGCCACCACGAGCATCGCGCGAATTCGGTTACACACGGGTCCTTCCTCTTTTCTTGTTGGTCGTCGCCCGAACCTGCTCCAGGCGGGCGATGATGTCCCGATACATGTCATTGAGATATCGCAGGTTCTCCGGATGTTTGGCGACCCGTTCCCGCGCGTACTCCGCGATCATCAGAAGCGGGCGGAGCGCCTTGTCGAACTCCTGGCAGTACTCGCGCCACTGCACCCGTTCCTCCGGCGTCAGGTTCCCCCGCGGGTCGCCGGAGGGCGCGGGTTCCGGGTGCTCGGCCAGCGCCTGGTTGAACAGATCGTCGAGAACCTCATAGAGATGCATGGCCAGCGTGCGGACCAGGGCCACTTCGTAGCTCTGGGCGTACCCGGGCAGGATCGCCTCCACCCGGTCCAGCGAGGCCCGCACGTTCCGAACGTCCTCCGCGAAGGGCAGGTACTGATCGAGCCGGGACGCCGCCTTGGGCAGGTCGCGGAACGCCTCCAGGGTCAATTCCAGGTCGAGCTCTCTCTCGACGGCGCGAATGCTGACTTTCTCGTCGACCAGCAGTTGATCGCAGTACTCCTCCAGGGCCTTCCGCATGAGCGTCTCGTCGGCCAGCGCGTTGGGGTCCTTGGCCTTGATCCGATCTTCCCGCGAGAGAAACTGCCGCGTCAACACCCGTCCGACCCGTCGCAGGGACCGGTCCGGGGGGTTCTGGTCCAGAATGTCCAGGTACGCGGTGGCTCGGATCCGGTCCGCCTCCCGATCGCCGGCCTTCATCTCCCTGAGCATGGCGATCGTCTCGTCAAATCGTCCCAGGCGCTGGTGCGACTGAATGATCAGCCAGCGCAGTTCGAATTGCTCGTCGCGCGAATCCTCCGCGTTCTGCAACGGGGCGAGGCGCGGGACAATCTCGTCATACCGCCCCAGGGCGTAGAGGGCCCGGGCGTTGGCCACCTCGCGGCTCAGCAGGTCCAGGTTTTCGAAGTGCTGGACCGCCTCCGGCAGCGTTCCCCGCGGCAGCGAGGCGTCCGCATCGCGCACCATGGACTTGATGCGTCGCTTCGGAATGGACTTGCGGCCGAACTCCGTCTGGATCACGACGCGCGTCCGGCCTTCGCGGATGATGGTCCCTTGGATCGTGGTCCCGTCGTCCAGCAGAATGCTGTCCGCCTGCACGGTGGTCGCCAGAATCAGAACCGCCATTCCCAGAATGCGCCAAAGCATGACTGTCCGTCCCTATCCCTTGGGTCCCAGAACCTTCTTCGCCTTGTCGATCTGCTCGACCCACCAGTTCGGCTTCGCTCCGCGCGGCTTGCCCGCCACCCCCTCCCCGGCATCTCCCAGCCGGCGTTCCATGGACCGGAGCACCACGTTCATCGCCAGCCGCCGTGACGCCTCCGGAACCGGTCCGCGCACGCCCGGATACCGCACGTTGCCCACGCCGGAGCAGATGTCGTGCCTGCTGAGGACCCCGATCTCCCGGGCCCGGTGCATGATTCGGTACAGATCGCACCGGCCGGTCCGGATGGCGTCCTTGTCCTCATCGTCCTGGTATCGCTTCCGGTGGAGGGCCTTGCGCACGCTCACCTGTTTGACGTCAAATCCCTGCGTGCCCCGCACCTGCCCCGTGTACACCGGGTGCAGCGAGGGAAGCGGCTTGATCGTCAGGTCGGGATCGAACGTCCGGAGGCTCGCCTCAAAGGATTCGGCCCACGCCTGGTTTCCCCCGGCCACGTCCATAAACAGGTAGGTGTCGTTTTCCAGGGCCGCCCGGATGGCTTGCTTCTGGTCCCCGGTCCACGGGGCGGGGCCCGTGACCGCGACCCACATCAGGATGGGCGGCGGCTGCCCGTCCGTGAAGGTCGCCGCCTCCACGTTCACCCGGTAGTGCGTCTGCATCAGCCGGTTGACGCTCTCAGTGAAATCCGGGTAGGCCGGGATCGACCCGCCCACCTCCAGGTAGGCCATGCGAAGCGTGCGGCCGCCCTCCGCGCCCGTGGCATACGGGGACGGATCGTACGCGCCGGGGATCGGCTCGCCGTCCGTCGCGTAGGTCAGCAGAGCGTTCATGAAGGCAAACACCTCCGGATGCTCCCGCGTCTGGTACATCTGCCAGATGCACGACCAGTCCGACGGCGTGAAGAACACGAAGTTCTTGAGTTCGTTGCCGATGACGCGCAGCGGTCGTTCGAGCGTCACGCCGCCTTCCAGGGCCAGCAGCGGATCGTCCGCCGCCATCTCCCGGACCGTGTACTCCGGGAACAGGGCCGCCACTCGCTTCTGCGCCGCGTCGGAGAGGGCCGCGTCCTCGCCGGACACGTTCACCACCATCACGCCCCCCTCGAAGCAGTAATCCCGCAGGCGGCCCCACTCCTCGTCGCTCCAGTCCGGCATGGCCTCGACGCTCAGGTAGAGGATCGGGGTCTTGGCGAGTTCCTCCATCGGCCGGTCGATGGAAATCTCGCGCCAGTTGTGCGAACGCCTGCGTGCCCGCGAGACGAAACGAGTCACGTGCTCGGCATCGCCCTTGTAGGCGGAGAACTCGTCACCTCCTGCGATCAGCCGCTGCAGCATGGTCGGCGCATGCACGGACGCCAGCAATTCCAGCGTGCTTCCCGTAACCCGCAGGCTGCCGGCAAACACGCCGCTGGCCCGATCGTAGTACTGCAGCACGTTCCGGGCCTCCGCCCGGAAGAGGTTCTGGTTCGCCAGCCGGTCCCGACCGGTGATCCGCGACGCCCCCAGCAGGTAGAACGCCCGCGTGAACGGATCGTCCCCCCGGCCCCACTCCTGGGCCATCCGCTGTTCCACCGGCAGGACGAAGTCGCGGTCCAGCTCAAACGCATAGTTGCCCAGCAACCAGTTCCACGCCGCCCCGATCGCATCCAGTTGCCGGCGGTTCGCCCGGAACTGAGTGCAGTTGCGGGCGAGCAGCCCGTGCGCCACGTCAAGCGTGGACAGCAGCGCGGACAACCCGGCCGCCGTCCGGGCCAATGTCGGCACTTCGCCCACCCCACCGTAGGCGGGCATCAGGCCCGTGAAGCCGCCGTTCGTGACCTGTGCATCCACCCAATAGCCGGCCGCCGCCCGCCAGAGCCGGATGTCCACCGAGCGGCCCGCGAAGTGGGCCTCCCGCAGGGCGTCGACCGCCCCGGCGGAACTGACGTGATCGGACTGCAATCGGACCGGCTCGGAAGGCGTGCCCGCCTGCGGCTCTCGCACGGGGCTCGTCTCCGCCCAGCCGCCGTCCGCCAGTTGGGCCCGCTGCAGCCAATCCAGGTCCCGGGCAATCGTCCGCCCGTGCTTGTTCAGGTCGCCGTGCCGGGCCAGGCAGTACAACCGGTTGGCGACCGCCGCCGTGGTGCTGGGTTGCTCTTCCGGCAAACGCCGCTCGTCGGCCAGCCAATCGAGTGCTGTGGACAGCGGCTCTTCCGTGGTGTCCTCGCCCATCTCTGCCAGGGCCGAAACGATCATCGCCGTATCGGAAATGACGCCGTCCTGGCTGCCCTGGCCGCCGCCGCCCCCAATGCCGCCGCCGCCGATACCGCCGCCGCCTTCCCCCAACCCGTAAAAGCCCCGCTTGTCCTGGAATTGCTTGAGCAGTTCCGAGGATTTCGCCAGGACTTCGGCCACCCGCCGCTCGATCGAATCCTCAATCGGAATGTACCGAATCGGCACGGGCATCTCCGGCTCCTGGCCGGCGGCGAGGGCCTCATCCACCTCCCGAAACACGATCCGGCGGAACAGGAACTGCTCCTTCGCTCCTTCCGGCAGCTCGACGACCACCGCCGCCGTTCCCGTCTGTTGCCCGAAGCTCCCGGTGCGCACCCGCCCGGTCGTCTCCCGAGGCACTCCATCGAGCACGACGTTGAAACCCGCCCCCTGCGGTTGGCCGTCGGCCCACAGGGCCGGTGCGATGACCCGGCACCGGACTCCCTGGCCCCCATCCCGGCCGAACACGATTGCCTGAATGACGTATTCGTACGTCCGGTTGGGGCGGAGCTCTCCCTTGAGTTCAAACCAGACCGAGACTTTTCCCGGGGGGGTCGGGAAGTCCACCTCCTTGGTGTCGACGAGCAGGCCGCGGATTCCGCCCTTCTCCTGAGCGCCCAGCTCCACGTATCCCACCCTCATCTTGTCGCGGAACGGGCGCATGTTGTTCACGCCCGAAACGACCACTCGTCCAAAGTGGTCATCCCCGTCAAATGCATAGAAGACGCCGTCCCGACTCAACAGCGGGCGCATCTCGGCCCACTTCGTGTTTCGGTTCAACAGGCCGTTCGCCACCAGGTTCGGGCCCGCCGAGCACAGCGGCAGGCCCGCCACCCAAGTGGTGAGCATGGCTGCGGCCACCGCCGCCCGCGGATTACGATTCAGAGGCACGGTCAACTCCCCCTTTTTTGCCTGTCCGGGCAGATTGCTTCCTCATACGGCTTGCATGGGGTCTCACAGACTGACGAACCCCGAAATCAAGTGGTGGAGATTACCACAGACCCGGCCCTCGTGCCACCGATCCGGGCCGCAGCGGCCCCGCGTTTGGGTGGCCCGTCCCAGGAGCGGGATCCCGTCCGGGATCGCGCGCGTTCGGCGGGACAGGGGGCCGGCGTATGCATCTCATTTCTACGCCCGGCGACCGGTTCGGTTCCACCCCGCCTGCTCGAAAAACCGAA
>Ga0334888_1002375_pt1 | contig 20828 bp, 17 predicted proteins | sample GraSluR1_MG_FD_207227 | JGI IMG/M metagenome (GOLD analysis project Ga0334888, IMG submission 207227) | Sludge microbial communities from methane-producing bioreactor in Wageningen University, Netherlands - Granular Sludge_3_08-R1 | ecosystem: Engineered > Bioreactor > Anaerobic > Unclassified ...
CACCACGCGGCAGAACTTTCTGATTATATTCTTGCAAGATGGAGAAGTCTATGAGGGTCCTCATAACCTAAAATATAGTATTAATAGTATATAAAACTAACCATTGATTAGGTTTTTCGAAATCCTCCATTGTAGTTGTCATAGATCCGAAAATCAACAGGAATCACGGAATTTCCATCTGTCCATACCAATGTAGTAATATTGATCCCATTAACAACACTATGATGCTTCCCACTATATTGTCGGTAAACTAAATCCATCTTTTTTGCATAAGGCTTGTCTAAAGTGGTATCGTCCACGATTAAGATCCCTTCACCAGGCCGAACGAGATGTGATGATTCGATCCACAATGCCTCCGTATCTGGCGGCCATCTTTGTAGAAGTCGAGTAAATGCATCGTGGGAGGGTGAATCTGACCCCTCCGGATAACATCGAGCTGCTTCGGTACACGTAAAAACGTTGGCAGCAGCCATCAGAAAGTGGATATAGTCCAGGTCGCAACACTTGGGTGGATTCAATTTTATACGTCACCTCATATTTGTGTTTGTATTTGGATGGACCGAATCATCTAAATATCTTCCGTCAACTGCGTAAGTCCTATGGATTTAACCGACGGAATCTCCGAAGAAAAATGAGGATCTATCCGCCTCAAGCCCCCTAAGCCTTCTCCTCCTTCTTCGCCTTTTCGGCCATCTTTCCGATCCATATGGTCGCGAAGACCGCGATGACGGTGACCAGGATCGCATAGACCCATATACCGTAAGATGCCATGAAATAGAGGGGCCCACCCTCTGCGAAGAGAGACTTTATCGCGTCGTTCCAGGCCAGCGCCGCCACCAGGCCGAAGGCCGCCGTCATCAGAGCCGCCACTTTATCAAGGACTTCGTACTTCAAAAGAACACCCCAATCTATTTTGTATCTTTTAGTATGGATTTACAAGTATTTATCCTTTCCATTGATGTCCTGGGGGCTTTGCCTCCCCGGTCACCTCCTACCGATCAAATCCTCCCGATCCAGCGGCCCTCTTCGTCGTAGTTCATCGACCTCTCCCACCCTCCGGCCCTCCAGACGGCGTCGAAGGCAGGCCTCAAGACCTCCTCGGCCTTCCGGCCGAAGCTCTCCATCATGATCTCGGGGACGATGAGGGCGTCTCGGTCGATATTTACGTCCTTATTTCCCGAGAACTCCGGGGTGGAGACCAGAATCGACCACCCCTTGACGCCTACGAGGCTCACCATCACGAAGACAGGAGGCTCGACCCCCAGCCGCACCATCACTGAGGTGTACCGAGGGAGGGCCTCCAGGAGCGCCTCCTCGTATCGGAGGCTCGGTATCGTCTTCTCCCCGAGATCCTTCGAACGGTCGCCCAGGATGACGGAGTCGACGGCCTCGACGATCCCGCTGACGAAGACCTGGGTGTAGGAGCCCCGGTCGTCGTAGGTGAGGAGGCCGTCGAAGTTGTACCTCCACCCCGTAAATAGGCCCGTCAGGGGGAGAGGGAGTGCGCCTTTGCCGCTCCTGTAGTCCCTGACCAGGGACGATACGTCGAAGGACGAAGACGGCTCGAAGGCGCCGAAGGGGACGATGGAGAAGACGATCTTGGGGCCGACCCCCAGGGGGACCGACGTCTCGACGGCGACGATCTTCGCCAGGGCCTCGGCCCGGTGCTCTCTCATCATCTCGGCGGCGGTCCCGGTGAGGGAGAAGGCGGTCCTGATCTCGAAGACGTCCAGGGGATACTTGCCGGCGGAGTTTCGAGAGTAAAACCGGGAGGAACCTTTGGTGATCATATGAGGGGAGGCCCAGCTTTTGGGGATCCGGACTACGATGACAGACCCGCCTCCCGAGAGGGGGACGGCCCTCATGGATATTCCGGGGATCCGGGGGGCTATCCCCGTCTGGACCATCGACTCGAGCCGGAGGATCTCGTGGTCCGGATCAATATCAGATAGGCCGCATATCCTTACGGGGATCCCGTTCTCCTCGTCGATCCCGTAGATGAGGTAGCCTCCGGAGGCGTTGGCGAAGGAGGAGACGTCCCGGAGAAACTCCCTCTTCTCCAGGTCCGACGGGCCAGGGAGCAGCTTCTTGTAGTCGATGACCTTGCTCTCCGGGACCTCGTCGTCCAAAAGAGCCCTGATCTCCGACTCCTCCAGGAGGTCCAGGGGCTTATCTTCGAGGGTCATGGCACCATCTCTCAGAGATCCTCCGGAGGATTTAGCGGTTGCGGATATGGAGAGGTTGCAGATATGGAGGCCGGATGGATCGGGGTCCCGGAGATGGGGCGAGATCTATTGCCTAGAGGGATCATGCGGGCCCCTCGTCGGAGGGTTATAGTTTTGAGCGACGAAATACTTTTCAACGTTCAGGACGGTCTCCTTCGGTGAGGGGACGCGAGATATGATATTTAAGCCGATTTTTGCTTTGATGATCCTCGCAGCGCTGGCGAGCTTGGTCGCTGCAAACGAGGTGGACGATGCCATAGCATACCTGAAAGACCCGGAATGGGGGCTGCGGGCTGGCGGGGCAGCGAGCCTCGGAAATCTCGGCGACCCCCGGGCGATCGACCCCCTCATCGAGGCCCTTTCCGATGACTTCTCCATGGTCCGACTCCACGCAGGAAGCTCTCTAGTCAAGCTCGGCAGGCCAGAATATCTGGAAGGGGTGATCCTCGCCCTAAAAGACGAGGACAAATGGGTCAGGGGGTGGGCCGCGACCCATCTCGGGGATATCAAAGATCCGAGGGCCTTCGTCCCCCTCAGAGAAGCCCTCCAGGATGAGGACCCGTGGGTCAGGTCGAAGGCCTCCGAGGCCCTGGGAAAGATAGCTGAAGCTCCCGCCGATGACGAGGTGGCAGATGAAGAAGAAGAAGAGGAAGCGATAGAAGAAGATGACGAGCTATCCCGCCTCATATACGATCTGGCGCACGGCGATCCGGGGGAGAAGGTCGCAGCCGCCCTCTCTCTGGGAGAGATGAGCGATGCGAGGGCGGTCGGACCCCTCGTCGAAGCCCTCAAAGACGGCGAGTGGGAGGTCAGGGGGGCTGCGGTGATCGCCCTGGCCGGCATCGGAGACAAAAGGGCGGTCGATCCCGTAATCGGCGCCCTTCTGGACGAGGACCCGGCCGTCCGGACCCTGGCGGCGGCCGCCCTCGGCAGGCTCGCTGATCCTAAGGCTATCGAGCCCCTCACCGAAGCCCTCAAAGATGGCGATCCTGCCGTCCGGGCCATCGCCGCTGCCCTCCTGGGGGATATAGGAGGGGCAGGGGCCGTCGATCCACTCGCTGAGGCCCTCGGAGATGGGGACTGGTCCGTCAGGGCGATGGCGGCGGAGGCCCTGGGAAGGATCGGGGATCCGAGGGCGGTCGGCCCCCTGATAGCCGCTCTCGGAGATGAGAACGCCACCGTTCGGATGATCGCAGCAGCGGTCCTCGGCGGATCGGGTGCATCGGAGGCTATCGATCCTCTCATCGAGGCTCTGAAGGACGGAGAGCCCGCCGTCAGAGCTGCAGCTGTCCACGCCCTCGGCGAGATGGGGGACGATCCGAGGGCGATCGACGGCCTCATCTCATCTCTCAAAGACGACGATCCTGCCCTTAGGGTCTATGGAGCAACGATCCTCGGGGGGCTGGGTGACGAGAGGGCGGCCGACCCGCTGATCGATCTTCTCAGAGACGACGAGCCGGAGGTGAGGGCGATGGCGGCGGTCGCCCTCGGGGATATCGGGAGCAAGAAGGCGGCAGTCCCACTGATAGACCTCCTCGAAGATGAAGTGCCCGAGGTGAGAGCCGGTGCGGCCCACGCCCTGGCGACCGTCGGGGACGAGAGGGCGGTGACTCCTCTCATCGAGGCGATGGGCGACGAGGAGGCGAGCGTCAGGAGCTGGGCGTCCCTCGCCCTCGGCTCCATCGGCGGCCCTGAGGTGGTCGATCCCTTGATCGCCGGACTCGGCGACGAGGATGAGGGGGTAAAGACCGTGGCGGCCGCGGCCCTGGCCGAGATCGGCGGCGATGCCGTCGGCCCGCTCATCGAAGCACTCGAGGATGAGGACCCCTCCGTCCAGATCTGGGCTGCCTGGGCTCTCGGGGAGATCGGCGACCCGAAAGCCGTCGGTCCGCTTATTGAGGCTCTGAAGAACGACGATCAGGCGGTAAGGCTGATGGCCGTCGTCGGACTGTCGGGGTTCGACGACGATAGAAGGGCGGAGCCGCTCATAGCCGCCCTCGCCGATGAGGACGAGGTGGTGAGATTTGCGGCGGCGGCGGCCCTGGCCGAGATCGGAGATCCGAGGGCAGAAGAGCCCCTGAAGAAGGCGCTGGAGGACGAGGACCCCGATGTCCGCAGGAAGGCGGCGGAGGCGCTGGAGAGGCTGGAGGGGGTTTAGGTCTCAAAAGGAAGGATCTTTTCAGGATAATAGGTGACCTGGATGAAGAGCAACGGGGCGATAGATGAGATGAAGACGAGGATACACCAGCCGGATTTCGAGGTCGGTCAGTTTGAAGGCTTCGTCCTCGGCGGGGACGTCGGCGGGACTAACACCAACATCGGCGTCGCCGGGGTGAGGGACGGAATGGCCTCCCTCCTCTACTCAGCCCACTTCGAGAGCCAGAGGCTCTTCTCCATCGTCCCGGCGATCCGGGAGGCCCTCGATTACGGGATGGATAGATACGGGATCGAGGTCGACCGGGGGGTCGTCGGGGTCGCAGGTCCCGTCAGCGACCCGAGAAGGGCGAAGCCGACGAACCTCCCCTGGCTGGTGGACGCCGGGGAGATAAGGAGGAAGTTCGGCTTTGAGGATTTCAGGATAGAAAACGACTTTATGATCCTCGGCCGGGGGATAGATTCCCTCAAACCCGCCGACCTCTTCTGTGTGAAGGCGGGCGATCCGGCCTTCGGCGACGGACGGGCGGTCATCGGCGCCGGGACCGGCCTGGGAAAAGCGATCCTGGTATATGACGGCAAACGATACAACCCGATCCCGAGCGAAGGGGGGCACGCGGACTTTCCGGCGCAAGATAAGTTCGACCTCGACCTCGCCGATTTCATCCGGGGCGGGAGGAAGACCCCGGCCAGCTACGAGGACCTCCTCTCGGGTCTCGGGATCGAGAGGATCTACGATTTTCTGAGGGATAAGAGGGGCGGCAGGACGGATCTGACCGCCGAGATCGAGAAGGCCGAGGATAAGGCAGCCGCCATCTCGAAGCGCAGAACGACCGACCCCGTCTGCCGGGAGACCTTCGCCGTCTACGCGAGGTGCTTTGGCAGGTGCGCCAAGAACTTCGTTTTGGAGGCGCTAGCCACCGGGGGGCTCTACATCGCGGGGGGAATCGCCGCCAAAAATATAGAGATCTTCGCGTCGCCCGAGTTCTCCAATGAGTTTCTCAAGGCTGAAAAGCAGCGGCAGATCCTGGAGAAGACACCGGTCTACGTCATCACGAACTACGACGTCAGCATCATCGGGGCCTGCAACGCCGCCGTCGAGCAGTCAGATTAATTTTCGTCTAAACTGATCAGACTTCGATATCTCAGGCCACCCCCTTGCACAGCTCCCCCCGCTCCAGATCCTCTCTGAAGTAGTCCCGAGGGGTCTTGAGGCCCAGGATGAGGCCGAGCTTCCTTTTGGCGTAGAAGGGGACGAGCCGTAGCGTCTCCCGCAGGAACCATTTGGGGTAGAGCCTCTTGATCTTGTTGTAGCGGAACCATGCGAGGTCGTAGTACTTCGCGTTCATCTCCCAGGTGGTGTAAGCGACCTCCTCGGCGGTGAGGTGCTTCGTATTCAGGTTCGCGTGGAGGCCGTCGTAGAAGCGGTAGTCATCGCAGGCGACGAGCCCCATCTCCGCAAGCTCCTCCGCCATCTCGGTCCTGGGGTATGGGGTGTTGATGTAGAAGATGGGTATGTCGACTTTAAGTCTTCGAGCCAGCTCGAAGTTCGACCAGAGGTCTTCGGCGTCGTCCTCGGGGTTTCCTCCGATCAGCCCCGCGCTGACGATGATCCCGTTCTCGTGCATGTACTGGACGGCCTTGTCGGCGTTGTCCGACATCTTCCCCTTCCCCAGGAACCGCAGGTTCTCCTTGCTCGTATTCTCGATCCCCAGAAATACGCCGTCGAATCCGGCGGCGGCCATCTTATCGACGAGCCTTCTGCTCGACCCGATCCCCCGGGCCGAGGCCTGGACCTTGTACTTGAGGTGGGAAAGGCCCGCCTCGACGATGGAGTCGCAGAGCCGCTCCATCCTTTTGACGTCCAGGGTCATGTTGTCGTCGGGAAAGAAGATCGACTTGGCGCCGTGGGCCTCGGCGTCCCGGATGTCCTCGAGGATCCGTTCGAAGGGGTACCTGCGGAAGGATCTTCCGTACATATGCTGGATGGAGCAGAACTTGCAGCCGTTGGTGCACCCCCGGCTCGTCTCGACAGAGTCGATCGGCACTCCGAAGCTCTCAAATCCCTCGGTGATCAGCCGACAGTCGCGGTTGGGCATCCTGATCTGTGAGACGTCGAGGACCGGCCTTGGGGGGTTATGGACCATTTCGTCCCCCTTCCAGTACGAGAGCCCTTTCACCTCGGCGAGGTCGCGTCCGTCGTCGATGGCACCGATCAACTCTCTGAAGGTCGCCTCGCCTTCGCCCCGGACGATGTAGTCGGAAAGGCGCCCCTCGGGGCTTGCCGCGATCTCTTCGTAGCTGAGGGTCGGGTGATAGCCGCCGAAGACCGTCGCAGCGCCGCTCTCCTTCGCCATTTTGGCGAGAGGGAGGATGGCGTGATACTGAAAGCTCATGCAGCTGAGGCCGACAAGGTCGTATCCGTTCTTCAGAACCCCTTCGAGATATTCCTTCGGCCTTTCCGTCCCGTGGATGTCGGCGACGGCGACGTTGCAGAGGTCGTCGACGTTTCCCGCGATCGACGCAAGGCCGTAGCTGGGGATCCTCGCTATCCGGTCGAAGTCGGGCTGGACGATCGGAGAGGAGAGGAGGAGGACCTTCATATTACCTTCTCGCCTCCGGGTCCAGGAACCAGGGCTTCTCGGGATTGAAGTCGAACCGGTTCGCCCGGGAGACGTAGGATGCGACCTCCTTCATCCCGTCGATCCCGGCGTACCGGTAGGCGTTCGCCCATACTCTGAAAGATGTCCGCAGCGGCGTCAGCCGGTTGTAGACCCGCTTCAAAGACCAGCTCAATATCTCCTCCATCTCTGCGGGCGGTATGTTGGGATGGTTCCAGACGAGGTGCTTCATGTCGAAGCGGTGCCAGTCCTCCTCGAAGATCCCGTATTCAGCGTCCAGCTCGTCCCAGAGCTTCGTCTGGGGCAGCGGCGTCATGATGCAGATCTGGGTTATGTCGAGCTTGAGGCTCGCGAGGCTCCGGATGTCCGTCTTGAGGGACTCCCTCGTGTCGTCGGGAAAGCCGATCATGTAGTAGCCCACCGTTCCCAAACCATACTTCTGGAGGAGCCTCACCGTCTCCAGGACGTCCTCGGTCCCCTCCTTCTTGTTTATGTCGTCGAGCTTCTCCTGGTGGAGGTTCTCGATCCCGATCGCCGCCCCCGCAAACCCCTTGACGGTCCTGGCCTTCTTGCCGGTGACGGGGTCCGGCCTCGCCCTCATCTCGACCCATTCGGGGATCTTCTTTCGCAGATAGTCGGCCCGGGCCATGCAACCCCAGACCATCCCGTACTCGTCGAGGAGGTCGACGACTTTGTCGGCGTGGCGGCGGTTCGCGCCGAAGTTCTCGTCCTCGATCAGGACGACGTTGATCTCGCGCTCCTTGTAGTAGGATATCACCCGCTCCAGGCTCTCGAGGGGGACGGGGTGGGGGCGGTTACAGAACTTGGGGGTCTGGCAGAACTTGCAGCCGACGCCGCAGCCCCGAGTGGTGAACATGATCCCGTAGATGTTCAGCTTCTTCTTGAAGGGGGTTGCCAGGTACTCGATGAGGGGAGGATGCAGAACCTGATTCTGCTCGATTTTGCGGCCGAAGTAGGGGGCGACCGCCCCCTCAGCGTACCCCTCGAAGATCCTATCGAATTTGTCCTGAATTTGGGGCGTCAGGGCGCCGTAGTTTCCGGCCCAAAGCTCCCCGACCGTCCCGGAGGCCCGGGCCGCCTCGACCATCTCCAGGATCTCGCACGTCTCATTCAAGTAAAAGGAGAAGCCGACGACGTCCCAGCCCTCTGCAAGCCTCTTTTCGTACTCCTCGAAGGTCGGGTACTCCAGGATCTCGATCTCGGGGATGTTCTGCTTGAGGAAGCGCAGGCCAAAGGACTGGATCCGGGGCCAGCGGAACCGAAACCACTTCGACCGGGCGTTGGAGCCTATGTAATCGTAGGGCTCGGGATCGTTCTTGTAGACGGTGGTGAAGAGGACCTTGGGGGGCATAGTCGGCATTTGCCCCCCGATCGGAGATTAAGGTTACGATTCCCCCACCATTCAAAAGTATCTCTGGGCGCCACACCAGAGCAAACCTATAAACCCCCTCCCTCATTCATCCCCTCCCATGGATGGTCCAGCCATCGCCGCTCGCGGCCTTACGATGCGGTTCAACGGCTTTCTCGCCGTCGACGGGGTAGACCTCGAAATCGAGCGCGGCGAGCTCTTCGGCCTCCTGGGCCCCAACGGCGCGGGAAAGAGCACCATCATCAAGATGCTGACGACGATGCTCCGTCCTTCGGCCGGGTCGGCAGCCGTCTGGGGCTACGACATAAAGCGGGAGAGGGACGCCGTCCGTAGCTCCATCGGCGTCGTCTTCCAGGACCCGTCCGTCGACAGCCAGCTATCGGGGAGGGAGAACCTCGACTTTCACGGCAGGATGTACGGTATGGACCGGAAGACCCGGGCCGATAGGATCGCCGAGGTTCTGGAGCTTGTCGACCTGACGGAGAAGGCCGATGTTCTGATGGAGGACTACTCTGGGGGGATGCAGAGGAGGCTGGAGATCGCCCGAGGTCTGATGCACCACCCCTTCGTCCTCTTTTTGGACGAGCCGACCCTGGGCCTCGACGCCCAGACGCGGAGGTACATCTGGCGGTACATCAGGAGGATGAACGAGGATGAGGGGGTGACCGTCGTCCTGACGACCCACTACATGGAGGAGGCAGACCACCTCTGCGAGAGGGTCGCCATCATCGACCAGGGACGGATCGTCGCCCTGGACAACCCGGAGAGGCTCAAAGACCTCATCGGCGCCGACATCGTCACCCTGGAGGTCGACGACTCCGTCACCGACGATCAGGTCCGGGCCGTATCGGACGTCGACGGGGTAGAGGCCGTCGATCGGACCGGCTCGATCATGAGGCTCAGCGTCGACCGGTCCGAGGCCCGGATCCCGGAGATCGTCCTCTCGGCGAGCCGGGCCGGGCTTCTGATCCGGTCCGTCACCATGCACGAGCCGACCCTGGAGGACGTCTTTCTCAAGTTCACCGGCAAGAAGATCCGGGAGACGGAGTCGGCCGGTGCCGGTCGGATGGTGGCGGTCCAGAGCAGGATGAGGACGAGGAGGCATTGATAACGTGGAGACGGTGATGAGGAGGAGGCACTGGTAACGGTGAGGCAATGATATGATCTCGCTCAACTATTACGCCATCTACAGCCTCTGGCTGCGGGAGATGATCCGCTTCTTCAGGCTCAAGAGCCGGGTCGTCGGCTCCCTAGCCCCGCCCTTCTTCTTCCTCGCCTTCCTGGGCTTTGGCTTCGGGTCGGCGGTGATGCCCGCCATCCCCGAAGAGGTCGGATACGTCAGCTTCCTAGCCCCCGGAATCATCGGGATGACGCTCCTCTTCTCCTCGACCTTCGGGGGGCTCTCGATGCTCTGGGACCGGGAGTTTGGCTTCCTCCGGGAGATCATGGTCGCCCCGGTATCGAGGCTCTCCATCGTCATCGGCAGGACCGCCGGCGGGGTCACCACCGCCGTTTTGCAGGGGCTCATCATCCTCGTCCCCGGCGTCGCCATGGGCCTGGAGATCTCCGGGCTTGCGGGCTTTCTCCTCTCCCTCGTCTTCATGCTCCTCATCGCCACCACCTTCAACAGCCTCGGCCTCGCCTTCGCCTCCAGGATGAAGGACATGTCCGGCTTCTCATTGATCATGAACTTCATGGTCTTCCCGCTCTTCCTGCTATCGGGGGCGCTATTTCCCATATCGAACTTTCCCGGATGGCTCCAGACCCTATCCCTCTTCAACCCCCTCACCTATGGCGTCGACGGACTCCGGGGCTCCCTCATAGGGGTCAGCGCCTTCCCCCTCGCCCTCGACCTTTTGATCCTCGCCTTCTCCTCCGTGGCGGCGTTGAGCCTCGGAGCCTACCTCTTCGAGAAGAGCGACGTGGAGTGACTGCAGCTCCGGTGGTGTCGGTCCTGCCCTGATAAGGGGTGACGGCCGGAGGGCCGAGCTTCAGGACCGATCCGGGAAAACGATTTAACCGGGGCGGTAGAGGGTGGGGCGATGCTCCCCCTCCTCCTGTGGACGGCAGTCTTCGTCGCCGGCCTCGCAGTCCTGGTGAAGGCCTCAGACTCCTTCACCGAATCCGCCGAGAGGATCGGCATCTCCTTCGGGATATCACCCTTCATCATCGGGGTGACGATCGTCGCCGCCGGGACCTCGACCCCGGAGCTCGTCTCGTCGGTCCTGGCGGTGATGAAGGGCTCTTCGGAGATGGTGGTGGGGAACGTCATGGGCTCCAACGTGACGAACGTATTCCTCATCCTCGGCCTCTCCGCCATCGTGGGAAAGAAGATGGTCACAGGCTACGAGCTCGCCAACGTCGACCTCCCCCTCTTCATAGGCTCAGCGCTCCTCGTCTCGGTGATGATCTGGGACGGGATCTACAGCCTCCCCGAAGCCCTCCTCAGCCTCGCCCTCCTCCTCGTATACCTCATCTACGCCCTGAGAGCCGAGAGGGTGGCCGATGAGGTGAGGGCGAGGTTTTTGGAGGAGGAGGGGATCGCCCAGCCGAAGAGGAGGAAGCTCAGCCCCAAGATCTACATGAAGCTGGCTTTGAGCGCCTTCTTCCTCTACCTGGGAGCCAACTATACCGTCGTCTCGGTGGTGAAACTCTCGGAGATGGTGGGGATAGGGACCGAGATCATAGCCGCCAGCGCCGTCGCCCTGGGGACGTCGCTTCCGGAACTCGTAGTCTCCGTCAGGGCCGCCGCCATGAACAAGCCGGAGCTGGCCATAGGGAACGTCCTGGGGTCGAACATCTTCAACTCCCTGGGGATCATGGGAGTCTCGGCGCTCTTCGGCACCCTCGTCATCCCGGCGGCGATTACCGGCTTCGTCATGCCGATGATGATCGTCGCCACCCTCCTGTACTTCGTAATCATCTGGGAGAAGGAGATAACCCTCTGGGAGGGGTGGATGCTGGTGATATTTTACGTCTTCTTCCTGGGGAAGCTCTTCGCCCTCTTCTGAGGCGGCGATGGATGGACGGGATAAAATATTTAATGCTTTGAAGAAAGAGATCCTCCCATGCTCAAGAGGTTCCTACCCCTCCTCTTATTCACCACCCTTGCGGCGTCCCTCTGGGCTCTCAATTCCGTCTACCCAAACCCCCTCCTCCACAGGGCCTTCATCACCGCCGTCGCCGTCGCCATAATCCATCTCCTCTTCAAACACCTGTTCGAGGAGCTTCTCATCGGGAGGATAACCGTCTCCAAGACCAGGTACTCCTTTCGAAAGACGGTCTCGATACTTTACCTCGTCGTCCTCGTCGCCGTCGTCATGAACATCTGGATCGAGAGCACCCAGAGCCTACTCGTATCCTACGGGATCGTCGCCGCCGGCCTCGCCATAGCCCTCCAGGACCTATTCAAAAACTTCTTCGGAGGGATCGTCATCTTCGTCACCGGGATATACCGGGTCGGCGACAGGGTCGAGATCGGCTCGATGATGGGAGACGTCATCGACATCGACATACTCTATACCACCCTCATGGAGATGGGGGAGTGGATGTCGGGAGATCAGGCCACCGGCAGGCTGACGATGATACCGAACGGGTACATCCTCTCCGGTTCGGTCAACAACTACACCAAAGATCACTCCTTCCTCTGGGACGAGATCAGCATCCCCATAACCTACGACAGCGACTGGAAGGAGGCGGTGACAAAGATCCTCGCCGTCGTCAGGAGGGAGACGGCCAGCGTCGGCCGGGACGCCGAGGAGAGCCTCACCACCCTGGAAGAGAAGTACTACCTCCCCAGGAAGGTGGTGGAGCCCGCCGTCTTCATCACCCTGACAGACAACTGGGTAAACTTCGACATAAGATACGTGACGATGGTGAGGGAGAGGAGGAGTACGAAGAGCAGATTGAGCCGGTTGATCCTCGAAGAGATCGAGAAGTCCGATGATATTAAGCTCGCCTCCACCACCATTGATATCGTCGGATTTCCCGAATTTCGGCTCGGGGCCAGCGAGACGGGCCCGGAGAATGGGGGTCGATAATGGCCCGGCACTTGAAGATCAGGACGAATAAGGTGGGCCTGCCCCCGGGGACCCTCGTCCACGTCGGCGAAGAGAGGACCGAACCCGTCCGGATCACCGTCATGGACTACGACCAGGACCAGCTTCGCGAGTTCTGCCCTACATCCATAGATCAGTGCTCCGATTATAGGGATCGCCCCTCAGTCACCTGGATCAAAGTCGTGGGGGTCCACAGGCCGGAGGTGATAGAGATGATCGGCAACTGCTTCGGCATCCACCCTCTCGTCCAGGAGGACGTGGTCCACACCGAACAGCGGCCGAAGATGGAGGACTTCGACGATTACATCTTCATCGTCCTGAAGATGCTGAAGAGCGTCGATGACGAGTCGGGAGATGAGCAGATCAGGTCGGAGCAGCTGAGCCTGATCGTAGGCAGGGGTTTTCTCATCTCCTTCCAGGAGACGGAGGCAGACGTCTTCGATCCCGTCAGGGATCGGATCAGAAAGTCGAAGGGGAAGATCAGGAGAAAGGGGGCGGACTACCTCGCCTACTCCCTGATAGACGCCGTCGTCGACCACTACTTCTTGATTCTGGAGGAGGTGGGTGAAGAGTTGGAGGTCCTGGAGGAGGAGCTCTTGGCCGGCCCCACCCCCGACGCCTCCCAAAAGATCCACCAGATGAAGCGGGAGATGATATTCCTCCGAAAGTCGGTCTGGCCCCTCCGGGAGGTGATAAGCCGCCTCTCCCGGGGCGAGTCGGAGATCTTCACCGAGCCGATGGGGATCTACTTCCGGGACGTCTACGACCACACCGTCCAGGTGATCGAGGCGATCGAGACCTTCAGAGAGATCCTCTCGGGGATGCTGGAGATCCACCTATCCTCCATCAGCAACAGGATGAACGAGGTGATGAAGGTCCTGACGATCATCGCGACCATCTTCATACCCCTCACCCTCGTCGCCGGGATCTATGGGATGAACTTCGAGTACATGCCGGAGCTCCGCTGGCGGTACGGATACCCCGCGGTCCTGGTCTTAATGGCATCGGCAGGGGCTATCATGCTCATCTACTTCCGGAGGAGGAGATGGATATGAAGGTTCCAGACGGGTGATAGCGTGATACTTCGATTGATAGAGATGGTCATCCCGGAGGAGGAGAAGGAGGGGCTTGAGAGGGTGCTGACGAGGGGCGGCCAGACGCTCCTCGGAATCTGGATCGAGCCGGTCCAGGGGGTCTGGGATAGGCCCCTCAAAGGGGTCTGGAATAAGAGCTTCGATAAAAGGGAGATCCTCGTCCGGATCCTCGTTTCCACAGAGGAGTCGGAATCGGTCATCAACATGCTCGACGCGCGGTTCAAGAAGGTGGCCGGGTACAGGATAGTCGTCCTCCCGGTGACGGCGTCTCTTCCGAGGCCCCACATAGACGAGGTGAAGGAAGAGATGGGACCTTCCGCACCCAAAGGCAAGAACAAGAAAGGGAGTGAGCGGATCGGAAGGGAGGAGCTATACGCGGAGGTCGCCTCCGTAGGCGTCTCAAAGGTCTACGTCTTCATGGTCGTCCTCTCTTCCATCGTCGCCGCCTTCGGCGTTCTGAAAGATAACGTTGCGGTCATCATCGGGGCGATGGTCATCGCCCCCCTCCTCCTTCCCAACGTCTCCCTCTCTCTTGCGACGATCCTCGCGGACATCGGCCTCGCCAGAAGGGCTCTGAAGGCGAATATCGTGGGGGTGGGGACCGCCATCGCCATCTCCTACGTTCTGGGGTCCTTCCTCCCCGTCGATCCGGGTGGCTCCGAGATCGCCAACAGGACGGTGGTGGGGCTCGGCGACGTCGCCCTCGCCCTCGCCTCGGGGAGCGCTGGCGCTCTAGCCTTCACCACCGGGGTCTCCGCGACCCTCATTGGGGTTATGGTGGCGGTGGCCCTCCTCCCGCCTCTAGTCGCCTTCGGCCTCCTGATGGGCTCGGGCAACGAGAGCCTCGCCTGGGGGGCGATGCTCCTGTTCATTGCGAACTTCATAGCCATCAACCTCTCGGGGGTCGCGACCTTCCTCGCCCAGGGGATCCGGCCCCAGAGGTGGTCTGAGGCGAAGAGGGCGAAGAGGGCTTCAATAGCCGCGATGGCCCTATGGCTATTGATGCTCGCCCTCCTCGTCTACATAATCCTCGGATGGCGCCAGGGGATCGTGATATGACGGTTCGATCCGTCTGGTGAAAGTGAAGGGCGAAGATCATAACCGTGATGAGAGAAGATCCGGGATCGAGGTCGTCCTGAGGAGAGTTGATCTTGGCTGATCCGAATGTCCCCTCCACCGAAGACGGTGACAAAGGTCCCGAAGAGGTCGTGAAAGTCGTCAGGCAGGTGACCCTGGCGGGCCTCGCCATAAACCTGGCCTTATCGGCCGTGAAGTTTGCGGCAGGCGTCCTCGGCAACAGCCAGGCGGTGGTCGCCGACGCCGTCCACAGCCTCTCAGACACCGCCACCGACGTCGCCGTCCTGGTGGGGGTGAAGTTCTGGACCAAGCCCCCTGACGGCTGCCACCCCCACGGCCACCAGAGGATTGAGTTTCTGGTGACGATCTTCATCGGCCTCCTCCTCGCCGCCGTCGCCCTGGGGCTCGTCTACAACGCCCTCGTGACCCTCAACGAGCCCAATCGGAGCCCTCCTGGCCCCATCGCCTTCTTCGCCGCGCTCCTCTCCATATTCACAAAAGAGCTCCTCTACCGCTGGACTATCTCGGTGGGGATCGAGATCAGGTCCACCGCCCTCATCGCAAACGCATGGCACCACCGATCCGACGGCCTCAGCTCCATCCCAGCGGCGGTGGCCGTCGCCGGGGCGGTCCTCGTCCCCGGCCTAGCCTTCCTCGACCACCTGGGGGCTATGGTCGTCTCCATCTTCATATTTCAGGCGGCGTGGAAGATCGTCCGCCCCTCAGTGGAACAGCTCGTCGACCGCGGAGCTCCAGAGGAGATCTGCCGCGGGATCGAGCAGCTCGCAGCCACCACCCCCGGCGTCCGGGCGGTCCACGCCATCCGGACCCGCCACATCGGGTCGGGGATCGAGGTCGACCTCCACGTGCTCGTCGACCCCGTGATCTCCGTCGAGGAGGGGCACAGGATCTCAGAAGAGGTGGAGCGCAGGCTCGTAGAGTACGTCTCGGACGTTGTGGACGTCGTCGTCCACCTCGAGCCTTACAACGCCGAGGAAAGGAGATGGAGATAGAGATGAGATCTTCTCTAGACCCCCACCCCTCCACAGCGAGGTGAGAGGGGCAGAAGCCGCCCTCCCGGGCCGATCCGCTTTCGCCAGCGGAGGGGAGGCAGAGTTGATGGGTGAGTTTAAAAGGAGATATGAGGTTTGCAAAACTGAAATAAGAGCGAATAATGATTGTCAGATCATATAGAACGATTAAATCTACTTTTATCAGAAACTGAACGGTTTTAACTGGAGGGAACGATATCTGAACCGTCAAAGTTCGGCTCCGTTCGGCTCTAATTTTATCTATCGTTCAGGCCGAGGGGAGATCCGTCGGGGTGATGGCTCCAGGAGAATAGAGCAGATATTCCTCGACGGTGAGGTGCAGAATATGAGACTAGGAAAGTATTTGATGACTTTGGCGGTGGTCTGCCTTCTGGCGACGCCCGGCATGTCAGCCCCAAATTGGGGTGAGAAGGGTGACGGGTCCAGAATGATGAACTGTGGCCCCATGGACCGAGGTATGGATCGAGGTTATATGGTCGGAGGCTTCTGGGGGGGCTTTCCCCTCGGGGAGGATCTGACCGCTGAAGAGATGGAGAATATGACACTCGCAGAGCTCCGGGATATGAGAGAGGAGAAGAGAGCCGAGATGGAGAATATGACCCCCGCGGAGCTCCGGGAGCTCAAAGAGCAGAAGTGGGCCGAGATGGAGAATAAGACGATGAGAGAGCTCCGGGAGACGAGGCGAGAGAGGCTCGACCGTGACCGTCCCTTCCTCGGCCTCAACGTCTGCCTCCTCTTGACCGACCTGACGGCAGAAGATCTCGAGGGGATGACCGAGGAGGAGATCGAGGCGCTCAGAGAGGAGAAGACCGCCGAGCTCGATAACATGACCCTCGCTGAGATCGAGGCTCTGAAGGAGGATAAGAGGGGCGAGATGGAGAATATGACCCTCGCTGAGCTGAGAGAAGATAGAGAGGTCTGCGCGCTGATGGGATCTGGCGTTGGACGAGGTCTTTGCGGATGGGGAGAGATCGGGGACCGAAGCATAATGGAGAGGGCAAAGGTGATGCAGGGTAGGGGAGATTCGAAGGATCGGATGAAATTCGGCTCCGATGGAAGGAGCTTCAAGCGGTGAGCTGGAGGGTATGAAGGACTTTGCAGGGCCCACGATCCGGCTCCAGGGGACCGCTACATCCGGCCCCCGGGGCTTCCAATCGGATCGTGGGCCGAAAGGCCCGCGCCTCTGAGAACTATGGTGACCCGAGATGACCAAAGAGATGAGCGTCGCTGATAATCCGGTCGGCCCTTCCCCTACTCCTTTGAAGACCGTCTCCTCGAGGAGAGGCTTCGCCACGGGACCTGCGGGATCGTCGCTTAAAGCCGACCGTCCCGTGAGGGTAGAGATCGAAGGGCTACGGCTTCTCAGCCCTGCCCAGATCAAAGACCTCCTCTTGAAGAGAAAGAGCCTCGAAGAGGTCAAGATGCTCATCGAAGAGGAGGCGAACCCCACATTCATATACCGGGGCAAGATGAGCCTCGACGGCGAGACCTTCAGGCTGGTGGGCGTCGAGTTTCGACCCCGGGGCCCTGAAACGGTCCTCAGGGCGAGGATCGCCGAGGTTCGAGAAAGCGGCGGAGGAATCTGGTCCGATGATGTCGAAGGAGAGGTCGTCGGGCGGATAGAGACGAAAGGGGACTTCTCAGAGGAGGTCTCTGAAGGCGTCTCAGATGCACCGGGGACGATGGTAATATATCGGGGGGCTCTCGCCGGCAGGTACGCCCTCCGCCTGGACCCCAGCATCGAGGATGGATCTATTTGAAGCTGATAAAGACGTATCTCGTCGTGGGATTGGTCCTCTCCTTCGTGACGACCGCCCTCTCCTCCCCCTTCGAAGGACCACCTCCCCAGGGGAGGCCCTTCTCAGAGGTTCAAAGACCCGGATACTCCGATCAGGGGGACCGGCTCCCTCCGGGCGGCCCCTTCCGAGCCGAGGGGCTCGCCCTGAAGAGGGGCGACGCCTGCTTCCTCCATATATGGCTGATCGATACCGAGCGGATCCCTCCAGCCCTCGCCAGAGGTCTATTGAGGGAGAACAGGAGCATCGACGAGATCAGGGAAGAGATCGGGAAGTCCAGGGGGACGACGACCCGGGGAGGGATGATCCTGGGAGAAGACCGATACGCTCTGGTGGAGATCAACCAGACCTTCGATGAAAACTGCTCCTTCCTGGACGCCGATCTCATGGAGTTCATCGATATATTGAAGAGCCCAGAAGGCCGGACCATCGGTCACATCAACATCATGATCTGTGAAGAGGGCGGCCTATGGTCCGGTGACGGCAACCTCACCATAAACGAACGCGGCGAGGTGGCGAGCTACAGGCTGACCTTCGTGCCTCTTCCCGAGACAGACGGGAACGGCCGGCCAGCTGCCGTTGCCGGAGGCGGACGGCATCCATGGTAATGAGCCCCAGGTGACTACGAGCTGGCATATAAACCTGGACGGCATCTCGTCTTCTTCCCGGTCGCCGTCCTCATCGACAGCAAGTGTATGAAGACGGAGATGATGGCGATCATCTCCGGCCCCGGACAAAAAAGCCCTCTGGCCGAAGCGGACGTCTCAGTCTACCTACTCTCCCTCGCCAGAGGGCCGGGACCGCGGGGCCGGTTCCCACCCTGCCGTGGGTTACAGATATCGAGATCATCCCAGAAAACCGCCCCGATAGCTCCCCGGCGAGTCACCCTCCAATTTTCTGCTCATCCCTCCAAACCTCGCCGGGGGGCCGGGAAGACGGGAACGGATCTATAGGTGTTCGGTTTTTCGGCCGTCAAGTATAGGTGATCAGTTTTCAGCCGTTAAGTCCCAGATTCAAAGGTCGTCGGCTTTGAACCGACCGCACATACAGATTCGTTCAGGAGAAGTGGAAAACCCTTTTATAGAAGATCAAATAGTCAGATCCTGAGAAGGAGGCAGTTTATGGCATCATTAGGTGGACAGCCGATATTGATTCTCAAACAGGGATCTCGCAGAGAGCGGGGAAAAGAGGCGATGGCGAACAACATCATGGCGGCGAGGGCCGTCGCCAAGGCGGTACGATCCACCCTGGGGCCCAGGGGGATGGACAAGCTCCTCGTCGACACCATCGGTGACGTGACGATAACCAACGACGGGGTCACCATCCTCCGGGAGATGGAGGTGGAACACCCCGCCGCCAAGATGCTGGTGGAAGCGGCAAAGGCCCAGAACGACATCGTCGGCGACGGGACGACGACCGTGGCGATACTGACGGGAGAGCTCCTCAAGAGGGCGGAGGAGCTGATGGATCAGGGGGTCCACCCCACGATGATCGTCCAGGGGTACAACGAGGCCGCCGATAAGGCGATCGAGGTTTTGGAGGGGATGGCAAAAGAGGTCACCGGGAAGGATAGGGATCTATTGGAGAAGATAGCCCTCACAGCCATGACCGGAAAGCTCGCCGGGACCCCCGACATCAAGATCTCAAAGCACGCCGTGGACATGGTGTTGGCGGTGACCGAGGAGACCGACGACGGCAAGAAGGTCGTATCCCTCAAGAACGTCATCGTCGAGAAGAAGGCCGGAGAGAGCATGGACGACTCCGAGCTATTCCAGGGGATCATCATCGACAAAGAGCGGGTCCACTCCAACATGCCAAAGAAGGTCGAGAACGCCAAGATCGCCCTCCTGGGAACCCCCATCGAGGCTAGGGACACCGAGACGAAGGCCGAGATCTCCATCACCTCCTCCGACCAGTTCAAGATCTTCGCAGAGCAGGAGAAGGAGGCGATAAAGAAGGTGGTGGGCAAGGTGATCGCCACCGGCGCCAACGTCGTCTTCTGCCAGAAGGGGATCGACGACCTCGCCCAGAGCCTCCTCGCGAAGGCGGGGATCGTTGCCTTCCGCAGGATCAGGAAGACGGACCTGAAGAAGCTGGCCAGAGCCTCCGGCGGAAATATCGTGACCAACCTCGACGAGATGACGCCTAAAGACCTGGGAAGAGCAGATCTGGTAGAGGAGAAGAAGGTGGGAGGAGCTCATATGACCTTCGTTACGGGCCTCGCCCAGGAGGGGACGGTCTCTCTCCTCATCCGAGGAGGAACCCAGCAGGTCGTCGACAGCCTTGAGAGGGCCCTCGACGACGCCCTCCACGCCGTCGCCGCCGCCGTCGAGGACGGGACCCTCGTCGCGGGCGGAGGTGCCCCAGAGGTGGAGCTCTACCTGAAGCTGAGAGAGCACTCCGCGAACTTCAAGGGGAGAGAGCAGCTCGCCGTAGCGAAGTTCGCCGAGGCGATGGCGGAGATACCCAAGGCCCTCGCCGAGAACGCCGGCTTTGACGCCATAACCAAGCTGACGGAGATGAAGAGCAGCCACGAGGCGGGGATGATTACCGGCGGCCTCAACGCCCTCGACGGCAAGATCGTGGACATGTGGGCGATGGGGGTCGTGGAGCCGCTCCGGGTGAAGACCCAGGCGATCAAGTCCGCCACCGAAGCCGCCAACCTGATCCTCAGGATCGACGACGTCATCGCGTCCAAGAGGACGGAACAGCCCCCGGCCGGGGCGGGGATGGGAGGAATGCCCGGCGGAATGTGCGGGATGCCCGCGGGGATGGGCGGCATGGGGATGCCACCAGGGATGATGTGAACCCAGCTGATGAACCCCCCCTCGTTTCGGGGGGGGGATATCTTGAACGAAAAGAAGATGGACGGCTCTGGCCCCAGGAGGCGGATCCGGTTCGATCCGTCTCCGGGAGAGATCGATCTGAAAAGATGTGGCGGGACCCAATCCGAAGACGGCGCCTCCTCCCGACCCGCCACCTCAGATTTTTTTGCAGCTCAAGACAAGAGGCCCAGCAAAGACCTTCTTTGGCTCTTATGGAGGCGGGGGGGCAGGGGTAGAGAAAACCCCGGTCTTTAGGCCGGGGATGAATCGTACCCCGCCTTAAGCTATTAATGCTTAAGGCCTTCAAATATAGGATCTATCCGACAAAAGCACAGCGGTCTAAGATGGAACAGACCTTGGAGCTGTGTAGATGGACCTATAACGAGACTTTGGCATATCGAAAAAACTTTTTCGAACAAGAAGGCAAATCCATATCTAAGTATGAGACTCACAACTTGCTGCCAGAGTGGAAGAAAAACAAACCAGAACTAAAGAAGGTATTCTCTCAGACCCTCCAGAACGTCCAAGAACGGGTA
>Ga0334888_1002378_pt1 | contig 20824 bp, 17 predicted proteins | sample GraSluR1_MG_FD_207227 | JGI IMG/M metagenome (GOLD analysis project Ga0334888, IMG submission 207227) | Sludge microbial communities from methane-producing bioreactor in Wageningen University, Netherlands - Granular Sludge_3_08-R1 | ecosystem: Engineered > Bioreactor > Anaerobic > Unclassified ...
GTCCGCATCACGTAAGATCAAGCCGGAGAGAATGTTAAGTGCGTTTAGGCGGGTTGTCTCGTCGGGACTTCGCGCCAGCCGAGCGTAGTAGGCCGTCCGCACGATCGGCCATGCGATGACGCCCCCCAGCAGGCCGCAGAGGGCAATCATCATGACCAGGCTCGCCCGAGCGAGAATGGGCCGAGGCGATCGAGGGAGACCGGGAATACGGTGCCTTACGCGCCGCATGGAGACGCCTCCCCACGGGTCAGCCGAAGCGACGAGCGTTCAGACCGGGCGCAGAAGCGACCGATAAACGTGGGTACGCCGTACCGCGGACACGCTGAATGAGAGAACCACCGCTCATCACGGTCATTCTGGCCACGTACAACCGTCGTGAGGTGACACTGTCGACGCTGGCGCGGGTGGTCGCTTCCGCGGGGCCGAACTACGGCGTACACGTCGTGGCGGTGGACAACGGCTCGCGCGACGGCACGGCCGAAGCGATCAAGCAGCGTTTTTCCGACGTGACGGTGTTGCGTGCGCCGCGTAACCTGGGCAGTTGCGCCAAGGCGCTGGGGATTCCCCATGCGCAAGGGGAATACGTCGTGTTTCTGGACGACGACAGCCACCCCCGTCCCGGTTCGCTCTCGCAGATGCTGCATCACTTTGAGGCGAACCCCGACTTGGGCGCGGCCGGCTTCCGCGTGCATCTGCCGGACGGTTCGCAGGAGTCTGCCGCGCTGCCCGAGGTGTTCGTCGGCTGCGGTGTCGGGTTCCGGACGCGGGCCCTGCAGGACGCGGGCGGGCTGGACGGCGACCTGTTCATGCAGGCGGAGGAATACCACTTGGCGTTCCGACTCGTGAATGCCGGCTGGTCCATTCGCCTGTTTGACGATCTGCACGTGGAGCATCTGAAGACCCCGCGGGCCCGTCGTCGCCGCCGCACGACGTTCCTGGACACGCGCAACAACCTGCTGCTGGCCGCCCGGTATCTGCCCGACCCATATTACACGATCTACGCGGAAGACTGGCGTCAGCGGTATGGCTGGCTGGCCCGCTCGGCCGGTCACCGTTCGGCCTTCCTGCGCGGCTGGGTGGCCGGCGCGATGCGAGGCCGGCGTGACCGACAGGATGAGGTCTGGCGTCCTCAGCAACTGAGGCCGGCGGCCCTGGAAACGCTGTTCCGCCTGGAATTCGTGCGGCGAAAGCTCACAGAGCTGCACGCGGAGGGCGTCCGGCGGGTCGTGCTGGCCGACCTGGGCAAGAACGTGTACGCCTTTCACGCCGGGGCCGCCCAGGCGGGGATACAGGTATCGGCCATCGCGGACGACGGCTTTGCGGCTGCCGGTCGGTCCTACCGCGGCACGCCGGTGGTTCCACTGGAGCGTGTCGACGGATTGGCGCCGAACGCCCTGGTCATCGCCAACATGTCCCCCGTCCACGCGAACCGGACGCGGCAGCGGCTTCTGCAGCAGTTTTCCCTGCCCGTTTTCGACTGGTTCTCACGTCCGGCGGTACCCGCTCCGACGGCAAATCGCGCTTTGCGAGCCGCCGCCATCCCGGCTACAATTCGGGACTTCGATTGACCCTGAGGTCCCGAAAACCCCTGTTCTCCGCGGGAGGCGTCCATGGCTGCTTTGAACGTTCAGGATATCCGCAACGTGGTGCTGGTGGGACACGGCGGCGCCGGGAAAACGTCCCTGGCCGAGGCCATGCTCCACAAGACCGGCGCGACCAACCGGCTGGGCAGCGTGCAGGACAAGTCCTCCGTTCTCGACTCCGCGGAGGACGAGAAGGAGAAACTGTGCTCCATCGACTCGGCGGTTTGTCACGTAACTCATGCCGGCAAGCACATTAACATCGTGGACACCCCGGGCGGGATCGACTTCTGCGGGCAGGCGATTGCGGGCCTGATCGCCGCGGAAACCGCGATTCTGGTCATCTCCGCCAGCGCCGGGATTGAGGTGAACACCCGCAAGATGATGGAGCGGGCCGGGCGGTACGGGCTGGGGCGGTTCATCGTCGTCAACAAGATCGGGGCGGAGAACGTCAACATCGAGCCACTGCTCGGCGCGATTCAGGAGATGTTCGGGCCGCAGTGCCAGCCGTTGAACCTGCCGGCGCCCGGGATGAAGAGCGTCGTGGATTGCTTCGGCCAGGACTCGGGGGACACGGCGTTCGGCGACGTGGCCGCCGCCCATGAGGGTTTCGTGGAGGCCATCGTCGGGTCCGACGAAGCCCTGATGGAGAAGTACCTCGGCGGCGAGGCCACGAATGAGGAGATTCGGGCCGCGGCGGCCAAGGCGGTGGCCGCCGGGGAGTTGATCCCCATCCTGTTTACCGACGCCCGGACCGATGTCGGCGTCGCCGAGTTGTTGGACGCGATCTGCACGTTTGTCCCCAGCCCGCAGGCGGGCCTGAAGCGAGTGCTTAAGCGAGAGGCGGATGAGGTCGAGATCAACCCCGCAGACAGCAACTTCGTCGGGCAGGTGTTCAAGGTCACCAACCGGGCCAACATCAAGTACATCACCCTTCGCATCTTGTCCGGCAAGCTGACCAGCGACATCTCCCTGCACACGGTCGAGGAGAAAAGAGGGCTGCGGCCCGGCCAGTTGCATCGCTCGCAGGGCGACCAGCTCAGCGACCTGTCGGAGGGCGTCGCCGGCGACCTGATCACGCTGGCGAAGCTGGACGTGAAGGTGGGAGACACCCTGTTCACGGGTCCGGGAGGCGTGATCGAGATGCCGCCGATGCCGTCCCCGATGTGCGCTAAGGCCATCACGCCGCAAAGCCGCGGCGACGAGGAGAAGGTGTCGGTGGCCCTTCGCCGATTCACCGAGGAAGACCCCTGCTTCCGGATCGAGCGAATTGCCCAGACGCACGAGTTGGTCGTACAGGGCGTGGGCGAGCTGCACCTGCAGACCGTCCTCAACCGGATGGCCAGGCAGTTCAAGCTCCACGTGGACGTGCATCCGCAGAAGATTCCGTATCGCGAGACGATCATGGGCTCGGCCATGAATGTGGAGTACACCCATAAGAAGCAGACGGGCGGGGCCGGGCAGTTCGGCCGCGTCATCATCAACCTGCTGCCCAACGAGCGGGGGGCCGGCTACGAATTCTTCGACAAGATCTTCGGCGGGGCCATCGATCTGTCCTTCCGGCCCAGCGTGGACAAGGGCGTTCGCCAGCAGTTGGAAGAGGGCGTGCTGGCAGGCTATCCCGTCGTGGACGTGAAGGTCGAACTGATCGACGGCAAGACGCACCCGGTGGACAGCAAGGACATCGCCTTCCAGATCGCCGGGCGCGGGGCCTTCAAAGAGGCGTTCATGAAGGCCAAGCCCGTCCTCCTGGAGCCGATCGTCTTCATCGAGGTGACGGTGCCCACCGAGTACGTCGGCGACATTCTGGGCGACATCGCGTCGCGTCGCGGCCGGCCCGAGGGGCAGGACTCGCTCCCGGGTGACCTGGCCGTGGTCAAGGCCAAGGTCCCGCTGGCCGAGGTGTCGGATTACAACTCCCGGCTGTCCAGCATTACGGGCGGCCAGGGCAGCTTCTCGATGGAGTTGTCGCACTACGAGCAGGTCCCGTCGAACGTCCAGCAACAGGTGGTGGCGGCGGCTCAGAAAAAGAAGGAAGGAGACTAGGCAGCCCGCATAATCCACATATTTGACCCGTACTCTGCATTGTTCCCAGGTTCCCAACTTGGCGGAATATGTAGTTCAACTCACTGCTGGGAAAGGATTTACAATCGGATTGCCTGTCCATGGATATGGATGGCGTGATCGCGCGTGCCCGTCTGGCGTTTGCCTTCCGCGAGGACCGTGCCTATGGTGATTATGGAACGATTTATGCGGACGTTCGCCTTCGGGCGTGAACCATAGCGCTTTTCCCCTCCGGAAAGCACCGGGCCTGTCCCCCAAAGGACAGCCCGGTGTTTTCTTTTTTCTGCGATGGGTCCTCCGTCGCCCCGCGGTTTCTGGCGAGCCGGCCTGCCCCGAGCCACGTCCTTCAGAGGTGCTCAATGAACAGAGATCTGCCGCGAAGCGCGCGCATCCGGGTACGTATGATCTCGGCCACGTGGTCGGCCCCTCGAACACCGCAGAGCGTGACGGATCGATGGGAGGCATCGGTCGAGAGCACTTCAACGGACCCGAGCCCGAAGAGCCGATCAATGACGGTCTTGTGGACACGTACGTCATCCACGCGGATCAGCTCGGTCTGGTCAATGGTCAGCCGGAGGATTCCGCGGTCGAGGAAAAGTCTCTCCGCGGTCACCCGATAGCGTGATCCGTAGATCCGCAGGAACAGGCGCGCCGCGATGAACAGAGCCGACAGGGTGATGGGGACCCCTGCGACGTACCACGCGGCGGCGCCCGAGAGGGCGTCGATCCGGGCGATCAGCAGGGTGTACAGGATGGCGGCGGCGAACCAGAGCCCGATGCCGCCGGCATGGTGAAGCCAGTGGGTCCGTCCCGCCCAGAGGTCGTGTTCGGGCGCCTTGGGGGGGGTGGCGGCCGGGCTCGGTGCAAGCCGGGGCTCATCGCGAGTCTCGTTCATCTGTGGTTCCGGGTCCATGGGGTGCCCCTAAAAGAGTGTCTGGGATCGCCTTGACGAACGCGAGGGCCTATCGTATCGCGGAGCCGTCCGGTTGGCACCTGCGTTGCCGCCCCCGGGCCACGCCGGTGTGTCGGCCCGTCGCCGTCCGGGCGAGGGGAGGCGCGTGACGACGTGGGAATTCCGGTTTTTCGGCGGTTGTTTTCGGGTTGCGGAACCCTTCCGGCCGATGTAACAAATCCCCGTGAAACCGGCTTGACGAGGGGGCGCGTCCTACTAGACTGCTGGCGCGATTCGCCCGTCGGGCACGCGAGGTGGATTGTCGGTGAGGCAAGTTCAGCGTTTTCGAAGCGAGCGAGAAGCTATGGTACATCAGGAGTTCGGACAACCTGCTCTGGGAGTTGAGACGCTTCATAGTGAGTTCGTTCCGGTGCTGTTCGCGGCGGGAATGGGGCAGGCACGCTCATGCAAGGCGTTGCTGGAGGCCAACAACATTCCCGTGGTTCTCGAGAGCGAGCGCGGCCTCGACAAGATTTACAGTGCGTTCGCCCGGTCCGTTCCCGTGCTGGTGCCGGACAGCATGCACGACCGGGCGTCGGAGTTGATTGCCGAGGCCGAGCGCAGCGGGGCGGCCGGGTTGCAGTGCAGCGGCGACGATGAAGACGAGGAATTCGAAGACGACCTCGACGACGAGGACGACCTCGACGACGAGGATTTCGACGACGATTTCGACGATTTCGACGACGACGAGGAGGAAGATCTCGACGAGGATTGAGCCGTCCGGCCTCGCAGGCAATCGCCCCGGCGGGGCCAAACCGCTTCCCGGACTCAAAGTACCCCCTCCGGTTGTCCGATAACAGCATCATGGATTCGATACCGACCAGTGCAGAGGACGGGCCCGGGGCGGGTACGGACCCCGCGCGCCCGCCGATGGAGCGTCGCCGCCGGACGGAACGCCGAGCGGGCGTGGAACGCCGCAGCGGGCTGGACCGGCGCCGCGGACCCGGGCGCCGGCGCGGCGATCTGCGTCGGGAGGCCGAGGAGGGGGAGATTTCGGGCGATCTGCTCGAATTCCTGATGGCCATCGACGAGTACAAACGCGTCAACGAGCGGCCGTTCCCCTCTTGGTCGGAAGTCTTTGAGATCGTACACTATCTGGGGTATCGTAAGGTGGCCCCCCGGGCGACCCACGTCAACGCGCCCAGCGATCCCAACCGACCGGGCGGCGGATAGGCACGGTTCGGGAGCGGGGTCCTCGGAGGCATGCAAGGAGACGGACACGGGATGGATCCGGCCGGACAGGTCATCCTGGTTCTGAAGGTATTGCTGCACGTCGGGCCCGTAGCAGCGTACTTCATCACGCTGGGTCTGGTGAACAGCCAGTCCAGCCCCAAGATGGTGGACGCCCGGACGGATTTCCTCGCGCTGACCTTCGTCTTCTGCCCGTTGCTGTATTGGCCGGTGCCCGGTCTGGTCCAGAGCGGCTTGTGGTGGGTCGTCCTGCTCGGGCTGGCCGTTCTGCTGCCGGTGTTCCAGTCGTTTCTGAGTCGGGTCGGGGAAGGGTGGGTGGTCTACAACATCTCCGACCGCCGGGCGATCCGCCTGCTGGACCGGGCCGCGCGTGAGTTAGGCCGGTCCTGCTCGTGGGACGACCGCACGCTGCGGCTGGATGACGGCCGCGTGAGCCTGCGGCTCTCTGCGTTGCCTGTGCTGCGGAACGTCACCGTGCATGTGCAGACGAATGACGACGAGGGTCGGCGGGTTGCGGCGGCCTTTCGCGAGCGGTTTTCCGCCCTGTTGTCCACGCACCAGTTGCTGCCCTCGGTGACCGGCTCGTGCCTGTTGCTGCTGGGCGTCGGCCTGATGATGCTGCCCCTCTGGATGATGTCGCGGCACAGCGCCGCCATCGCGGAGGTGGTCAACCGCTGGCTGCTGAGTTGATCCGTTCCGCCGGTCCGGCCTTCCAGCCACGTCAGTTCCAGCCTCTGCGTACGCGCAGTCCGGGAGCCCTGCACCCTGAGACGGTGCTCTCGGGGTGTGGCACCGGCCTCAGGCGGGGCCGGGAGTCCGATCCTCTTGCGGGTCCTCCGAACGAAGCAACGTCAGAGAGAAGCAGGCCCCCGTGGACGACGTGGACGGGCAGAGGGTTAACCTCCCCCCGAGAAGGCGGGCCCAGCTTCGGGCGAGGGCCAGGCCCAGACCGATGCCGCCCGGCTGGGCGGCGGTCGCGGACCGCCCGCGTCGGAACGGTCGGAAGATCACCCGCCGGTCGCGGCGGCGGATGCCGGGGCCGTTGTCCTGCACGTCCAGGCGAAGGTCACCGTTGTCGGCAGCCGCGCGCAGCACGACCCGTGGCGGGTCCCCGTCGGCGGCGTATTTGCAGGCGTTGTCGATGAGGTTTCCCAGGATCTGCGTGACGAGCTGCACGTCGGTCTGCACGATGCGATCCCCCATGCCGTTGAGGTCGACCTCCAGGGTGAGGCCGGCCCGCCGGCAGCGCTCCTCATACCGCTGCTTCACGTCGTCGATCAGCTCGCGGACCTGCACGGGGCGCGCGTTGAGCCGTGCGGTCTGATTCTCCACGCGTGAGTATTCGAGAATGCCGGAGACCAGGTCGGAGAGGCGTTGGGATTCGCCGCGCAGGGCCTCGATGTAGCTGCCGCGGCGGTCCTCGGGCACCAGGCCGTCACAGAGCATGTCCGTGTAGAGGCACAGCGTGGTGAGCGGCGTGCGCAGCTCGTGGGTGACCGCGTACGCAAACTGCGAACGGCGCTCGCTCATGACCAGCAGGCTGCGGATGCCGATGCCCACGGCCACCAGGGCCAGCAGGGCCGCGCCCCACGCAAACCACAGCGTCGTGTCCGTCCCCTGCCAGACCGAAAGGCCGGCCAGGGCGACCGGTTCGGTGGCGAGCCGCACCGGGATGGAGGCCAGGGTCACTTCGGGGTCGTATTCGCCGCCGGGTTCGACGATCTCCAGTCGCGCGGAGTCGAACAGGTCGTGGATTTCCTCCAGCAGCAGCGCGGACAGCACCGGCCAATCCACCAGAAAGCCCTGGTAGACGGTGTAGCCCTCTGCCTCGACGGTGCGAACCATGGCGAGCATCGGCGTGTCCGCGCCGGGGTGCGTCATCCAGAGAGCATTCATCGGGCTGACGGTTACGGTGACGCAGCCCAGTTGGGCAAGCTGCCGAGGCGAATCGTTGAAGAGGGCGAAATTGTGGATGTTTCCCAGGGCCACGTCCGCCGGATCGCAGACCTGGGGCGGGCGGTTGAACTCCTGCAACGCCTGGGTCTGACTGAGGCGTGCCATGGGTTCCTGTCGCATTTGCCCGGCCTGCGGTTGCAGGCTTCGGGGGTGCGGCGAAGGCGTCTCCGCGGACGACTTCGACGAGACGTCCGCCGGTCGCTGCGCTCGTACTTCGGACTGGACCACTTCCGCGCCGGCCAGACGGTCCGCGACCACGTCGGCGTGGCCTTCTCCGATGCTCCAGAGACGGGGCGTCTGGGCAACGCTTTCCGCGAAGTCCGAGTAGGTGTACGACTCGGACAGGGACTCCAGTAGCCCCTGCTGCGCGACGGGCTCGCTGATTGCGGTCTGCGGCTCCCACTGCACCTGCACGTCGCCGATCGGAATCTGCGGAGAGCTCCAGCCGGTGCGCGGCGAGAGATGGAAGTGCAGGAGGATCCAGTGCTCGACGTTTCGGCGGTCCAGCAGGGGGGACGGTTCAATCACGCGCCCGGTCAGATCCTCGCCGGTGATGAGCGACGCTCTCGGGGCGAAGTAGTAGCTGGCGTACTCCCAGTAGGGGCGCGACGCTTCCTTGGCCAGCACGTTCATCACAAGCGGGTCGATCCGCCAGAGAGCCAGGCGCAACCGCCGCTGGTGGTCCTCCTTGATCTCGCCCAGCCGTTCCGCGTTCCGGAGCCGAAGCGAGACGGCACTGGCCCAGGTCAGACCGCCCAGCACCAGCAGGGCAATCAGGCCGAAGCACAGCGTTGCGAGCTTTGCACTTCGGGAGGCAGTGGACATGGGTCAGCTTCCAGTTTCCGCGGGCTCGGCCTCCGCCCGGACCTCCGGCCCCAGCATATAGCCCTGGCCGCGGACCGTCACCACCCAATCGCCGCCGGTCTCACGATCTTCGCCGGCGAGCTTGGCCCGCAGCCGCGTAATGTGCATGTCAATCGCCCGGGTCTCCAGTGACTCGGCGCTGATGCCCCAGACGTGGGTGAGCAGTTCCTCACGCGAGATGGTCCGGCCGTAGTTGGCGGCCAGATGCAGCAGCACGCCCGATTCCATTTCGGTCAGGGCCGCGCGCCGACCGTCGGCGAACACGACCTCTCGTCGCTGAAAGTCTACCGCGGCCCCCGGTCCCGTCAGGCCCCGGATGGCCGGGGGTCGCCCACCGCTGCGGCGGAGGACGGCCTCCACGCGGGCGAGCAATTCCCGGGCGGAGAACGGTTTGACGACATAGTCATCCGCACCCCGGCGCAGGCCGCGGACGCGGTCTTCCTCGGAGCCGCGTGCGGTCAGGATGATGACCGGCAGGTGCGTGTGCGTCTGGCGGAGTTGGGTCAGAACGTCGAGACCGTCCAGACCGGGCAGAAGCAGGTCGAGCAGGACCAGATCCACGCCGAGGCGGCGGGCCTCGACCAGGCCGGTGGGGCCGTCGGCCGCTTCGATGGCCTGGTAGCCGGCGGCCGTCAGGGCGTCGGCGATGCCGCGACGGATCAGCGCTTCATCCTCGATGACGACCACGCAGCGTTTCCTCACGACTGGCCCTCGAAGACGGGCGGTCGGCTTCCCACGCCCCCGGCTGCCTGGACGGGACGTGCGCCCGCGCCGCCCCGCGGAACACTCCCTTATCGTACCACCCGCGGGGCGAGCGTGGGGTAACCACATTGTAACAAAGACCGAGGGCCGGCACCCCCGGGCCGGCTCACGCAGGGACACGGTAGAGAAGGGCCGCCAGGGCGGCGGCGGTGATCGGCGACAGCAGCCAGCTCAGGCCGATCCGCTTGAGCTCGGTGGCGTGAACGGCCCGGGTGCCCCGCATCAGCCCGACGCCGACCACCGCGCCGATGATCGCCTGAGATGCCGAGACGGGCACCCCGATCCACGCAAACACGTGCATGGTGAACGCCTGGGCGGACGTGGCGACCAGGGCCGCGTACGCATCCATCCGCACCAGCCGGGCCCCCACGGTCATCATGACGCGCCGGCTGAACGTGATCGCACCCGCGCCGATGAAGACGCCCCCCAACAGGGCCAGACGGCCGGGATCGTGGAAGGGCTCCGTGCCGGCGTACACGCCGGTGACGTTGCCGACGTTGTTGGCGCCCAGCGTGTACGACCCGTACGCGCCCACCACCACGAGCAGCCCCCACAACACGTTGTCCCGCGTCAGCATGGACATTCGGGTGCGCTTGAGGACCTGACTGCCCAGTGTGTAGAGGATGCACGCAATGACGACCGCACCGATGGGCGTGGCCACCCAGCAGATAAGGATCTTGGGCAGTCCGGCCCAGTTCGGCGCGTTTTCGGTCAGGCCGATGCCGAGGATTGCGCCGACCACGGCCTGTGACGTGGAGACGGGGACACCTCGCCACGTCATGAACGTCACCACGATCGCGGCGGAGAGGGACGCCACCACCGCGGCCCGCAGGTCGTTCGGAGCGAGGGCCCCCAGCGTCTCGATGCCCGGCCGGCCCTCCAGCCACGCTCCCAGAACCACGCATACGGCGCAGACGATGGCGGCCGTCGAGAACCGGACAACCCGGGCCGCCACGGCGGTGCCGAACACGTTGGCCGCGTCGTTGGCCCCCAGGGCCCAGCCGAGGAATGCCCCGCCGCCCAGAGCGAGCATGTCACACCGTCCTCTTGATGGCCGTGATCCGGACGTGATCGGCCGCTTTCTCGGCCCGGTCGGCGATGTCGCCGATCTTGACGGCCAGATCGCGCAGGAGGATTTTGTGGCCGGTCTCGAGGTCGGACGCAAACACGCGTTCGATGATGCGGGATTCCGCTTCGTCCGCGCGGCTCTCCAGGTCGCCCACCCGGTCGGAGATATGCACGGCGGCGTTGTAGTCGTCAAAAAGCATGCGAACGGCCTTCACCATTTCCCGCGCGCAGGCCTGCACGCGAAGGAGGAGCTCCTGATAATCGTCCCGCAAGTCGGCGGGGACCTCCGTTCGCTCGAACCGGATGCGGCGGGCGACGGAATCGGCCGCGTTGGCGACGCGATCCACTCCCTCCAGCATGCGCAGCAGGTCGCTGCGTGATTCCGGAAAGAGGGCCTTGCCGTACAGCAGGATGGCCGCCTCGCGTCGCGTGTCGTCTGCCCGAGACTCCGCCCGGTGGGTGGCCTTGGCCTTCTCGACCACCTGATCATAGGGCGCGCCGGACAGCGCACACTCGAGGCACGCGGCCAGACAGGCCAGGCATTCCTCCACGCACTCGAGGTATCGGGCGATCAAGGCCTCCACGGCCTTCTGCTTGCGGCTGAAAAACACGGCACGACTCCAACGGGGGACGCGCCCGGTTCACGCCGGGACTTCCGGCGGAAGCGTACTTTGCGCGGGCGTGTGTCGCAACCGGTCGACGGATCAGGGGAGGGCGGATGCGGTTTCGACGGCATCCTTGCCGCCGCGTTTGGCCCGATACAGCGCCGCGTCTGCCGCCTGGAGCAACTCGTGGCCGGTCTGAACGCGACTGGCCCGCAGCGAGGCCACGCCCCCGCTCATGCTTACGGGCGCCCCCACGTTCAGCAGCCCTGCCCTCTGGCCGAACAGGCGGACCAGGCGTTCGGCCAGCCCCGCGGCGTCGGTCACAGATGCGCCGAACAGCAATACCACGAACTCGTCGCCGCCCAGGCGAACGCCGATGTCGGAGCTTCGCAGGGTGGCCCGCAACAGCTCTCCCACAAAGACCAGCAGCTCGTCACCGGCCGCATGGCCCAGTGTGTCGTTGACCTGCTTGAAATGGTCGATGTCCAGCGCGATGACCGCCAGGTCCTCCCCCGCGGCAAGCTGCTCCCGGACCAGGATCTCGAGTTGGTCGTCCAGGAACCGCCGGTTGCAGAGTTGCGTCAAAGACTCCACCCACGTTTCCTTGCGGGCCTGGTTCAGCATCGCCTCGATGCGGCGGGTCCGGTCCGCCACCCGGGTCTGCAGCGTGCTTTCCAGCACGTCGGCCCGCGTCTCCGCACGCCGGAGACGGTCGACAAGGTCCTGAACCGCACGCGCGAGCTCGCCCAGCTCGTCGCTGCGCCGGATCGGCAAGCCCTTTGCACCGTCCGCGCCCGGATCCGCCGCATGGCGAATCAGCACGGACAGCGATTGGCCCAGGGATCGACGCGCCCACGCCAGAACCGCCAGCGCCGTCATCACCGCCGCCACACCGGCCAGGAGCATGAAACGCATGATCCCCCCGGCGGTCATCGGGATACCGTCCGCCAGGGCCAGCACTACAACGTGACCGATGGCCGCGTCCTCCGGTCCCCTGCAGATTGGCGAGGAAACCCCGTACACGTCACGATCGACGCCGGCCACTCGCAGCGTCCGGCGAACGGGCGGCGTGCCGGGATCGACAAGCCCATCCAGGTCTCCGACGCCCACGCCTTGCGGGGCCTGTGCCACAATCCGACCCCCGCGATCCACGAAAAGGGCCGCCACGACCTCCGGGTTCTGGAGCATCGCCCAGGACCAGCGTCGGAATTGCTCTGCCATGCGGGTGGAGTCTGCAGACTCCGATTGCCCGGCCTGACTCCCCAAGGGGAGCGTGCCGTCTGCTTCGGCCACCTGACGGGCGCCGATCTGCGCCCAAGCGCAGATACGCTCGAGATACTCACGGACCTGTCCGGCGTCGTGATGCACTTTGTGAAGCACGAGGGCCGCCAGACCGCACAAGGAGGCAGCCAGAAAGGCCGCCAGCGCGACCCTCGCGGGGATGGAGAGCCCGGTCCGAGTGTTCATCGGTCTCGACTCCAGGACAACCACGCTGACCAACAGCCCGGTCCGCGCAGCCGCATGCGATTTCTATCGGTCGCCGCGGGGCGCTGTTGCAGTACGACTTGGAGGCTTCCCCACGAAAACCCCCGCTCGCCCGGTTTGCTAACCGGCCTTCCACACGTGTGTTACGATGAATCGCTGCGGGACTGGCCGGTTTGCTGTGTTGAGCCCCCCTTCCCCAGCGTCTACCATGAGGTGATTATCAGCCGTTCCGGATTGGCGGGCTTGCATGTCCGAGTGTGGAGTCGGGAGGTTCTGTCGTGGCCAACACCCCTGTGTACCGGCGGTTGGGTCAAACGGCCGGTTTCACGTTGATCGAGTTGCTGGTTGTGGTATCCATCATAGCCCTGCTGCTGGCGATTCTGCTGCCGTCGCTTCAAAGTGCTCGTGACCAGGCCCGGCTGGTCGTCTGCCAGGCGAACATGGCCAACGTGAACAAATCGCTGATCGCGTACATTCTGGATTACAACTCGATCCCAATCCTGCTTTCCTGGAACGCCGCGAACACGGAGTTCGGGTGGTGCACTTGGAGCTACGGCGGGTGGATCGGGAAGAACGAGGCGCACTACGGATCCGCGTACGGTGGGGGGCTGTTCCACATCCCGACGACGAGGCGACCGTTGAGTGTGTACATGTACCCGCGCAGCCGGCTGGCGCCGGACTCCGAACTGCCCGTGTTCCGATGTCCGGCGGATACGTTCTCCACGCAAGGGAACCAGATCACGATGCTTCGGGACAACGGAACGCTCGTCTTCCGCGGGCGCTCGCGCTACTCCGCGTACAACGACGTCGGGACCAGCTTTCAAATCAACTACTTCTGGTGGCGCCCGTATAGCCGCGGCAGGCAGTATTTGGTCAATGTTCCACCCAACCAACTGGAAACGCTCGTGTATTTTGAGCGAGAGCTGCGGCGGGGACGGGAAATCATGCACAAGTACCTGCGGCGAGGGGCGAACCGATTCGTCACCATGGTGGAGGATCCGGCAGATGCCTGCCTGCGAGTGGTGGACGAATACCAGACCCGTGCCCAGGGATACCATCGGGGCTTTTCGCGTCACAACTTCGCGTACCTGGATGGACACGTCGCGTACACCCAGGCCGATACCCGCAACGACTGGGGACCGGACTGGACGGTCAATGACGAGAACCCGTCGGAAGCGTCGTTGTGGCTGACGCCATGAGACCCGGCTTGCGATCGACAGGATGAGTGTCGCTGTGACTCGTCCGCCTCAGCAAGGTCGTGCCGTCGGGCTGTTGAATTCCCGTGAAAACCCCGCCAGAATGCCGCCCGGTGCGGCCGGCCGTAGCGGGTTGCCGCGGGACGCTTCGCCACCCGACCGTGCCCGGGGCACCGGGGTGGCCGGAATAAGACCGTGAGCGGAAGAACACCACCATGACCATCACGCAAACGCTTTCCGAGTGGGCCTGCGGGCTTCGATTTGAGGACCTGGACGCGCCGGCCATCGAAGCGGCCAAGCGGTTCCTGTACGACTCCATCGGCTGTGCCCTGGGAGGGTACCGGCAGGAAGACTGCGAATGGCTGCTGCACCACCTGATGGAGATGGGCGGGGCCGATCACTGCACCTGCATCGGCGGCGGACACCGCACGTCGGTACTGAACGCGGCCCTGTTCAACGCCCTGGCCATCCGCGCCATGGACTACAACGACATCTACTGGAAGGCCGATCCGTGCCATCCGTCGGACATCATCCCCGCGGCCACGAGCATCGCGGAATGGAAGGGCCTGTCCGGCAAGGAGCTGATCGTCGGCATTGTGCTGGCTTATGAAATGGAGATGCGCTACTGCGAAGCGGGCGAGCCGGGCATTCGGGAGAAGGGCTGGCACCACGCCACGCTCACCGCGTTCGTCTCACCGATGGTCGCGGCCCGCATGTTGAAACTGGACGCGGCCCGAATGCAGCACGCCATCGGCATCAGCGCGTCGCACTCCTGCACGCTGGGGGCCGTGACCGCCGGCAAGCTGACCATGATGAAGAACACGGTGGACCCCCTGGCCACCCAGGCCGGCGTGCAGGCCGCCCTGCTCGCGGAGAAGGGCTACACCGGCCCGGAGCACGTTGTGGACGGCAAGGAGGGCCTGACCCATTGCTTCGGACCGAAGTGGCATTTGAACCGTTTGACGGACGGACTCGGCAAGGGCTTCAAAATCGTCGAGTGCGGCATGAAGTTCTACCCGATCGAGGCCCTGTCGCACGCGCCGACGACGGCCACGCTGAAGCTGGTACACGAGCACGACATCCAGCCCGTCGACGTCAAAGAGATTCGGGTCGAGACCATCGCCCGGGCGGCGGACATCCTGTCGGACCCCGCCAAGTACCGGCCGAAGTCGAAGGAGACGGCCGACCACAGCCTGCCCTATTGCCTGGCCGTCGCCGTCGCGGATCGGCAGGTCACGCCGCGGCAGTTCGAGAACGCCCGCATCCAGGACCCGGCCCTGCATCCGCTGATGGATGCGGTGAAGGCCGTGGCGAACCCCGAGTTTGAGTCCCTGTTCCCCGCCAAGCAGCCGTCGCGAGTGACCATTACGCTCAGGAACGGTCAGTCGTTCAGCGAGCGGGTGGACGTGCCCAAGGGCGACTACCGCGACCCGGGCTCGATGGAGGACATCGAGGTGAAGTTCAACGCCCTGGCCGGTGGGAAGTTCTCCGAGGCCCGTTGCCGCCGGATTCGCGACACCATCATGGGGCTGGACTCGCTGAAGAACTCCGCCGAGCTCATGACGCTGCTGGTCGCGGATCGATGAAATCTCCGCAGCGCACAGCGGCAGTCGAAGTCGTCAGGCCGTAGGCGCCTGGAGGCGGCGGATCAACTGAGGAAGAACGTCGTAGCGGCTGAGGCGTAGGCCCACGGCGCCTCCGCCGGAATGGAGTTCGACAAACTCCGGGACCGGCGCCAGGCCGAACCGGCGGTAGAACGCGGCGCGGATGAACTGCTTCACGTCGTCCGGGTCCGCGCGCCGCGCGTCCACGTGTACCTGGAAGTAGTTGCCCTGCCCGGCCGCATTCACGCGAACCGCCACCGCATCTCGCCCGAAGGCTCGCTTCAGCATGGCCTCGGCCAGGTCGATCAGGGCCAGGCCGCGGAAGAAGCTCGACCCGTCCAGCCGCTCGAACGCGGGCGGGTCCTGCTTCGACAGCGACTCGTCATCCAGGCCGCGGTTGTAGTCAACCGGCGACGCGCCGAATCGTTCCAACCAGCGGTTCAGGCGAGTCGGCCCCGCGCTGCCGCGCTCCCATTCCAGCTCCGACTCCATCTCCGCGCGGCTCGGGAGCCGATCGGGCTCGATATCCGCGCAGCGGTCGCCGCACTGGGATCGCGTGACGCAGTCGATCCACTCATCCGGATGATGAAGCAAATGGAAGTTCTTGGCCATTTCGCCGAACAGGTAGGCCACCATCGCCCGAAGCGGAACGCCCTGCTCCTCCACCACCGCGCCGGAGGCGGTCGTCCGCCGCAGCACCGGATCGCGCCAGCCGGCGAAAAGCGATTCCAGCGCAGCGTCCGCCTTGGCACGGGCTTCCGGCAGGTCCAGCCGCAAGACCTCGGCGAGCTGCGCGACGTACCATTCGCGATGGGCTTCCACCTGCCGTCGCAGGTCCTCCTGCGAAGCCAACAGCGGCAGTCGTCGCAGGACCGAGCCAATCCAGGCACGGCTGTCGGGGCTCAATAGACCGTCGTCAAGCAGATCGTCCTCGATGGGACGGAACAGATCCGTGTCCAGCGGCAACTTCAGTAGGATGGCCGCCAGCTCCGCGGCCTTGCCGGTCATCTTTCGCATTTCGCCGGCCGTCAGCGGGCCGGAGCCCGTTCCCTCGCCGTACGCACCCCACGACCATCGCCAGGCCGCCCGGTCGCGCTCCACGCTGTAGGGAAACAGAATGCGGAAGCGATCGGTCGGCACGGGGTAGGCGCCCAGGATCCGGTAGTTGTCCCGGGGGTTGGAGGAGATGAGCGCACCCTGCCCGGCGCGGCCCTTCTGAATGGTGGCCTGGTCCAGCGAGCCGGCCCGCACGCCGGTGCCGTACTCCGCCTGACAGGCCAGATGCACGAGCAGGTCCGGCGGCACACCAAGCTCGAACAGCCCGTTCATCGCGTTCTTGACGGCCACCGTCACCGCCGACGAGCTCGAGAAACCGCCCTGCGGGATGTTCCCCGTGGAGACCAGCCGCAGGCCGCGGAAACGGTCGCGGCCCAGGCATTCCTGCACTTTCGCACCCAGGTTGCCGGTCCGCAACGTCCGCATGGACGCGATGGCGTTACCGACCAGTGCGAACGGGCGCCGCATGTTGCTGCTCACCCAGAGCGACGGCGGCGGCAGGGGCAGGCCCTTCTTCCGACGCTGCTCCAGCTCCTCATCGCTGAAGTAGCCGAGCGAAAGGAGCACGCTTTCGCTCATATGCGTGCCGAAGACCTCGTAGGCGTGCAGGTCGGAAATGCCCTCGCCGGGATACATGACATCGTCGTCGGACGGGATGTAGTTGATGCTCTCGCGGTACTCCGGCGTCATCGGATACAGGTGAATTCGCCGGTCGTCCGCCTCCTGCGCCAGCACCACGATCTGCTCGTGGCCCGCGGCGTCGCCCGCCCCGATGGGCATCTGCCAGGCCGGACCGAAGAACCGCACCATGTCCGGATGCATGAACGCGATCCGCAGCCGGCCGCCGGCGATCCCGATCCCGACGGTTTGATCGGGCTTGAAGGCGAGTTGTTCCTTCGAGACGGCCGCCGCCAGCTCCTGCAACTGGCGCGTGATGGACGCGACCTGGCCCGCCGGCCGGTCCGCCGCGATGGCGCGGGCCGCCGCGTCTGCCTCCAGCTCCTCGGGGAACAGCAGGCCGCGAGCCGACGCCAGCATGCCTTCCAGCAGGGCCAGGTCCATCGGCTGGGTCACGTCGGAACAGAGCAGGTCGTATTCCGGGTCGGCCGGCGTGGTGGTGATGGTGCGGATGTCCCCTCCGTCCCGGCTGATCGCCTCGACGACGTCGGTCAGGTAGTACTGGCCCTGGGCGTTGTCGTTCGTGAGGTTCTGAAGGCGTCGCAGCAGGCGGGTCGCCCGGATCGCATAAAGCGGACAGTTCCCCTCCGTCAGGTCCAGCAGGGCCTGACGGGCCGATCCGTCCGCTTCCGCCGCGATGTCCCGCTCTTCCAGGATGCGCAGCACGCGCCCGTTCTCGCCTCGCAAAACGCGGCCCTTGCCGCGGTTCTTCGGCGGCTCGTAGCGGGCGCTGAGGAACGTGAGGTCCGCCTCCGCCCCTCCGGCGCGGTGCGTGTCCCACAATCGGCGGAACACGGACGGCGGCACGATGCGATCCCCCATGGTGATGATCAGCAGCGGGTCAGCCGCTCGCAGCCCCGCCACGCTGAACGCCTCGTACGCGGCAAACGCCGTCCCGCCGGTCGGGTCCTCCGAGCGGACGTACACGTTGTCCGGCCCCAGGGCGGCCGACACGTCCTCGTGGCGGTAGCCGACCAGGCAGACGACAGGGGACGGACTCACGCGGCGAAATGCGTCAATCGAGTGCCGCGCCAGCGGCGTGCCGTGGACGGGCTGAATGCACTTGGGGTCCTTGCCGAAGCGCGTCCCTTTGCCGGCAGCCAGAATCACCAGCACCGGCGATTCCGTGGTGATGCCGCCGTGGAGGGCCAGGCTCGGCGGGTTGAGAATCTTCTCGGGGCACAGCGAGACGGCGTCCCGTAGCGCGCGGGTCGAAGGCGATGGACCTGTTGGCGGCGATGTCATGCTGGTTGCTCTTCATTCGCTCCGGCCGCCGCACCGGGTTCACCCAAAGCCTGACCCCTCACGCCGGCAGTTCGTTGCGATTCTACCCGCGTGCGGATCGGCACGGTAGGCGGACGGGCTTGCCTTCCGGCCGTCCGCACCCCATGCTGACAAGCCGAGCGGAGGCCACCCAGGCGGCAAGACGGAGCGATCGCGATGCGAGAACGGAGTCCGACGGCATCCCCGGCCTTCTCGCTGATCGAGCTTCTGATCGTGGTGTCGGTGGTCGCGCTGCTGTTGAGCATCCTGGCCGGTTCGCTGGGGCGGGCGCGCGACGCCGCGAAGTTCGCCGTCTGTGCGGGCAATCTCCGGCAACTGGGCGCGGGCGTCCACCTGTACGCGGAGGACCACGACGACTTCATCCCGCGGGGGCCGGATGCGGACCATCCGTTCGACTTTGCCGCGGCGCCGTTCGGGACGAACCAGATCTGGATCGGGGAGGCGGTTCCGTCCAGTCATCCGCGACAACACACCGGCCTGGGATTGCTGCTCAAGACGGTTGCGCCCGTGCCGCAGGTTTTCTTCTGCCCCGGCGACGACTCACCGGACCAGGTGAAAGAGCTGCCGCGCGTCAACACGGAATTCGATGCCTACAGCTCGTACTTCTATCGCCACCTGGACATGCTGCTCGAGTCCGCCGCGTCGGGCCGGCTGGGCCGGCTCGGCGTCAACGTGGTCGACGGAACGCGTGTGCCGGTGGAGGCGCTGGCGCTGGACCGCAACACCTTCGGGCACATGCAGTTCGGGATGCGGCGGTCGAACCACAAGGCCCGGCGCGCGCAGGTACTGTATCGCGATGGCTCCGTCCAGCGTTTCAACAACGCCGGCGGCGGACTGTCGCTGGGCTTCGAGTGGTTCGAGGATTTCCCGAACTCCGTCGCCGCCGCGCTGGACCAGCTTTTCATCAACGCGGATTTCGCCTTCCGCTCCGGCCACCCCGCCGCCGCCCCGCGCGTGGCGGCACCAGTCGCCGGAAATCCGTGACGCCTGCGGCCGGCGCGCCGCGGGCCATTACCGGGGTCAGCAATGTCAAAGATGCCCCGTCTGTTTGCTGCGTTTGCCTGCTGCACTCATACGGCATGCAGCGTGCGGTCGACAGCTGCTGTGCCCCGTGAACGGGGCAAACGCAGCCGGTTGCTCAAGCGGCCGATGGGCACGGCCGTGCGGCAGTCCGCAAGTTGGAGATGTTCCGTTTGCCGATGGCGAATCAGCCCGCGCCGACCTGGGCGCGATGCGTGCAGCGTGAGCTGGCGGTCTCCAGGGCCTGGTCCAGATCCGCGATGATGTCGTCCACGTTCTCAATGCCGACCGACAGCCGAACCAGCCCGTCCGTGATCCTCGCCCGGCAGCGGGCCTCCGGGCCCATCGTGGCGTGGGTCATGCCGGCCGGGTGCTGGATGAGCGACTCCACGCCGCCCAGACTGACCGCCAGAGCGCAGAGCTTCACGGAGTTCATCATGGTGCGACCCGCTTCCAGACCGCCCTTCAACTCGAAACTGATCACCGGGCCCCCGCCGGTCATCTGCTTGCGGGCCAACTCATGCTGCGGGTGGCTTTTGAGCCAGGGGAACCGCACCCAGTCGACGGCCGGATGCTCCTCCAGGAACTCCGCCACTTTCAGCGCGCTCTCGGATTGCTGTTTCATGCGCAGCGGCAGAGTCTTGATGCCGCGATGCACCAGGAACGACTCCAGCGGCGAAAGCACCCCGCCCAGATGGTTGAGCACCTTGCGGAACGACCGGTTGTCCGCCTCGTCCTTGACCACGATGGCCCCGCCCACCACGTCCGCGTGGCCGTTCAGGGCTTTTGTGAGGCTGTGTACCACCACGTCGGCGCCCCATTTGAACGGCTGCTGGAGGATCGGGCTCATGAAGGTGTTGTCTACGACCACAACCGCCCCGTGCTGGTGGGCCAGACGGCAGATCGCTTCCAGGTCGGCGAGGACCAGGGTGGGGTTGCCCGGCGTCTCCACGTACACCACGCGGGTGTTGGGCCGGAAGGCCTTCTCCACGGCCTCCAGGTCCGACGGGTCCAGCATGGTGGCCTCGATGCCCCAGCGGGGCAGGAAGCCCTCCACGAGGGTGCAGGTCGGGCCGTAGACGGTGTCGCCGCAGATGATGTGGTCGCCGGACTTCAGCAGGGCGGCCAGGGCGGTGTGGATGGCGGCCATGCCGCTGCCGCAGGCCAGGGCGGCGTACCCGCCTTCCAGGGTGGCGATGCAGCTTTCCAGGGCCGCGACTGTGGGGTTGCCCATCCGGCTGTAGATGTAGCCCTGCTCGCGGCCGGCAAAAAGGGCGGCTCCCTGGTCGGCGTTCTCGAACGCGAACGTCGAGACCTGGTAAATGGGGGGAACGACGGGGCGATACGGGTATTCGCCGATGCCGGCGTGGACGGCCAGTGTTTCCGGGGCGTACGAGCGATCGTCGGTCATGAATCGGACTCCGGTTGCGGCATGGCCGAGGCTGCCCTGGAATGGCCG
>Ga0334888_1002381_pt1 | contig 20800 bp, 18 predicted proteins | sample GraSluR1_MG_FD_207227 | JGI IMG/M metagenome (GOLD analysis project Ga0334888, IMG submission 207227) | Sludge microbial communities from methane-producing bioreactor in Wageningen University, Netherlands - Granular Sludge_3_08-R1 | ecosystem: Engineered > Bioreactor > Anaerobic > Unclassified ...
CTGCAGGACGGTTTCAGGGATGACCATTTCATCCATCGGGACGCGTTTGAGGATAGATTGGCGGGCTTCTTCAGGGGAAAATATACGTAACATGAGGGTTCCTTTTAATTATTTGTACTCATTCCCAGGGCGTTGAGCATGGCTGCATAGCGCGGAGGCTCTTCATCAAAAATATAGCTGACGGGCATGACAACCACGCCGCTGCCACCGATGGCGCGTAATTCGTTGATGGTTTTGACGAGTGTATTGCGGGGGATAATAATGTTAACAGCGTACCAGTTTGGGTCTTCTTCGCGCACAATCACGCGGGAAACGGTCGGACCTTGCAGGCCGTCGATAGAACATTTATCAAAAATGCGCTTTGCAATCGTCTCCGGTGAAGTGCCGCGCATATTGGCGAAGACGGCCAGGCTTTCGGTAGCACGCAGGTAGGCTTCAATGTATTCCAGCAACTGACGGGCAAGATCCAATACACGGGGATTTTCCTTCAGGGATTGTCTGTTGCCCATGAGGACGGCCTGGGATTTGAGGATAACGCCATCTGTCAGCGGGCGCAGGCGGTTATCCCGCAGGGTTTGCCCGGAAGATACCAAGTCGGAGATCATATCTGCGTAGCCGATAGCCGGGGCAGTTTCGAGGGTGCCTTCGGCATAGATCAATTCGCTATCGATATCCAGTTTTTCCATGTAGCGGGCGGTGATATTGGGGAATTTGGTGGCGATGCGCAGCGTATTTGTCATTGATTTTGCTTTGGCTGTGAGGGAAGCGACATCCTGCACGTCCTGCCATTCCTCCGGGACGGCCAATTCGAGCGAGCAGCCGCCAAATTTCAGGTCGTCATGCAAGATGAGAATTTCATCACCGGTTCCCCGCTTTTCTTCGAGGGTGTCGAGTCCGGTAATGCCAAATTCTACACTGCCGTCCCGCACGGAAGCGACAATGTCACCAGGGCGCTGGAAGAGGATGACCAGTTCGGGAAGGTTGGGGATGCGGGCCTCGTACTGGCGGGGATTGGGCTTGTAAACTTTTAGCCCGCAGGCGGCAAGCAAGTCAAGACTGTCATCCATCAGCCGTCCTTTGGAGGGCAGGGATAAACGGATCAGTCGTTCTGGTGTGGCAGCGTTGTTCATAAATTCTCCTAGAAAATGTCAGGTTTTGTGCGTAAATAATAAAAAAAACCCCGGATTACCGGGGAGATTGAGCATGTGACGAATTGGGGTCTAGATGACGAAACGCAACAGACCTCCACCGGTGGGGAGTTGGGAAAGCTTTGCATGATGATGAAGCGATGCGTTCAGTGCCATAATGGGATTAATATACCAGCAAGCGAGGGATGTGTCAACTGGTTTGAAGGGTAGGTTGTATGAAGATCAGGTGATCAGCCAATCAGGTAATTTGTTCATCAGGGGTCAGGGAAAAACGCCGCTGTGAGAGGAAAATATTTGGCGGGAAGGGGCTTTACACAGGAAACAAAAAATTTCGGGAAAATATGCGGCCTGGTAAAAAGATTGTGAATACCCAGTCAATGTGTTGACTTTAATAATCGGTTCGGTTATTATCTAGCGTATTAGATATATATCTAATTGGAGCATATATGTGAGTAAAATTGAATGGGAAATTGGGACCGCGTTTGATCTGTTTATCAGCCTGAGCGTGTTGACGAATCCGGGACGGTATGGCCTGCGGCCAACCTGGGCGGCAGGGGTGCGTTCCAGATTGACAACAGAAGATCGGGGAACTATCGAGCAGTTTCAACCGTTTGTGCGGGTGCCACTTGCATGGTTGATGAATCTGGAAGCGGAACCCAAGACGGCTTTGGCGGCTCTTGAGGCGCTGGCAGCGATTGTGCCCGAAGAGCGGCTGGCGGCGTTAACGGTCAATTCGGCCACACCGCAAGATGTTCGCACCATTTTGCTGAAACCTGACGAAAATCGCGGGTGGAAGGCAGAAGAGCTGGCTGTGGTGAAAGCGTACTACCGCAAACAAAATATTTTGCTCAAGCCGGCACAGATGGAAGCCTTGCAGAATGCCTGGCTGGAACCAGCGAAATTTGGCGAGAGATATTTGACAGCGGTGACGCACTATTATCAGGTATATTTTTCGGAAGGTGAGGAACACGTCCGGGAGGCGCAGGAGCAGGGGCTGTTAACAGCCCAGCGAATGGCGGAACAGATGGGGACTGAACAGTTGCTAGAAGCCTTGTCACAGGGGGTTCAGTTTGAACAATATTTTCATGACGAAGATGAACCTGCGCCTGATTTTGTGCTTGCGCCGTCGTATTGGAGCAGTCCTTTGATCCATACCCATCGGATTGGTGCCAATCGGGTAGGGATTGTGTTTGGCTGCCGGGATGATAACGAAGGGTTAGTACCGGGGGAAGTGGTGCCGCCGATGCTGGTGGCGCGATTGAAGGCATTGTCAGACCCGACCCGGCTGCGTATTCTGCGCTATCTGGCGCAGGCACCGCTGACGCCCAGTCAACTGGCAAAAAAACTGGGTTTGCGACCGCCGACGGTGATCCACCATTTGAACCAGTTGAGGCTGGCCGGGCTGGTGCAGATCATTTTGCTGCCAGAAGGAAAACGCCGCTATGCATTCCGGCACGAAGGGGCACAAGATGCCATGCAGGGTACGATGCAATTCATCCTTGCCAAGGATGAAAAACCAAATAACTGAAAGAGATTGCAAACATTGAAGATCAAAACCGTTTCATCACAACTGCATCATCTGGGAAGTGTGTATTTTAATCACCTGCGGCAGTTTAAGCCAAATGCCCGCCTGTATTTGGTCAGTGTTCTATTAACGGGTGCGGCGATGGGGATTTACAATCTGCTGTTCAATTTCTTTGTGATCAGTCTGGGACATAACGAAGCTTTTATTGGCAAGCTTGTTTCGTTGAATCATGCCAGCATCATCGTAATGGCGCTTCTTTCAGCAGTGCTGATGCGCACGGTCAGCCGGAAATGGGTGCTGATTGGCGGGGTGGCATTGACCGCGGGGTCTGTAGTGACGATGGTGTTTGTGCCAGGCCAGTGGGTTATTCTGGGAATGAGCGCCTTGTTTGGCGGAGCGCAATGTTTGATCACGATTTCCATCGCGCCGTTTTTGATGGAAAGCAGCGGGGACGAAGAGCGTACATATTTGTTCAGTACAGCATTTGCGATGCAGATGGCAGCCATGTTTGGCGGGAACTGGACTGGCGGCAAGCTGCCGGGCTGGTTGATGAGCGCAGGTCTGGTGGCTAACGTGGAAGCAGGCTACAAAGTTGCGCTGCTGGTGATGGCAGGTTTGACGTTACTGGGGGTACTTCCAATGCTGCGTATGAGGGTGCAGCCGCTACAAAAAAGTGAAATTTCTGTTGCGATGCGTTGGCCGGAAATGCTGAAACAGTCACGGAAAATGGGTAAATTGGTGACGCCTGTGCTGATAACATCGTTGGGCGCAGGCCTGATTATGCCGTTTATGAATGTATTCTTCCGGCATGTTCATCACCAGACGGACGAGAGAATTGGACTGGTATTTGCCTTCGGCTCGCTGGCGATGGGCGTGGGCATGGTGGCGGCGCCGCCGCTGGCGGAACGATTTGGCAAGGTGCAATTATTTACCCTGAGCCGGGGGTTGTCGCTGCCGTTTCTGGTTCTTTTGGGAATGTCTCCCTGGTTTGGGTTGGCAGCCCTGGCTTATAATGTGCGCATTATGCTGATGAATATGGCCGGGCCGGTGTATCAAAATTTTGTGATGGATGAGGTGGAACCAGGCTTGAGGCCGGTAGCTTCCAGTATGTTGACGGTAGGCGGCAGCCTGGGCTGGGGGATCAGTTCAATGATCAGCGGCTGGCTGCAGGTGAATTATGGCTTTGGCCCGGCCTTTGTGGGGGCGGGGATTGGGTATGCGCTGGGGGTGTTTTCAGCATGGTGGTTTTTCCTGCGGCGGCCGCGGGTTGGCAAGCTGCAACATGTGCCGGTTGTCGGCGATTAGGGACTATTCATGATTTTTACGCAATATCAGGGTGAGTTTTTTGCATTATCAGCCGCTTTTCTGTGGTCGATTTCGGCGATCCTTTTTGAACGGCTTGGAAAAAAGATCCGGCCGATCGAGATGAATCTATTAAAAGGCATTTTCGCAACGATCATGTTGACAGCAACCTTGTTCCTTTTGCGCGAGCCGTTGACAAGCATCCATCCGCTGGCGCTGGGCGTTCTGATTGTCAGCGGGGCAGTCGGGATAGGGCTTGGCGATACGGCATATTTTGAGGCTTTGAAGCATTTGGGGGCGCGTCAGGCGGTGCTGCTTGGCACACTGGCCCCGCCGATGACGGCCTTGCTTGCGCTGGTCTTTTTGGGGGAAGATCTTCGAACGACTGCCTGGCTGGGGATATTTATCACGGTGGGCGGGGTGGCGAGGGTCATTTCGGAACGAAAGGGCAATGGTGGAGCGAATAAGAATACGGGAGCAGACCGAAATGTGAAAACCGGGGTGCTGTTCGGCATATTGGCTGCGCTTTCGCAGGCCAGCGGTTTGGTACTTTCCCGGTATGCGTTCAGTTTCACAACGATCAGCGCCCTGCAAAGTGCAATTTTACGGCTGGCTGCCGGGGCAGTGGTATTGTATATCTGGATCAAGTACAAGAAACAGCCGTTAGGCGAGTGGCGCAAGGTTCCCCGGCCCTGGCGCACGTGGCTGATGATCTTGCTGGTGTCTTTTGTGGGGACGTATGTTTGTATCTGGCTGCAGCAATTGGCGGTTCAGCATTCCCCGGCAGGAATTGCGCAGACCTTGCTGGCGACCAGTCCGTTGTTCATTTTGCCAATTGCGGCGATCCGTGGTGAGAAGTTGACCCTGCGGGCTGTCTTGGGAGCGGGTGTTTCCCTGTTTGGCGTGATGTTATTATTTGGTATATTGGGATAAAGAGGCTTATGGATGCATGAAAAACGTTTTGACGGTAGTCCTGATAAATTGCGGTCTGAAAATCGATTGGCGATTTTAGAAGTTAACCGGGTTATTGATCTGTCACTTGAGGGGATTGAGGCTGCCAGCATGCTGGATGTGGGTACGGGCAGCGGTTTGTTTGCTGAAAGATTCCAAACCCATGGTTTGCAAGTGGCAGGCGTGGACGTTTCTCAGGAGATGCTTGACGTGGCATCCCAGCATGTCCCGAGCGCAAGCCTGCGTTTGGGAACAGCAGAAAAACTGCCGTTTGGTGATGATTTTTGTGATCTGGTTTTTATGGGACTGGTGCTGCATGAAACCGATGCCCCTTTGCAGGCTTTAAAAGAGGCGCGGCGGGTAGGGAGGCTGCGCACAGCTGTGCTGGAATGGTATTATGCAGCCGATCAGGCGTTCGGCCCGCCGCTGGAACATCGTTTGTCTGGGGAGAGAATCAGGGAATTAAGTGAACAGGCCGGTTTTGGAAAATTTTCAAAGCATGCATTGTCTAATTTGGTGCTTTATCTTTTGGATGTTGGCCTCGACTGAAGGGTGTGGCGCATAATCATGAGTGCAATCAAGATTAATGTTGAAAAATGTATAGGGTGTGGGGCATGCGTGGATGTATGCAATGTGACGCATGTCTATAAAATGCAGGAGGAGAAAGCAGTTGTTTCTTCTGAACGACGCTGCTGGCAATGCGGGCAGTGCGTGGCTGTTTGTCCGGTGGACGCCATCGAACATGCTGACTTTCCGCTGGAAAAATGCCCGCCTGTTGAGAAATTTACGGATACAGAAATTGAACGGATGAATGCGGTTATGCAGAGCCGGCGGTCGGTACGGGTGTTCAAGAATAAACCGGTGGAGCGTAGTGTGATCGAGGATCTGATTAGAAAGGCAAGCGGCGCACCCAGCGCCAAGAACCGCCAGGCAGTGGACTGGATTGCGATGGATGAACCTGACAAGATTGCCTCGCTGCGCGAGAAGACGATTGCTGTGCTGGGGGATGTGGCGAAGGAACTCCGCATAAAAGCAGAAGGCCCGGATTTGGACGAAGCATTACAGCGCCAGCACTTGATGTATGCCAAGTCACTGGAGTTTCTGGAACGGCGGCAGGAGCGCGGCGAGGATGCCTTGTTCTATAATGCGCCGGTCTTGCTGCTGGCGCATGTGCCGAATGGTGAGTTTGGGGAAGCGGATGCGGTGTATGCCGGATATGGGTTGATGCTGGCGGCGCATTTACGGGGATTAGGTACTTGCCAGATTGGGTATTTCAGTGTGGCTTTGGTTCAGGATGCGTCTTTGCAGGATGAGTTAGGGGTGCCGGAAGGTCGTGAGATCAAATTAGCGATGATCGTTGGGTATCAGAAGTACCGCTATCGGAGAGAGATCCCGCGACGGATGCCTGCTGTAAGGTGGGTGGGTTAACTACATCCCCTCCCTGTACCCGCTTCGCAGGGACTTCGCCTTCCCCCAAAACAAACAGCATTTTTTGGGGAAAGTAAAATTTGGGCGCTTTGAGCTAAAAAACCAGGGTGTATTGACAAAAGGAAAAACGCCAACCCATAATGAATTGGCGTATTAAATTATTACAGTATGGATCAGCGACGAATGCCGATTGTAGTGACGAATAAATTCGTCATGAACATGAGTTTGCCGGGCCTCTGTAACGACTAAAGTCGTTACTACAATTAACGCAACTCAGGTTTAAGTGACAAGTTTCATGTCTGGCAGCGACCATTCATCCAGCAAAGCCCTGAATGCTTTCCAGCCTGGCATTGGCGAGGCATCCAGCAAAGATCTGGACACTGTGCCTCGCCATTAGCATGCTATTGGGATTAGGCTTCGCCGTGGCCGGACATTTCGGCGATCTGGTCGATGCGGGCGTCGAGTTCTTCGCCGAGGCCGGCGATGTCGGCATTCAGAAAGCCGCGGATGATCATGGAAATGGCCTGGCGTTCTTCAATGCCACGAGATTGGAGGTATTCGACCTGTTCGGGGGCAATTTTGCCGATGCTGGCTTCGTGGCTCATCATGGCTTCGGGATGTTCTGAGCGGACACCAGGTGTGGATTCGATGAAGCCTTTTTTACCGGGGTCGAGGATCATACCGGAGCAGTCGATGTGAGCGCGGCAGCGGTTGCTGCCGGTGAGGAGACCGGTCTGGATGATTTGCCCGCCAGTGCAGATGGCGCGGTGGGCCAGTTCGGCACTGGTGTCTTCTCCGTTCAGGTAGACTTCGCCGCCGCTGAGGATATGCGAGCCGGTAGAGCCAAGAATGACGCTGTAATAGCGTGCGGATGCACGGTCGCCATTGAGCCAGGTGATCGGGTTAGAACGGATATCGGCAGCGGGACGCAGGGAAACATAGTTGCTTTCGAAGATGCCGTCTTCGTCCACGATGGTGGCAGAATGCGGGCGAACCGAGACTTTCGGACCCCAACTGTGCACCATGGTGTTGGTGAAACGCGCGCGCTTGCCGATGAATTGCTCGCTGACGGCCAGATGCACACCGCTGGATATTTCGTGCCGGGTGGCGCAGCCGGTGATGAGGGTCAGTTCTGCATCGTCTTCGACGATGACAATGTTGTGGATGGCCTGGGCAATGTTGGCGTGCGATTGGTACAGGGCGGCCTGGTAGGGAAATTCTACCTTGGCACCGGCTTCAACGCGGATGAAGTACCCCTGGGGGACTTCCTGCTCGGCGCAGAAGCGGGTGATTTTGTTGGTGTCGGGGTCGATCAGTTTCCAGGCGTATTTTTCCGCCAGCCAGTCGTATTTTCTCAGGGCTTCGGCGATAGGCAATACTTCCAGGCCTTCGGCCTGGGTTTGGGAGCAGATGGTGTGGAAATCCTGTACGACGAAGGTGCCGGCACGCTGCGGGCTGTCGAAGAGTACGCCGACTTCGGCCAGTTCCTGGGCGTCAATTTTAGGAAATTGATTGGGGGCAATCAAACTGGGCTGCGGTGTGCCGCCATCCAAGACAAAGTCCTTGATTTCAAAATCTCCTGAGGGAGTCCAGGTTGATTTGGTCATGATTGGGGCACCTTTCGTTTGATGCAGGTCAGGCATTGCGAATATCCGGCATCACAGATGGTATCGAGGACGATTTGGGCATTGCCACAGCCTTCAACGGTACCATCCATCATGACATGGGCCTTGTCTGCATAAACGCTTTCCAAAATTTGGCCGGTGTGGGTGATGATCAGACCGGAACGGCGGAAAGCGGGACGAGAGATGTCGACCGAGTAAAGTCGTTTTGCCATATCGCCAATTAACTCCAGGGCTTCAATGTCTATACCCGAATCGGGTTCGTCCAGCATGGCAAATTTAGGCCGGGTGGCGAGGAGCTGGAGCAGCTCAACGCGGCGGATCTCGCCGCCGGAAAGACCGTCGTTGATGTCGCGGTCAAGGAATTTGTCCAGCTTGTTGTCCGTAATCAATTGCTTGAGTTCGTCTTCAATGGCGGGGTCTTGCGCATAGGCATAATCCAGCACCTGGCGTAATTTAACGCCTTTGATGGTCGGAGGGCGCTGCTGGGCAACAGCAATGCCGCGGCGGGCGCGTTCGGTCAGGTCGAGGTCGGTGACGTCTTCGCCATCAAAGATGATCTTGCCAGAGGTGATCTTGTAGCCAGAAAAGCCCATGATGGTCATCATCAGGGAGGTTTTGCCGCTGCCGTTGGGGCCAAAAAGGGCATGGACTTCGCCTTCCGGCACTTCCATATTGATGTGATGCAGAATTTCTTCCCCGTTTACATTGACATTCAGGTCTTGAATTTCGAGTATGTTTTTCATTGTGTCCTTTGTTTCAATCCCGCCCGAAAAAAATCGGATGAAATGATGTTTTTTGCAGGGTTAAGTATAACGCAATCAGGTGAAATTTTGGGCGCGTGTGGATAAGAAGTATTAAACAGGTGAAACATTATTGAGGCGGTGCTGGTAAAATTGAATCAAAAATACTGACAATCAGGAAAGGCAACTATTCATGGCAAACGAAGCGAACAAGATCATTTACTCGATGATGCGGGTGAGTAAATTTCACGATAAGAAACCAATATTGAAGGACATCTCCCTGTCCTATTTTTATGGCGCAAAAATCGGGGTGATCGGGTTGAACGGTTCCGGGAAAAGTTCCCTTTTGCGGATTCTGGCGGGGGCAGACGAAGAATTTAACGGGGAGACGTGGGTAGCCCCCGGGTTTACGATCGGATTCTTGGAGCAGGAACCTGTCCTCGATGACACAAAAACCGTGCGACAGACGGTTGAGGAGGGGGTGCAGGATTTGATTGATCTGATGGCACGCTATGAAGAGATCAATCTGAAATTTGGCGAGCCGATGTCCGATGATGAGATGAACAAGCTGATTGAGGAGCAGGGCAAGGTGCAGGACGAGATTGATCATCAGAATGTATGGGATCTGGACGCGCGGTTGGAAATGGCAATGGATGCGCTGCGCTGCCCGCCTGGTGATACTCCGGTCAAGGTGCTTTCTGGCGGTGAGCGGCGCCGGGTGGCGTTGTGCCGCCTGCTGCTGCGTAAACCGGATATCCTGCTGCTGGATGAGCCAACCAACCATCTGGATGCGGAGACAGTGGCCTGGCTGGAGCAGCATTTGCAGCGTTATGAAGGCACCGTGATTGCGGTGACGCATGACCGCTATTTCCTGGATAATGTAGCCGGATGGATTTTGGAACTGGATCGCGGTGAGGGCATCCCGTGGAGGGGGAATTATTCTTCATGGCTGGAGCAGAAACAGAAGCAATTACAAAACGAAGAAAAAACAGAGAGCGAGCGTCAGCGTACTTTACAGCGTGAGCTGGAGTGGATCCGTATGTCGCCTAAAGGCAGGCACGCAAAATCCAAAGCGAGGATCAATGCGTATGAGGAGATGCTCAATCAGGATTCGGAAAAGCGTGCGAATGATCTGGAAATCTTTATTCCACCGGGACCGCGCCTGGGCGACCTGGTGATCCAGGCGAAAGGTGTGCGCAAAGGATATGGCGACCGGATGTTGGTGGATGAGATGAGTTTTGAGCTTCCTGCCGGCGGGATTGTAGGGATCATCGGCCCGAACGGGGCGGGCAAGACCACCCTGTTCCGTATGATCACGGGACAGGAAATGCCGGATGAGGGCGAAATTCGGGTCGGTGAGACAGTTAAACTGGCGTACGTCGATCAAAGCCGGGATGTGCTGGACCCGGAGAAGTCGATCTGGGAGATGATCTCGGAGGGGCAGGAATTTATCCAGCTAGGCAAGCGGGAAGTCAACTCACGGGCGTATGTATCGCGGTTTAATTTTTCCGGCGCTTTACAACAAAAGAAGGTGGGATTACTATCCGGCGGCGAGCGGAACCGGGTGCATCTGGCGCGGATATTGAAAGAGGGGGCGAATGTACTCCTGCTGGATGAGCCGACCAATGACCTGGATGTGAACACGATGCGTGCGCTGGAAGACGGCCTGGAGAATTATGTCGGGTGTGCGGTGGTGATCAGCCATGACCGCTGGTTCCTGGATCGGATTGCCACGCATATTCTCGCTTTCGAGGGTGACAGTAGTGTGTTCTGGTTTGAAGGCAATTACTCGGAATATGCTGAAAATCGAAGAGAACGTCTTGGGGCGGACGCGGACCAGCCGCACCGGATCAAGTATCGCCCGCTGGAACGGTAGGCGTTCATTTATAAATTGGAATTCATAACTTATCATTAAATATTAAAAAATCAAACGTCCCGGGGTTGCGGGACGTTTGATTTTTCGGGTTTGAAAAGATAGGCTTATTTGCCAATGTAATAGGTGATGTGCTGCAACTGAACGACAGCATCGCTGTGTCGAAGGTGAAAGATGTGGTCGGGCAGGTTGAGCGGGGTGGCGGAGTAGTTGAGGATACCTTGAATGCCAGCCTTGACCAGCTCAGCGGCGACGGCCTGGGCGGCTTCGTCCGGGACGGTGATCATGGCAATTTTGATACCGGCTTGTGTAACGCTGGGTACGAGGTCTTTGATGTCGAGAACTTTCAAGTTTCCGACAGCGGTGCCAATGATTTCGGGGTTATTGTCAAAAACCAGTTTGATATTGAAGCCTTGGGGGGCAAAGCCGTGGTAATGGGCGATTGCTTTGCCGAGGTTGCCGGCGCCAACCACTGCTACGTCCCATGAGCGCCCCACGTTGAGGATAGTTTGCAGTTGGTCGACAAGGAATGAAATCAGGTATCCCGTGCCCTGTTTGCCAAATTCACCGAACTGCGAGAGGTCTTTACGGATCTGTGCAGCGGAAATACCCAGTCTTTCTCCCAGCTCCCTGGAAGAGGTGGTTTGCTTTCCTTCGGCCTGCATCGCTTTCAGGGTATTGTAATATTCGGGCAGACGGCTGACAACAATGTCTGGAATAGGGTTTGACATGAACTTGGTCTCCATGGATCAAAAGATATGCTGGTATTACTTTAGCATAAAAAGGGGGATTTGTGAATAATTTCTCAAGTATAGAGGAATAGCTGATCCGTCAATCAGGGATCAGGGGAAGAAAGGGGAAGGTGGTTACAGCCATTATTGAGGCAGGCGATCAAGGGATAGCGGCTAAAATCGTACCTGCAGGGGGGATATCATTGATTGGGATAGGGGCTGAGGGTGACGGTGAAGTTTTTATCCGTGGAAAAGGTAACCGTTGCGAGGGACATGGGCAGGAAATGCCCCGGGGGATAAACCTGGTTGGGGTTGAGGGGCTGGGAAAGGTTTTCGAGGCTGTCTTTGAAGGTGTGGATCTCGACTTCGGGATCGCCAGTCCAGGAGACGCAGACGGCTTTGCCGTCCTCAGCACCCCAACAGAAGGAACCATCGGTTTGAGAGAAGATGTTGTACATGTCTGCCCAGCCGGGCTGGAAGCGCTGCTGGGGGTCAAGTGCGAGGACGAGGTCAGTGCTGAGGGACTGGCCGGTCTTGATGGTGACGATTAGACCCTCTTCGGTGAAGCGATAGTCTTTGCTGATGGCGCTGTCGGTGCTGGTGAATTGGACGTGTTCTTCATCAAGTTCGCTGACTTCGAAGGTAAGTGGCTCAGCGGTGTCGAGGAGGAAACTGCCGGGGATGACGGAGGGGTCACTGTGGGTGCCGGCGTCGAGGTTCCAGAAGGTGGGATCGCTCATGCCGACGACGATCTGGGAGGTGGGGCCGACCCATTGAGTGATGTCGGTGTCGTTGAGGTGGAATGTGGTGATGAGGCTGGCGTCGGCGATTTCGAAGTTGGCAGTATGATCATCAGAGGTGTAAACACATTCCGGGACTTTATCTGTGTCAATATCAAATGTACAGATAAATTTCGGATGAGCATCAACAGCCAAAGAGGAGCTATTCCAAAGATGGAATAACTGCGTCCAATAATTAGACTGGAGGTGATAACGGTCCGCATTATTGGTTGGGCGCAGGATTTGAAATGCCATTAATTCGGCCGGATCAACGGTATTGTTTTGGTGTGGATTCTCGAAACGGGACTGAATGGCATACCAGGTATTGCTCATTTTATATTTTGTGGCCCATGGAGGTGCCTGTGAACCGAGTAGATCCAAACCGTCGGCGCCTGGATTTGGCCAAAGGTTGCTGGTTGTAAAAGATTGCAGGTCATTTGCTGTAAGTGTCTGAATCCAGGGATGATTTGCCAGGTCTTGAAAAGCAGCGGGGGCGATAGAACGATCTCCCCAGGGACTGGTGATGAGGGAACCACCGATGACGAGCAGATCTGAATCATCTGGTGAAAGTGCGGTTTCCAGGAGCGTTGACCAGGTTTTGCGTGTCAGACCCTCGCGGTCCACCTGCTGCATTTGCTGGTCAATTGTATTTATCCAGGGAGAGTATGGCAGGGGTATGAAACGTTGGTTCTGGTGAAAAAACATGTGTTTTTGATCCCAAAGATGGGAAAAATAAAAACTGTACATCCTGGAGGGAGGCGGCATGAAGGTGCCGTATGCCATTTGTGTGGGGGAATAACCAAGGGCCAGGCTGGTTGTGCGGCTGTGGCTGGCCGCCTGCACGTCAAGCGTGAGGTCTGTAACGGCGGTTTCAGGAAGAATGAGGATGCCTTGTTGCTCAAGTTGCTGAATGTAAGTATTTTGGCCGATCAGGTCAAGTCCGGACAGGGTGATGGGGTCTTTGAGGTCGAGCAGGGCTACGGGAATCTGGTTTTCCTCTGCGGCGGCGAGGAGGTGTTTGAGGCCGTGGCGGGAGCCGTAGGGGCCGGTATGGGCGCCGTCCCAGCGCTGGAGGAGCTGGGCGGGGGTGTTGGCAGGGAGGACATCCCAAAAGGCGAGGAGGAGGGGCGCTTTGGCCGGGGGAGGATTATCCCAGAATACAGCCGCGGAATCAACCATTTCAGTCGAAAATTTGGTGATCAAGATCAGCATTGGCTGTTTCTTGATGAGATATTTCTCTGGAAAGGAAACAATGACAGAGTGAGTTTCTGGAATTTCATCAATGCGTATTGGGAATTTGTCTGCTGAAGAACCATTGGAATGTGAGGCTGCAGCATGCCAGATTCCATTATTGTTAGTGATGATCAGCAAATGACCGGGAGGTTCGTTTGCTGATGATGAAGCAGTTAAATCGGCGATATCGAGAACGATTTGACAATCGGAGAAATCATTTCCCAAGATATCAAGGCGGAAATGGGCCCAATTATCTTTGGTGGTTTGGTAATAAACCGCGAAGAGGTCGGGGTCGTCAGGGTTAGGTGCATCGATGGGGTCAAGGAGGAGCAAGTCTTCGTATAACCACTCCGTGGGGGCAGGGGCGGCAGAGATGGGCGGGAGTGTTTGAGTTGATTGTGCGGTTTTGGCGGGTGTGCAGGCGGCGAGTGGAAGGATGAGTATGAGCATTGCCAAGACAAAACGAGGGAAGTTTTTCATGAAGTGATTATAAACCCACCCACCCCACCCTAGACCTCCCCAAATTTTTCCAAAATTCAGGGAGGAAATCTGGTGAATTTGTTTGATATGAACAGGATTTAAAATTTGTGATTTAGCGTTGCTGGTTATCTGCGCCGGCGGCCGCCGAAGAGGAGGAAGGCGTAATAGAGCAGGGTGCCGATGGATTGGACGGCAGCGGCGACGTAGGTGAGGGCGGCGGCATCCAAAACCTTGTTGATGCCGGTCATTTCCTGGGTGTACAGCCCTCCAGTGGAGGCAAGCCATGCTTTGGCACGACGGGAGGCGTTCAACTCCACTGGCAGGGTGACCAGGGAGAAGATTGCTGTCGCGGCAAACAGGACGAGACCAAAAAAGGCGATGTTGAAGCCGAAATTGGCGGATGCCGAGGAGAGGTAGCTGAGGAAAAGGCCAGCCATGAAAACGATCGGGCCTAAAGTGGAGCCGATGCGCACGGTGGGCACCATGGCCGAACGCAGCTGCAAGGGCAGGTAGTCTTTTTGATCCTGCATGGCGTGGCCGACTTCATGGGCGGCGACGCCGGCGGCGGCAACGCTGTTGGCGCGATAGACGTCCTGGCTGAGGCGCAGGGTTTTGGAACGCGGATCGTAATGGTCAGTGAGGCTGCCAGGCACTTCTTCAATGAGGACATCGGACAGCCCATTGGCGTCCAGCATTCTGCGGGCGGTTTGGGCGCCGGTCAGTCCGTTGCTGGTGGCAATGCGGGAGTATTTGCCATAGGCAGATTTGATTTTAATCTGCGCCCACATGCCGAGGAGGATGGCGGGGAGGGAAAACAAGAGGTACAAACCATAATTTGCGAAGAACATTTTATGCTCCATAAAGTTCAGTGTTTTTTGTCGGATTAATTTGTAACTGCCCAGGCTTGTGATTGTGAAAAATGCTGGTACGGTCAGGCGAAAGTGCCCGATAGGCACGACCACACCTGTCAATGCGTGTCTGCGCAGCTGCATTGATTTGATTATAGACGGAAATTGCAAGAAATTTATATGAGAGGAATCGTTGAATTTCCTTCGTGGATTGGTTCAGGTGTTGCGGAATGTCTCCGCTTTTTTTACCAGGCTGCAATTGCCGATGTAGAGCGGGGTACGTTGGTGGATTTCGTGCGGCTGAATGTCAAGGATATTGCGGCGACCATCGGAGGCCAGGCCGCCAGCCTGCTCGGCGATAAAGGCCAGCGGGGCGGCTTCGTAGAGCAGGCGCAGCTTGCCGTGGGGATGGTGGCGGTCGGCGGGGTAATAGTACACGCCGCCAGCGAGCAGGTTACGGTGGAAGTCGGTGACCAGCGAACCGACATAGCGGGCAGACAGGGCTTGGTGGTCTGATGTGTCAATCCCTTGCAGCCAATGCGTATAGTCAATGTCGGCCTGAGACCAGAGGGATTGATAGCCCTGGTTGGCGCTGAAATATTGGGGCGGTTCAGGGATTTTGATGTTGGGATGGGTGAGGAGGAATTCGCCGATGTCGGGGTCAAGGGTAAAGCCGTCGACGCCGTGGCCGGTGGAGTAGACCAGCATGGTGCTGGCTCCATAAACGATGTATCCGGCGGCGATCATGGTGCGGCCGGGCTGGAGAATGTCCTCGATCGTGCCCCGTCCATGGGTGGTTAGGCGGTGATGAATGGCAAAAATTGTGCCCACGCTGACGTTGAAGTCAATATTGGAGGAGCCATCCAGGGGATCAAAGAGGAGAACATAATCGCCGGTGGGGTATTCTTCCGGTATGGGGAGGGGGGCTTCGTGTTCTTCAGAAGCCATGATCGCCAGGCGGCCAGTGTGATCCATCAGGTCGTAGATGACCTGGTCGGCAAGCTCATCCAGCTTGGCAATCTTTTCACCCTGGACGTTGGTTTGTCCGGTGCGGCCAAGGATCTGCGCCAGACCGGCGCGGGTGGTTTTGCTGGCGATGTATTTCCCGGCCAGGGCGAGATCATAGAGCAGATTGGTCAGGCTGCCGGTGGCTTGCGGGTACAGGCGTTCGGTTTGCAGGATATGGCGTTCGATGGTGATGATGCGCTGCGAGCTGGATAACGGATTTGGGTTCATCATTTCCTCCGTGTAAAGAATGAGTGCGAACAGGCAGTTAAATGTCAGACCGCAGATGTGAATCTGCGGCTGTGATGAAAGAGCATGTTGAGTGTTCCCGCCGAGATTCGAACTCGGACCTTATGCTCCGGAGGCATATGTTCTGTCCGTTGAACTACGGGAACGATATGGGTGCGTACGTCTTTTTTGAAAGGCTTCGCAATTTTACCATGAGAGAAGGGCAATGTACAATGCATGGTGTACATTGCACAATTCTTGGGGAAGGGATGGGGTTATTCTTTCATCAGGGAACGCGTCAATATTCGTCAATTAGGGAATACGTCGATCAGGCAACCAAGTAATTGGTACTCCAGGGAAGGGTTGTATTACTCCGCGAGGATAAGGGCGGTGAGTTCGATGCGGGCGTCGTTGGGGTCAATCTGCAGGACTTCGAGGACTTCTTCGGGGCGGCCAGTGGCTTTGGGAAGCATGGTCAGGCGGCCGGCAAGGTGGTTTTTATCGATGACGTGCAGTTCTTCGATCAATGGGCGCAAATCGTAGGGTTTATTGCGGCGCGTGCGGGGGAGATTCTCGCTTTGCAGAACGGCAGCTACCCGGTTTTCCAATTCGTTTATGGGCAGGTCGATTTTTAATTCAATGTGATATTCACCAGCGGTAACGATGGATTGCAGGGATGGGCCGGAAAGGTCTACCTGTTCCACTTTCTGGATTTCGATACCGGCAGGGAACATGCCCGCAAGGCGCTGTTGAATTTCGGCAGGCGCGATGTCTTCGGTGAACCAGATATCGATCAGTTCGGCGCTGCTGGTGAACCCCAGGGGGAGGGGCGCAGCGAGGTTCATTTTGGGCTTGGGGTGATACCCCTGGCTATAGGCCAGCGGCAGGCGGGCGCGGCGGATGGCGCGTTCCCACAGTTTTTGGATATCCAGGTTACTGGTGTATTTGAGCCAGCCCTTTTTGGTGTAGGTGATGCGAACCCTGATCATTGGGCAGCCTCCACCTGAACAGATACGGTCTGATCTGTTACGATCGAACGTACTTCAGGGCATTTCCAGTCTTCGCCGGGGTATTGGGCGCGCAGGTCGCGGTAATCACGGAGGATGCCGCAGGCATGACATTGTTCGCGGCAGTAAGTGGTTAAGGTGCCAGACTGGCTGCGGTTGTATTCTTCGGCCAGATAGCTTTTATGTACACCAGTGTGAATATGATCCCAGGGGAGGTGTTCGTCCAGGCTGCGCTCGCGGTTGGTGAAGAATTCACTGGTCAGGCCGTACTCTGCAAAGGCGGACTGCCAGGTCTGATGATTGAAGTATTCGCGCCAGGAATCGAATTTTGCGCCATGCTGCCAGGCGTGATAGATAGCATCTGCTGTGCGGCGGTCACCGCGGGAGAGCATGGCTTCGAAAATGGTTTCATTGGGATTGGACCAGTTGAATTTGATGCCGGGTACTTTAAGCGCGTCACGCAGGTAGTGCTGCTTTTCCCGCATTTGCTCCACGGTGTCACAGGAGACCCACTGGAAGGGGGTGTGCGGCTTGGGGACAAAGGTGCTGACGCCGACATTCAGTTTTGATTTGCGTCCCATGGCTTTACGGCCTTCAGAGATGACCTGTTTACACAAATCGGCAATGGCATGGACATCTTCCAGGGTTTCGGAGGGATGGCCGATCATGAAATACAGTTTGATGGTGGTCCAGCCGCGGGAGTAGATCTCGCCGGCGACATCCAGTAATTGCCGGGTTTGGATCGGTTTGTTAATAATGTTGCGCATGTGCTCGGTGGCTGCCTCAGGAGCGAGGGTAAAACCGCCGGAACCCTGCCCGCGCAGCATTTCAAAGAGGTCAATCGAAAGAGATTCGATGCGCAGGGAGGGAAGAGAGATGCGCAGATTTTCGTCCTTGTATTGTTCGCTGATCTGACGGATCAAGTCGAGGATATGCGTGTAGTCAGAGGAAGACAGCGAGAGCAGGGCAACTTCTTCAAAACCGCTGTTCTCAAGGGAAGTGGTGATGGCGCGCAGGATTTCTTCCACCGGACGTTCGCGTACGGGACGGTTGACCATGCCAGCGTGGCAAAAACGGCAGCCGCGGGCGCAGCCGCGCATGATCTCCACGGCAACACGGTTCTGAACCGTATTGATTGAGGGCACGATCGGCCGGGTGGGCGGCGGGGGGAGTTTGCCGACGATACGTTTCTGGATCGCAGCGGGGGCATCAGGCTGGGTGGGGGTGAAGGTATCAATGGTGCCATCTGCGTTGTAGGTGGTCTCGTAGAACGAAGGAATATAGATGCCCGGGATTTGGGCGAGTTGGTGCAGCAAGGCCGGGCGATCCTGTACGCTTTTCTTCCAGGCCTGGTAGGCATCGACGATCTCGCCAAAGATTGCTTCGCCTTCGCCAACGGCAAAGGCATCGATGAAGGCATGCATCGGTTCGGGGTTGAGGGCGGCGTGGCCGCCGGCGATGACCAGCGGATGGGTTTCATCCCGGTCTTTGGTGAAGAGGGGCAGCCCGGCCAGGTCAAGCATATTGAGGGCATTGGTATAGATCGATTCGTAGGGCAGGGTGAAGGCGAGGATGTCGAAGTCGGCCAGGGCGTGCTTGCTTTCCAGGGTGTAGAGGGGAATTTCTGCCTCCCGCATGGCGGCTTCCATGTCGGTCCAGGGGGCGTAGGTACGTTCTGCCAGCACGTCCGTGCGGGCGTTGAGGTCTTCGTAAAAGATGGCCAGGCCGAGATTGGAAAGGCCGATGTCATAGATGTCAGGGAAGGCGAGGGCGATACGGGTTTCGACTGAATCCCAGTCTTTGACGACCTGGTTGATCTCGCCGCCGACGTAACGGCCGGGTTTTTGGACGGTCAGCAGGATGCGCTCAAGGCGCTCTGCGATTTGATGGTTGGTTAACACCGATAATAACTCCTGATTGGCAGACAAACAAATCCCGGCAGGTTTACCGGGAGGGATATGGTTAAGGTAGTGCGGCCCAATTTTACCCGATTTTGGGAAATAGCGGGGCGGGATGGTTGGATATAAAAGATTGGGCAGGTTGCCTCGCCACACAAGGAGGTCGGGATTATATCCCGAAGGGAGGTTGGCGTTTATGGCATGACGGACAGGTCGGATATCATATCCGTAAGGGCAGGATCTGTCCCTGTGATGCGAGGTGATGAACGCAGCATGCAGCAAGGGCTGGAAAGGTTGCCGCACCCACTCGGGCGTGGGGATCTTATTCCAGGGCCGGGGAGCCATCGCGGCACGGCGGACAGGTCGAATATCATACCCGTTAGGGTAGACCTGTCCCTACGATATGGTGAGATAAATTTGTTCGCCTTGGTTTTATTTTTTAGACAGGCCAGGATGACTGGCCGCAAAGTCGCTACAATGTTAGCTGCGATTCAAGTTTTGTCTCGGAACGTTAAAAAGTTCCTTTGTACATGCCGCCGTCGACGGTGAGCATGTGGCCGGTGATGTAGGATGCGGCGGGCGAGGTGAGGAACACGGCGGCATTGGCAAATTCTTCTGGTGTCGCCATGCGTCCCAATGGGCTGTCGAGCATTTGTTGATCCATTTCCTGCTGTACAGTGGTGCCGTTGGCTGCTGCGCGGGCTTGCAGGAGTTCGGTGACGCGTTCGGTATTCGTCCAGCCGGGGAGGATGGCATTGAAACGGATGCCCTGGCCGCCGATTTCCAGGGCGAGGGTTTTGATAAGGCCGATGGTGGCCGAGCGGACGCTGTTGGAAAGGACGAGTTTGGGGATGGGCTGCTTGACGGAGTAGGAAGCGATGGCAAGGACGGAAGCAGCGCTGGAGTCTTTCAGGTAGGGCAGTGCTGCGCGGATGAGGCGCACATGGCTCATCAGGGATAACTGGATGGACAGGTCCCAGGCGTCATCGTCCAGCGATTCAAAACTGCCGGGAGGCGGGCCGCCGGCATTGGTGACGAGGATATCCAGCCCGCCCCAAATTTCTGCTGCCTGTTTGACAATTGCGGCTGGCATAGCGGGCAGGGAGAGGTCGCCGGTAACGGCGGCAGCAAGGCTGCCGGTTTCTTTTTCAATACGAAGGCGGGCGTCTTCAAGAGTATCGGGATTGCGGCCGTTGATGACTATATTGGCGCCTTCTACAGCCAGCAAATGGGCTACGGCAAAGCCAAGCCCGCGGCTGGAGCCGGTGACGAGGGCAGTTTTCCCGGTAAGGTTTAGATCCATGTTGTTCTCCTTTGGATGTAAAAAAGTATTTTTGCGTCCAGACTGGTGAAAAATCCATTTTGAGGACTGGTACGTTTGCAAAGCCTACAGCGCCCGGTTTGAGGCGATTTTGAAAATGATGCTAAAAAGATTTTCAACAGGCTCCATAACCAAAAGTGCTCTTATTGTGTTGATGAATAAATTCCTTAAAAATGAGTTTACCAGGTTTCTATAACGACTAAAGTCGTTACTACAATTACTACAGTCACTGCAATCGCTGCGGCTCAGGTTAATTAAAGCAATTCGATGTTTTCTTCCAGAATGGTGATGTTGGGAAAGATCGTCTCAATGGCGGTGACAGCTTTTTGCAGGGTTTGCTGGTTGTGAACGGCATCATTGCTGATGATAACACAGGCCAGGACGGATTCTTTCCAGGAGTTGAGGTGGTCTATTTCGGATACCGAAAGGTTGAAATCACGGTGCAGTTTGGCGAGAACGGGTTTGATCATCCCGCGTTTTTGTTTGAGGGAGCGGTTTTCGGGCATGTACAGGTGGAGGGTCAGGATGGCGATGGAGAGGGAGGACATGAGCAGTTTTCCAGGAGGATAGATGGCGTGTTTATTCTATTATAAGGAATTTCCGCGGTTGTGTGAAAAAGAAAAGCGAATACGGAGGTTATTTTTAAGAAAATTGCCAAATAAGTGCAAACGTTTCATT
>Ga0334888_1002383_pt1 | contig 20788 bp, 23 predicted proteins | sample GraSluR1_MG_FD_207227 | JGI IMG/M metagenome (GOLD analysis project Ga0334888, IMG submission 207227) | Sludge microbial communities from methane-producing bioreactor in Wageningen University, Netherlands - Granular Sludge_3_08-R1 | ecosystem: Engineered > Bioreactor > Anaerobic > Unclassified ...
TTCTCTGTGGTTAAAAAGCAGCCCGCTTCTGCCTGAACCGCTTGTATTCGATTATTAATGTACTGTTTCTTCAGCCTGATCTTTGTTCAGGCTTCTAGTGTTTGTCTAAATTCGAGTCATACAGCGCTCCGTGTAAATATTTTTTATATTCCTTTCCTGTATTGTAGAGGCATCGCCACCCACCAGTGGCTTTGGTACCCAGCCAGCCTGCGCCACTCCTCGCCATCCAAAGCCAGCACCTCCCCACTCAACAAATCCTGCCATTCTCCACTGAATCCCAGGGCGGCAGCGTCCAGTGCGGCGGTTTGCGGTTCTACGCTCAGGTTGGTGAGGCACAGGGCCATGGCCCCATCCGGGGCGATGCGCATCAGACCCAGGCAATCATCTCCGCAAGGGAGGCCCACCTGCGCGCCCCACGGGCTGAAGGCGGGCGAAGCGGCGCGGGCGCGCAGCATGGCCGCAAGGCCAGGGAGGTCATCCGGGTCTGAATCCAGGGCGGGCAAACCGGTGAGGGAGAGCAGCGCGGCATGGGTTGCGAGGGCGCGGCGCCGGGCAAGTTGTGGAGAGAGGGCTTCTCCGGTGGCTGTCAGGGCAGTCAGGAAAGAAGGGGCTTGTTCATCGCTGAGATTTAACACCGTTTGCAGGGGTGTGATCTGCTCCGCGCTGAGGACTTCCGCTGCCAGGGAGGCAGAGGCAGCATTCGGCCAGGTCAGGCGGTGCAGGTAGCTGATCGCGGTGATCGGCAGGCGCAGGGCATTCACCCAGGCTTGCAGGCTGCCGCTTTTTCCGCGGGCAAAGGCATCCAGCAGCAGCCAGGGCAGTTCGCCGGTCTCGATCAGGTGGGCGGCGTTTTCCCCGTTGCCGAAGTAGGGCGCGCGCACGGCCAGCGGAGCTTCAAGTTCGGCAACGGCGAGCGCGTTGGGATTCGCCAGCAGCAGGGCAGCACGCAGGAAGCCGAGGATGAGCACATTCTGCGGCTGGTGCGGCGGGTCTCCCCAGGCGCGGCTGATATTTTTCAGCCGGATCAGCCGCGCACCGCGCTGGACATCCTCCAGCAGGGATTTTGTCACGGCAAGGAGGTGCTCGGACGAGTGGTAGTCTGGCGCGGGCTGGCCTGGCGGGCTGGAGAGCAGATCCACATCATGGATCAGCAGCTCATTTTCTTTCAGGCCGGACTGCGGCGGGGCAGACAGGGCCAAACTGGCTTCGGTCAGACCGCCAGCGGCAGGGGCAGATGAGGCGGGCAGCATGCGGCGCAGGGTTTCTCCTGCGGTCCGGCCTTCATCTGCACCGTAGAGCAGTGTCAGCAGGGCATACGGATCAGAACATTTGCACGGGCTCATGGCTTTGTCTCCAGGCAGGGTGCTGTCGCAACATCCCAGGTAATTTTCTCAACCTGCGTGTTTTTGGGAATATAGTCGAAGATCTCATGCAGGCTGACCCCGCGCGCGCAACAGATCAAGGCCGCCAGTGAAAGACCGTGTGAGGCGATCAGCACTTTCTCCTGCGGGTGGCGCTGGGCGATGCGCGCGGCGGCGGCGGTCATGCGCACGGCCACTTCGGCCACGGTTTCGCCATCCCCAGGTGGGCGGGTATTTACGGGGTCAAGGCTGCGCTGCGCCATCAGTTCAGGGTATTGGTCTTTGATGTCCGACCATAACATGCCTTCCCAGTCGCCGTGGCAGGCTTCGACCAGGTCTTCATCAACCTGGATGGAGAGCTGCAGCCGTTCTGCCAGGGCCTCGGCGGTCTGGAAAGCGCGCCGCAGGGGGCTGGCATACAGGGCGGCAAAGGATTGCCCGTCCAGCGCGGCGGCCAGGGTTTGCGCCTGGGCGATGCCGGTGTCGTTGAGGCAGGTATCTGAATTGCCTTGAAATCGTCTGACCACATTCCAGTCGGTTTGTCCGTGGCGGACGAGCCATAATTCTGTCATCGAATGCTCCATAGTGCAGGGTTGAACCGCAGTTTTTCCAGGGGATAAGTATAACACCAGGTGTATTAGGGAAGCCGTATTGATTAATATGGAATTCCTTATTAATTGTGTATCTGTTGACTAATCAAGTCAGACTTTGTAAGATAACTATAAATTGTAAAACGGTTTGTGCCGTTATAAGTGTATCTTTGCAAGAAACCTTACAGGAAGAGAAGGAGACAGGAAAATGGCGTACTTTGTTAATGATGATTGTATTATGTGCGAAGCCTGCATCGCAGAATGCCCGGAAGAAGCGATCACCATGGGTGACGATTCGGCAGTTATCGATCCGAAATTATGTAAGGATCATGCTGCCTGTGTGGAAGTCTGCCCGGTGGATGCAATTCACAAGGTGGAAGAATAATCCGGTTTTGGCTGTGTTGTAATCAACAGTCCCTTTCGTAAATGAAGGGGACTGTTTGCACTTATTTTCCATAATCGATTAATCTTGCCTATCTTTTGTTTTCGGTTTTCCTAATTAAAAAATACCTGATTGACTAACAATAAAAAGCTACGTATGATAGCCTCGGTTCGGCGCTTTGGCCGTTTCGGAATAACCTTATTGATAAGGGAGAAGAACAGTGGCTTATTTTATTGACCCCGATGAGTGCATCGCCTGCGGTGCCTGCGAACCCGAATGCCCCACGGAAGCAATTACCGAAGGGGACGGTGTCTACGTGATCGACCCTGAATTGTGTGAAGATTGCGGCGCTTGCGCAGATGTCTGTCCGGTGGATGCCCCTCATCCTGCATAAACGCAACCTCGTGTTACGTTCTGATTCCCCTTTTCATCACGAAGAGGGGAATTTTGTTTATCAGCTCTGCTCCTGTACCCAGTTTATTCGCAACCGGCCTGGCAATGGTTTATAATTTCTGTAAGCAAAAAATCATCTCGTATACTGCAGGGGTTATTATGAAAAAATTTATTGCTGTGGCAGGGAATATCGGTGTTGGGAAATCTACCCTGGTGGAAATGCTGGGGCGGCATCTGGACTGGGAGCCTTTTTATGAACCGGTCACAGAAAACCCCTACCTGTCCGATTTTTATCAGGATATGAAAGCCTGGGGGTTTCACTCACAGGTGTTTTTTCTCAGCCACCGGCTGCAAATTCATCACCAACTGGTGCAGTATACCGGCTCGGTGATCCAGGACCGCAGCGTGTATGAGGATGCCGAGGTGTTTGCCCGCAACCTGTATTTGCAGGGCAACCTCACCAGCCGGGATTTTCAGACCTATCAGACGCTGTATCACACCCTGGCCGAGTTTGTGCCGCCGCCTGATCTGGTCATTTATCTGCGCGCTTCGGTGCCCACCCTGTTAAAGCGCATCACCCAGCGCGATCGGGACTATGAGCGCACGATCAGCCCGGATTATCTGCGCCAGTTGAACAGCCTGTATGAGGACTGGATCAATAATTTCACCCTGTGTCCGGTGTTGACTGTGCCGGCGGACGATCTGGATTATGTAGCGCATCCCAGGCATTTTTCCCTGATTTTGGACAAGGTGAAAGAGAAGTTGACGGGCAAGGAAGTGGTGGTTTTCAATGCCAATGAGGTAGCCCAGGCAAATGATTGAAGATGCAGCAAGGTTGTGAAAAAACATAAAAACAGCGTGAACAATTGTTCGCGCTGTTTTGGTTTGGCGTGTTAAACTATTCCCTGAATTTCCCGCAGGCTGGTGTTGGCGTAAGAATGAAAGATCAGCGGGGTTCGATGACCAATTTGACGGCGGTGCGCACTTTGCCGTCAATATCCACATCGACAAACTCCGGGATACATACCACCGCGATGCCGTCTTCTGCCAGGTAGCCAGTGGCAAGCACCAGCGCCTTGACAGACTGGTTGACTGCGCCCGCGCCAATGGCCTGAACCTCGGCGTATTTGTGTTCCCGAATCACGCCAGCGATTGCCCCGGCTACGGCAGCAGTGCGAGAGCTTGCTTTCACTTTGATGATGTCCATTGTCCCTCTCCCTGTAGATTGCGTAAAGAAATTTTTCTAGGGGGCTGAATGATAAAGCAACATGCATTTAACTTAAAGCCATTGTACAGGATTTATCAGGCCTACGCAAGCGGATTAACGCGTTCTTAAAGCAGCCCTTTCCCAAAAGATATTTATTCGAAAATGTGAAATTTGTTAAAGTTTTTTCCTGATGGTGTTACTGTTGGGTCATGGTTGGCAGTACAATGGAAGTGTTGCTACCTACATTTCATTTACAGGAAAAAACGCATGAGACCTTTGAGCCTCCCCGGAAAAGAAAAACCGTATTTGATGGCCCATCGCGGCAACCGCGTCCGGTGCCCCGAGAACACCATGGCCGCCTTTCGTCAAGCTTTGCTGGATGGCGCCGACCTGCTGGAAACGGATTTGCATCTGACTGCTGACAATGTGTTTGTCTGCATTCACGACGCAACCCTGGACCGCACCACAGACGCCGAAGGCCCGATCAAAGATAGAACCCTGGTGGAGCTGAAAGCGATTTCCGCTTCATATGGCCGCCCGGAATTTGCGGATGAACGCATTCCCACGCTTGCTGAGCTGGCCGCCATCCTCCCGCCGGATGTGGGGCTGGCCCTGGAATTGAAGATTGATGATTTTCTTCAGCCTGAGACAGGGCGCAAACTTTCGCAAGAGTTGAAAGACCTCGGCATTGACAACCGCTCGGTGATCATCTCCTTCTCGCTGGAACGCTTGCAAGCTGTGCAGGCGGTTGACCCGCATCTCCCCGCTGGCTGGATCACGATGACGGGGCTGCGGCCAATTGAAGGGGTGCAGCTGTTGGGGCCGTTCTGGCCGCTGCTGCTGCTCAACCCCGGCTATATTCGCAAAGCGCGCGAGCGCGGGCAGATTGCTTGCCCGCTGGACTCTCATGGCGAGAAGCGCGTCCGCTGGTACCGCCGCCTGGGGTGTGATGTGATCATGTCGGATGACCCCGCTGCACTGGCAAAATCCCTGGGAAGATGAGGATTCGCAGTCAACATTGTTCTGGTACAATCAGGCACGCTTTACCTTAAAGAAAGGCTTCGCCAGATCAATGCCCATCCCCAAGATTGAACAACCAGCAGCCACCCCCATCCATCAGGACGAAGCTTCAACGTTTCAGACAGGGCGTGTTTTGGCTGTGACCAGTGGTCACTTGACCCATGATTTATTCCCTGCTTTCCTTTCTCCCCTGCTTCCCTTACTCATTGAGAAATTGAGCATGACCGGTGCCGCAGCCGGCGCATTAATGCTGTTTATGCAGGGGCCTTCCCTGATCCAGCCTTTTGTGGGCCGCCTGGCAGACCGGGTTAATTTGAAATTCGTTGTTATCCTTGCCCCGGCGATCACCGCCACAGCGATGAGCCTGGTTGGTGTTGCGCCAACCTACACCTGGCTGGCGCTTTTCCTGACCATTGTCGGGGTAAGTTCAGCCATTTTCCATTCCGTTGGGCCGGCCCTGGCCGGCAGTTTTTCCGGTAATCGCCTGGGAACCGGCATGAGTATCTGGATGGTGGGCGGTGAGATTGGCCGGATGATGGGGCCGCTGGTGATCGTTGGGGTGGTCTCATCCCTCACGCTGGAAGGCTCGGTGTGGACGATGCTGGCGGGATGGCTGGCCTCGCTGGTGTTGTACGTCTTGCTGCGCAACCTCCCGATTACCCTGCCGGCGGCGGATGGGGTTGAGGACTGGCAGACGGCGCTGCGGGATATGAGCAGCATCATGCTTCCGGTGATCCTGCTGGTTGTCGCGCGTGCCCTGTTAATGAACGCCTTGCAGGTTTTTCTGCCGACGTATATGACTGAGGTCGGTGCGGGACTGTGGATGGCCGGGGCAGCAGCCACGATTTTCGCTGGTGCTACCGTGCTGGGTACGCTGCTGGGCGGGTCACTCAGCGACCGATTGGGGCGCCGCCAGATGCTGCTGATTTCTGTGATCACCACGCCGCTGCTGGTTTTGGCATTTATGCGCAGCGAGGGCCTTGTGCTGCGCATGCTGCTGCTTTTTGGCGCAGGCTTGATGATCGGGCCTGCCACCCCTGTTATTTTGGCTATCGTACAGGAAAGGTTCCCGGAGAAACGGGCTTTTGCCAGTGGCATCTATATCGCTGCCAGTTTTGTGATCCGCTCGCTGGCTTCTGTGCTGCTCGGTGCTCTGGGAGACTGGTTTGGACTGGGGGCAGCTTTTTCCATCAGCGCGTTTGTGCTGTTTTTGGGTATTCCTGTTGTGCTGATGCTGCCCGGAAAACAGGATCTGGAGCAGGATGGCAGCCCGGCCTGACATCCGCCGGGCGTGTGCGGCTGACCTCCCGGCTGTGATTCAGATCAACCAGCTCACCTGGCCGGAGGAGGAAATCCGCTTGAGTCAGGTAGAAAAAGTGCTGCATGACCCGGCGCATGATGTTTTCATGGTTGAAATGCAGGGACAGGCAGCCGGATTTATTGACGGCTTTATCACCCGCTCTGCACAGGGCGAACTGCGCTGGGAAGTGGACCTGCTGGCTGTGCATCCTGGTTGGCGCGGCAGGCAGTTTGGACAGCACTTAATCCGGGCCTGCCTGCAAGCCGGGCAGGAGCGTGGGGCGGGCTTTGCCCGGGCCTTGATCCAGCTGGAGAACCGGGCCAGCCAGACCAGTTTTGCGCGCAGCGGCTTCGACTGTCAGCCGGAAATATTGAGTTTGTATATTGCTTCCGCAGAGGAGGGGATTTCCCCGTCCGTAGAATCCGCCGGGCATGTGCTGGTGGTGAACACGCTCCATTATTTCGGGCTGTGGCTGGAAGAAGATCATCGCTCAGCCAGCTTGTCAGCTGCCCGTGCCGCCTGCTGGCAGGCAAATTGCGAACTTGTGGGCACGCTTGTAATTCAGTCAGATTTATCAGATAATAAAAAGATGAGTGAATTGGGATTCACCAAAGTTAATGACTATCACTGGTGGGTACGGTCTTTCAAGACCGATGCGTAAAACGCATCATTGGATAGGCGGGAAAGGAACGGTACAAAATTTGAGCGATGACCTGTTGGGTGAGCCCTGACTGTTCGTCAGTGGATCACCACAAACCTAGGAATTTTCAATTTTATTTTTATTATTGATTAGGAGAAAATCATGCCCGAAATGAAAAAAAATGCATGGAAGCCAAAGGCTTCGGCTCGAGAGCGGCGTTCCTGGTATTTTTATGATTTTGGCAATTCTGCATATGCAGCAGTGGTTTTGCTGGCAATTTATTCAGCTTATTTTAAAGGGGAAGTGGTTGGCGGAGCGGAGGGAACTCGTCTGTGGGGCATCGCGGTGGGGATTGCCATGCTGCTTGTGGCGCTGACTGCCCCGGTGTTGGGTGCGATTGCCGATTATGCAGGTACCAAGAAGAAAATTCTGCTTTTCTATACTGGCATGGCCTGTTTCTTTACTGCCTTGCTGTTTTTTGTGCAAAAAGGCGATGTAGTCATGGGGCTGCTTTTCTTTATTTTTGCAGAATTTGCCTATCGCAGCGCCCAGGTGTTTTACAATTCCCTGCTGCCGGATATTGCTCACCTGGATGAAATGGGACATATCTCTGGCAATGGCTGGGCGATTGGCTCATTGGGCGGGATTGTCTGCCTGGTGGTTGTGTTGGCCGCTATCATGCTGATTGGCGGTAACCTTGTCATCCGGCTTTCGTTTGTTTTCACCGCAATCTTCTTTGCCGTATCTGCGGCGCCCTTGTTCATCTTTCTGAAAGAACGTACCGAACCGCGCAAGCTGCCAAAAGGCGAAAATTACCTTAGCCTGGCATTCAAGCGGATTGGCGAGACCTTCCACACGGTGAAAGATCATAAACAATTCATCCGCTTTATCATCGCTTTCCTCATTTATAATGATGGCATCATGATGACGATGAATTTTGCGGCCATCATTGGTGCAGTCTTGTTTGGCATGGAACAGCAGCAATTGATCATCTTCATGATTGTGGTACAAGTATTTAGCGTGGCCGGTGCCTGGGTATTTGGCAAGATGGCTGGCAAAACGGGCGGAAAGCGCGCCCTGCTGCTATCACTGGCCTTGATGATCCTGACGGTTTTGATCCTGATGGTGGTACAGAGTGTTCCCATGTTCTATGTTGTTGGCGCAATGGCCGGCTTTGCCCTGACCGGCGTGCAATCGGTCAGCCGCACCATGGTCGGGCAGCTTGCCCCTCCAGGAAAAGCGGCTGAGTTTTACGGGTTTTATTCGATGGCCGGGCGTACATCGTCTTTTATTGGCCCAACGGTCTATGGCTGGTTGGCGGCATTCCTCACCTTCCGCCTGCAGGATCGCGGTATGGATCATTTCGTGGCGGAACAAATCGGCACGCGCAATGCGGTCCTCTCGATTGCGGCATTCCTGCTGGTCGGCACCCTGATTTTGCTGTTTGCGGTGAACGACCCCACCCGGGTCGACCGGAAAACGGAAGAAGTGGCTGCGGTGGAGTAGTCCGCAGTCAGATCCACATCCTGTGATGCTATTGGTTGAATGAGAGGTGTTATATGCTGCAAGCAGAAGTTTTAAAATACCCCTGGCCTCGCCGGCGGTTTATCCGTGGGTTGATAAAACCTGTTCTGGCAGTGGCTTTTGGCGCACTCGCTGATGTGCATATCGAAGGTGCTGAAAACTTGCCCAAAACGGGGCCTTTACTGGTAGCGGCCAATCACTTCAGTTTTGTAGATCCGCCGCTTGTGATCCGCGCCCTGCCCTGGCCGCTGGATTTCGTTGGCGGATTTCAGATGCCCAACGCCCCGGCCACGGTAACCGCTTTGCCCAAGTTGTGGGGATATTACCCCGTGTTCCGCGGGCGCTCTTCGCGCACGGCCATGGTGGCGGCGCAGGCGGTGATGGCTCAAAACGGCGTGCTGGGTATTTTTCCCGAAGGGGGAAGCTGGGCCACCGTGCTGCGCCCAGCTCGCCCCGGTGTGGCCTTTCTGGCAGCGCGCACCAGAGCGCGTATTTTACCGATTGGGTTGGATGGCTGCGATGAGCTCTTTCCCCGGATTCGCAAGGGCAAACGCGGCAAGATCACCGTGCGCATTGGCAAGCCTTTTGGCCCGGTGGACGTGGGCAGCCATACGCGCGCTGACCGCGGCAAGATCGACGAATTGGGGCATGAATTAATGCGCAGAATTGCTGAGTTGATCCCCCCCGAACGACGCGGGTTTTATTCTAATGACCCAGCCATCCGCGAAGCCGCGAAAGGCACCGAGATCTATCCCTGGGACGATACCCAGGAAGGGTAACCCATTCACCCTGCAGACCAGCATGAATTTTCGTGCTGGTCTGTTTTTATTTGCTTGTGCTTGCTTTGATCCCATGGAATTGAAAGTTGCCGAAGTGTAAAACCATGCTACAATTTAACCACTGAATCTTTTCAATACAATATCAGGAGGGGTTATGGCAAAATTGAGTTATGTTGAAGGAATTGGCGATGTGTATGCCGCCAAGTTGAAGGCCATTGGCGTGGGTTCTACCGACAGCTTGCTGAAAGCTGGCAGTACCCCCACAGGCCGCCAGAAATTGGCCCAAGCCGCTGGCGTGAGCGAAAAGCTCATCCTGGAGTGGGTCAATCATATTGACCTGTTTCGGATCAAAGGTATTGGGCAGGAATATGCCGACCTGTTGGAAGAAGCCGGTGTAGATACGGTTCCTGAGCTTGCCCAGCGCAACCCGGAGAATCTGTATGAAAAGCTGGTGGAGGTCAACCAACAGAAGAAACTGGTACGCGTGCTGCCCAGCACGGTTAAGGTGCGTTCCTGGGTGACCCAGGCGAAGAGTCTGCCGCGCGTCATTCAATATTAGTACATCCCCAAATCCATCGTTGTGTAAAAACACTAGAATCAGAATCATTCATCCCGCAGGATTTAATCCTGCGGGATGTTGCTGTGCAGGGGGAAATTTCCGCATGGACGATAGACAGGCAGTTTGTAGTGTAGGGACAGGTTTAAAACCTGTCCGAAGTTTGCTTGCTGCGGTGAGACGGGGTAATAGAACGATGCGAAGTAAGAACGCAGCCCTTCACAGGGTCTATAAGGTAGACAAACCCCACATCAGGAGGTGGATCATGAAAGTAAGCTGGGAAGGTGTTGTATTGGCAGAAAGTGACGAGACCGTCGTGGTGGAAGGCAATCATTACTTCCCGCCGGATTCTGTGAAGCGGGAATATTTCAGAAAGAGCGACTTGCACACGACCTGCCCCTGGAAAGGACTTGCCAGTTATTACACCATTGAAGTAAATGGCAAGCAGTTGAAAGATGCGGCCTGGTATTATCCCGAGCCGAAATCGGCTGCCCGCCAGATCAAGGATCACGTTGCTTTTTACCGCAACAAGGTGCAGATCGAATCATAGGATCGGTATTGGACTGAAACGCAACATTTTGCTACAATCATGAAGCGCCGGACACGGCACGTGCCTGGCGCTTCGCTATGCTTCATACACTGAACTGTGAATATCCCCGCTGGGGGACTTGACAGGCGCAAAACACAGAAATAGCAGAACGCAAAAGGAGTTTAGCATGCAGCCTGAAACCATTTTTCACATCACCAGCCGCTCCGATTGGGAAGCTGCCCGCCCGGCAGGGGAATACCGTGCCGACAGTCTCGCCGGGCAGGGGTTCATCCATGCTTCCACCCGCGGGCAGGTGCTGCGCACGGCAAATCGCTTCTATCATGGGCAGAGCGATCTGGTGCTGCTGGAGATTGATGCCGCGAAAGTGAAAGCCGAAATCCGTTTTGAAGACCTCTCCGGGGAGGGGATGCTCTTTCCGCATATCTATGGGCCATTGCCTGTGGATGCTGTCAGCGGATGGGCGGATTTTGCACCGCAGGCAGATGGCTCTTTTTGTTTCCCTTTGCGTTTTCAGGCAGTGATATAATCTTTTCTGGAATTGTTAATATTTTGTGTAATGGAAAGGAAAAAACATGAAACAGTGGAAGACCCCCCCGGCAATGCAGATTGACCCCTCGAAGGAATATACCGTATTGATGGAAACCAATAAAGGTACAATTGAGCTGGTGCTGTATCCCGCTCACGCACCCAAGACGGTTAATAATTTTGTGTTCCTCGTGCGCGAGGGCTATTATGATGGCATCAAATTCCATCGCGTCATCCCCGACTTTGTGATTCAGGGCGGCGACCCGACCGGCACCGGCATGGGCGGCCCAGGCTATAAATTTGAAGATGAATGCAAGGGCAACCCCCTCAAGCATGGCACCGGCTGGATGTCGATGGCGAATGCCGGCCCGAATACCAACGGCAGCCAGTTCTTCATCACCCATTCTCCCCAGCCGCATCTGGATGGCCGCCATACCGTGTTTGGCAAAGTGGTCAACGGGATGGATGTCGTCAATGCCATCGAGCAGGGCGACGAAATGGTCAAGGTCACTGTCAGCGGGGACTAGTTTTGCCGAACCGGATATTTGAGAGGCTGTCCTGTTTATTTAATGGGGCAGCCTTTTTAAATGCTTTGCAGTTGTAGGGTGTGATCAATGTTTCTCTTGACCGCACCATTTTCATCAATGGAAAGGTGGTGCGGTCGACAAACACGACCACACCCTGCAAATTTTTGTCTGCCGCTGGGTTACGTGCTTTTGGCACAGTTATTGGATGAGTAAAGATGTGTTTATGGACAGAGTAATTTTAGGAAGTTGGATAAAATTCGTTTGCTAAAATTGGCGATATATTTTCATCGGTCATAAGCAAAAGGATAGGCGGGCGCACGCCGTGCGCCCCTGCACTGTTGAATTGGCACGAATATTCGAATTTTTGTAGAGGCAACATGATGACGGAGAGCACCAATATTTTAATTCTTGTCCCGGCCTATAACGAGTCGGAACGCTTGCAGCCGGTCGTAGAGGCTGCCTTGCAGTACGGGCCTGTTTTGGTGATCGATGACGGCTCTACGGATGACACGGTCCAGGTTGCGCGAGCGGCCGGCGCAGAGGTCCTCTTGCAGTCTCCCAACCAGGGCAAGGGAGCGGCTTTGCGGGCCGGCTTCCGCCGGGCGTTGGAACAGGAGGTGGATGCCGTCATTACCCTGGACGCCGACGGTCAGCACGCTACGGATGAGATTCCGCTGTTTTTGGACGCTTTTGCCGAGCGACAGGGCGACCTGATCATCGGCGCGCGCGATTTCAGCCAGATGCCGTTTGCCCGCCGGCTGGCGAACACCTCCGGGACGTGGTTGTTCTCCTGGGCTTTGGGGCAGCGCGTGCAGGATAACCAGTCCGGTTACCGCCTGGTCAGCCGCCGCCTGATGGAATATGTGCTGTTGAGCAAAGAAGAGGGTTTTGAATTTGAAGTGGAGATGATTGTCGACTGCGTGCGCGGCGGTTTCAAGATGGACTGGGTAGGCATTCGCACCATCTATGCCGGTGAAACCAGCCACATCCAGCCCTGGAAGCATACGATCAAATTTTTGAAATTGGTGATACGCACGCGGCGGAGCAGATCGGCCAATCTTTCCAGAGAAGTTTTGTCTTAACGGGTGTCACTGGGGTGACTGAACCGGTCACCTTGTGACGATTTTACGCTATAATTACACCCGGCTTATCGAACATATTTTCCATTATCAGGAGCGCGACCATGGCAAAAACCCATACCCATTTTGTGTGTCAGGAATGTGGACGAACCTATCCCCAGCAGATTGGGCGCTGCCCCTCCTGCGGGGCGTGGGACAGCATGGTTGAGGAGCTGATGGCGCCTGAACCGGGCAAGCCGAGCAAGAAACACAGCCGCGGATTGAGCGGCCGCTCGCAGCCGCGGCGCATTGCGGATGTGGAAGGCAATGCAGAAGAACGCCTCCCCCTGTCGATCAGCGAATTTTCGCGCGTGCTGGGCGGCGGGATCGTGCCGGGTTCGATCGTCCTGATTGGCGGGGACCCGGGGATTGGAAAGTCGACCCTCATGCTGCAAATGACGATGGAAATGGCGAACCAGGGGCGAGTGCTGTACGTTTCCGGTGAGGAGTCTGAACAGCAGATCAAGATGCGCGCCGCCCGCCTGACCCGCACTGCGGATGGCAAACCAGGCCCGCTGCCGGATCAGCTCTACCTGGTGACCGAGACCAATCTGGATATTATTTTTGATCACGTGCGCGAGACTACGCCGCGCCTGCTGGTGATTGACTCGATCCAGACTGTCTACCGTCCGGAGATGGAATCCTCGGCCGGGTCAGTCAGCCAGGTGCGCGAGAGCGCCGCCCGCCTGCGCGAGCTGGCAAAGTCCAGCGGGATTGCGGTGTTCGTCATCGGGCATGTCACCAAAGAAGGCAATATCGCCGGGCCGCGGGTGCTGGAGCATATTGTTGATACGGTGCTGTATCTGGAAGGCGAGCGTTACCAGTTCTTCCGTTTGCTGCGCTCGGTCAAGAACCGCTTCGGGGCCACCTCCGAGGTGGGGGTGTTTGAAATGCAGGAGAAGGGCATGGTCGAAGTGCCCAACCCGTCCGAGGCGTTTCTGGCAGAGCGGATGGTCAGCGCGCCGGGTTCCGCGATTGCCGTGACGATGGAGGGCACCCGCCCGCTGCTGGTGGAAATTCAGGGGCTCACCAGCGCCACCAGCTATGGCAATCCGCGGCGTACGCCCAACGGGGTGGAGTTCAACCGCCTGCTGTTGATCACGGCGGTACTCACGCGGCGGCTCAAGCTGCGTCTGGGAGAACAGGATATCTTTGTCAATGTGGTTGGCGGGCTGCGTGTATCCGAGCCGGCTTCTGATCTGGCCGTGGCCGTGGCGATCACCTCTTCGATGAAGGACGTGCCCGTGCGGGCTGACACCGCCCTGATCGGCGAGGTGGGCCTGTCTGGTGAGCTGCGCTGGGTGGGGCAGATGGACGCCCGTCTGCGCGAGGCAGCCAAGCTGGGCTTCAAACGGGCGGTCGTCCCGCGCCGCGTGCGCCGCAGCGAGGCCTGGCCGAAGGGGATTGAAGTGGTCGAAGCGCGTTCCCTGCATGAAGCGATCAGTCAGGCGCTGGTGGAGTAAAAAAAGAAAATTTCACGCAAAGACGTAGAGGCGCAAAAAAACTTTTGTTGAATTACAGACATTCGTCTTTGCCGCTTTTTAGATTCAATTGCTTATCGAACAGAAAACACCAATAAATCACTATGACTCAAATTTGGCGACTTTGCGGCTTTGCGTGAAATTTAAAAGATATCCTCCAATCTATTGAAAAACGCGCAAATTTCGTACAAATTCCCGATTCACGGATCAACTGATTTACAAATCCCTTTCAGTTCTGAACTCCCGTCTGTTTCTGAACAGATGTACACATTTTGGGATTATAATTACTCCGTTGTTTTTGTTTTGAGACAGGATTCTATTACAGGTATGTTAAAGGTGGAGGGCAGTGAGTACGCCAATCTGGTTTGTAAATATCATCAAGCATTTTTTCCCGGATCGCTTCTGGCTTTCCGACCTCACAAAAAAAATTCCGCTGGTCAGAACGATTGTTGATAAAGTTCTGTTTGATAAGGATGACATCATTTATCTCCCCAAAGATCATCTCATTGTAGTTAATGAGATGATCGCTGAGGAGGAAGGCCTGGTGCTGCCTTCCCAGGTGATTGATCATTTCATCGACCAGGCGGGTGCCTTGTTTCTGATGGATACCTGCCTGTGCCGCACGGCGGACAATTGCCAGGATTACCCGCATGACTTGGGTTGCCTGTTCATGGGCGAAGCGGTCAACAGGATCAACCCCAAACTGGGGCACAGGGCCACCAAAGAAGAGGCCAAAGCTCACCTCAAGAAATGCCGCGAGGCGGGTTTGGTGCATCTTATCGGGCGCAACAAGATCGACACAATGTGGATGGGGATTGGCCCGGGTTACAAACTGATGACGGTTTGCAACTGCTGTCCGTGCTGCTGCCTGTACAAGACCCTGCCTAATCTGGATGTGACTATCAGTAAAAAAATCACTGCCATGCCGGGGGTAAGGGTACACGTTGAGACAGAGGAATGTGTGGGCTGTGAAAGCTGCACAGACCACGTATGTTTTGTGGATGCGATTAAGATGCAGGATGGGCATGCCTTCATCAGCGATGCCTGCCGCACCTGCGGCAACTGTGTGGATGTCTGCCCGACCGGGGCGATCAAGTTGACTGTTGAGGATGATACCTTCATCACCCAATCCATTGAACGACTGGCGAAAATTGTCGATGTAAGCTGATTCAATACAGAGTTTACAATGCAGGGAAGTCTGGACAGGGAAGAGAGTTTGCTCTTCCTTGTTGTATTTTGCAGAGAAATCAAAACAATCCGTAGAATTGAAGGAGAGTCATGGAATTTTATCGTGCAGGCAGAAAAATGATTTTGTTGTTGGTGGTGGTTCTGGTTTTGGCCGGATGCGCTGTTGGTGACACCCTATATTTGGATGAAGAAGGGTGGGAAGAAGGCGGGTATCCCGACACTGAACTGGTTGAAGACGATAGCGACTGCCCGATAGACATGGTCTATGATGCTGAGTGGGATGAATGTGTTGATGGGGATGCATTCGATGACGAGGGCGGTTTCCTGACTTTGCTGGATGATATGTGGAAGGATGCGCCCGAAGATTGTTATGAGGATGAGACTTACGACGCTGAGCTGGAGCAGTGCATTTACAATGGCGCGGATGTTGAATCGTTCTCTCTGTTGGACATCTTGGGCGGAGTGATTGATTCGTTCTCTTTGCAGGACGAAGGACTCGGTGACGGGGTTGTGCTGGTCACATACAAAATCAGCGGCGAAACCTTGTTGGATCCGGTGTATGTTGAGGTCGGCGATGATTTCATTGCTGCGCAGAAAGACCTCGACAGTCAGCAATCGGCCTGGGCCTATTTCGCCAGCCTGGTTCCGGTGGAAGAGCGCGCTCAGATTGTGGAGTTTCAGGTATTCACCGATGGCGAGGAAGAAACCCTGGCCTATGTGGAACCGCTGGCAGATGATCTGAGAACCTGGCGGCTGTCAATTGACATTGCCGATACCAAAAATGTGCAGGAGCTGACCCTGACCATGATTCACGAATATGGGCATGTGCTCACGCTGAATGCCGGACAGATTGCTGTGGGACAGTCCGGCTGCAGCACTTACCAGAACCAGGAAGGCTGCGCCCTGCCGCAGTCCTATCTGGCGGTTTTTGTTGATCAATTTTGGGGAGAGTTATACGATGAATGGCAGGAAATTGACTACATCCAGAACGACGATGCTTACTATGCTGCCCTGGACGATTTTTATGCCAAATATGCGGATCAATTTGTCAGTGATTATGCCGCTACTAACCCGGAAGAGGATATTGCTGAAGCCTGGAGCCATTTTGTGCTCTATCCGCGCCCGGATGGCAAAACCATCGCGGAACAAAAAATCCTGTTCTTTTATGATTACCCTGAATTGGTTACCTTGCGCGAGGAAATCGTGGCGCGCACCGTATCCCGGGTGAGACGCAGCGGAAAATAAATGGTTAAACAGGGATATTAACAACAGGGAGCAGATGATCGATCATCTGCTCCCTGTTTCTTTTTGCAAGGTTAAACCAACCGGGGTGTGAAGCAATTGTCATTTTATTGCAAGGCATTGTCGGTTTCAAAAGTCCATTCCTTGATTACCTGTTTCGCGATTACACGATAGGTGCCGGCTTCAAGACCTTCCACATCCAGCGGAACGCTTTCCTCAAATGGCACCAGAGCCTGGGTGCATATCTCGCCTTCCCGATGGGTTTCGAAATGCAGGATAAAATCATTGCCCTCTCTTGTGACAGTGATTTTGTCCAGCACACTGCATCCGTCCGGCAGGCTGCCGCGTACAATTGCTCTCATTTGTACAGGAAAGGATTCCAGGGTGAGCAGTTCAATTTCTTCAACCTGAACATTGGGCGGCTTCTCCGCAGTTGGCTGGGGTGAGGGTTCCGGCATAACGGGGGCAGCGCAGGCTGAGATGAGAATCAGGGAGGCAGCTGCCAGTACAAGTGATTTCATTATTTTGATTTTCATTGTGTCTCTCCAATCTCCAGAAATTTTTTGTTCCTACCTTTATAACGTCATAACTTGGAAAAAAGTTCCACATTTTATAAAAAATCTTCCTGCAAACCGCTATATTTATCCCGAATTGTAACTACTCAGGTACCCCGAATTCAATAAGAAAGACGAACAAGGAGAAAAAACAAGCCAAATGCTTGACCTCGGAATTGCTTTTTGGTAAACTGTAACAGTATGGTATATAAATTTTGTAAGAAAGGAGACGCGGATATGAGCAATATGTATCGTAACATCTTTAGCGGCACCGTAGCTGCTCTGTTTGTTTGCGCGCCTCCAGGCGGAATCTGTTAAGTTTTTTTGTTAGACGGATATCCCGGCCACAGGCGCTCAAGACAAGCCCTGTGGTTTTTTGATACCAATGGCACCCATCTGAATATCTCTGTTCAGAAAGCCACAGGACTTTTCAAAGCCTGTGGCTTTTTGTATTGTCTGTAATTGTACTATTTGGATTAATCAGAAATTAAAAGGAAAAATGACAATGTCTACATCGGATTTGATGAATTATTTTGACGAAATGGATGATCTGGACCCGTTGGAAAATGGAAAGTGGGGAACAATGATCAGGAATGTGAGCCGTGACCACAAGAAGAAAAAAACGCAAAGTGCAGTGCCGGCCAAAGGGGCGCAGCGGGAGGCTGGTCAGGATTTTTCGTTCAGCTATCACGCTTCGCACCATGAGCGGGAATGGATCGTCGACTCGCTGGGGAATTTTTACCAGATGCACTGGTTTGATGACGTGCTGCAACTGATCAAGGGCGGCAAAGAGGCTTCGGTTTACCTGTGTTTGGGTAACGAGACTACCCAGGTCAGTCATCTGGCGGCCAAGGTCTACCGTCCGCGGCGTTTTCGCAACCTGCGCAAGGATCATCTCTATCGCGAGGGACGCGAGCAGCTGGACGAGAACGGGAATGCGATCACCGATGACGGCATGCAGCATGCCATGAAGAAACGCACCCAGTACGGCAAACAGCTTCTGCATACGTCGTGGATCGAGCATGAGGTCAAGACGATGCAGGTGTTAAAACAGGCCGGCGCAGATGTGCCCGCCATTTTTGCCAGCGGGAACAATGCCATCCTGATGAGCTATATCGGTGAGGCAGAGATGCCCGCCCCGGCGTTGAACGAGGTTGACCTGGATCCGGGGGAGGCCCGCCAGTTGTTTGAGCGGGTGCTGGCAAACGTTGAGATCATGCTGGCCCACGACCGCGTACACGGCGACCTGTCGGCGTACAACATCCTGTATTGGGATGGAGAGATTACCCTGATTGACTTTCCCCAGGCCATTTCGCCGGTGGAAAACCGCAATGCCTGGTTCATCTTCCAGCGGGACGTGACCCGGGTATGTGAGTATTTTGCCCGGCAGGGAGTGGCTTCTGATCCTCCGGCCATCGCCGAAAGTCTGTGGCGCAAGTACCGCCACAATCCCATGCCTGATATGGATCCGCATTTTCTGGATGCGGAAAGTGAAGACGATATCGCGCTATGGAAGCGTATGAAAGTAACTTGAGAAGTGCCGCGTTCTGCAGGATGGAAGAAGCTGGATGGAGCAGCAGAGCGCGAGAGAAAAAGGAAGGGCATTATGTTTCGCATTCGCCCATTTGAACGGACGGAAATAGAAAATCAAGCCGTAGCAGACATCCAGTCTGTTGCGTGGTCCAATTGTTTGAACAGTGTCGCATTGTGGAATCGCACGGATTCGCTGCGCGACCCGCGCTCGCTGGTGCAGCGTTTTGTGGCTGTTGACCAGGGGACTATTGTTGGGTTGGCAGTGTTGATGGAACCTGAGCAGTCTATCGCTCAAGGGAAATATCGTTTTTCGATTGCAGTACGCCCTGACCAGCAGGGCAAAGGCATTGGCAGCGCCATTTACCGCCGCATGATGTCAGCTCTGGAAGGGCGCCCGGTGCTCAGTCTGGTTACTGGCACCAGCGAAAACAATCTGAATGCGATCCGTTTCCTGCAGCGCTATGGATTCCACCAGTCCACGCGCGACCCGATCGCCAGCCTGGATGTGACGGGTTTTGATGCCGCACCGTTTGCCGGGATTTGGGAACGGATGGCCCGTCAGGGGATCCAGGTGCTGCCATTGACCCGGGCTGCCCTGCGTTTTCCAGATTGGCAGCGCCGCATCTGGGAGCTGGATTGGGAACTGAAACAGGATCTGCGTTCCATTGCACATTTGGTGTACTCGCCTTTTGAGCAATACCAGCGTTCTGTGCTGGGCCGCAGTTATTTCAATCCGGCGTCCTGGTTTGTGGCGCTGGACGGGGATCAGTGGGTGGGCATCTGCCGCCTGATGGACCTGAAAGGCCAGCCGGACACCCTTTATCACGGTTTGACCGGTGTGGCCCGCAGTCACCGCCGCCGCGGGATTGCGACGGCATTGAAGATCAGCGCGATTGAGTATGCCTGGCAGACTGGCGCTCGATTCATTGAGACGGAGACAGAAGAGGACAGCCCGATTCACGCGTTGAATCTGAAGCTGGGGTTTGAATCGCAGCCGGCCTGGCTGAGATTTGAGAAAGAAATCCCGATGGCAAATTAGACGAAATCTGCTGCCGGCCAATAAGAGAAAATTCGTTCACTGAGCTTGTCGAAGTGAACGAATTTTCGATGTTTAAGCCAGATCTGTGCGTTCGCACGCCTACGGCGAACGCACCAGAATTCAACCTCGAGCGAGGTCGAATTGGGGCTTGACGATGGGTGCGTTGCGAAAAACACGCTAACGCACCCTACAAGCGGAAGGGATTTGTTTTTACCTATAAAACCCATCTCGGTGCGTTCGCTTTTACGCACCAGAATTCAGCCTGGGGGAAAGATCGAACTGGAACATATTGAATGGTGCGTTGCCGCGCTTGCGGCAAACGTACCCTGCTTGAGTTACTCCCGCAGGCTGTTTTCCAGTTCCTGCAAGTCCACCCGCGCGGTCAGGTCCAGGGAGAGCGGGGTGACGGATACTTCGTGCTTGTGATACAGGGTGTAGGCGTCCGAGTCGTGGGGCAGGGTCGTAAAATCAATTCCGGTGAATTTTCCGCCGATCTCACCCTTCTCCTCCCAGCTGCCTGTGCGGTTCAATACCGGTTGATAGACACGGTGCAGGGACAGTCTGGTGATGTGCCAGGTGGTGTCCAATGTGGCGTTTGAGGGCACATTGATGTTCAACACCTGGGCCGCTTTGGGGAAACGGTTTTCCAGCAGCATGCGTGCAAAGCGCACCGTGATCTGCGCGGCCACGCTGAAATCAATCTCGGGAGAATTGCTCAGATACATATCGGGATCGATCAGCTGCTGCGAAACGGCGATGGCAGGGATGTCTGCCGAGGCGGCTTCCAGCGCCGCGCCGACCGTGCCAGAGAAATGCACGATCTCGCCAATATTCTCGCCGTAATTGATCCCCGAGACGACCAGGTCTGGCTTTTGGGGGAGGATCTCCAGCAACGAGTGCTGCACGGTCTGGGCAGGGGTGCCGCCGACAGCATACACGGTCCATTCCTGGCCGCGGACTTTCAGGGTTTGCGCGCGGATCGTGCCTTTGGAGGTGATCGGGAAGCTGCGCCCGGTGCCGGATTGCTGCTCCTGCGGGGCAGCGACAGTCACATACCCCAGTTCCGAAAGCGCTTCGGCTGCCGTCCACAGGGCCGGTGAATCAATACCGTCATCATTGGTCAATAATATCTGATATTTCTGCTTATTCATATTTAGAACCTATCCGAAAAATAGTAAAAAGGGTTGAAAAAGGAGACGAAACCTGATAGAACTTGGTTTGCGAAAATCTAGTTCGAAAGGATCGTCTCCATGAAAAAGAATACCACAAAAACAGCAGA
>Ga0334888_1002400_pt1 | contig 20681 bp, 11 predicted proteins | sample GraSluR1_MG_FD_207227 | JGI IMG/M metagenome (GOLD analysis project Ga0334888, IMG submission 207227) | Sludge microbial communities from methane-producing bioreactor in Wageningen University, Netherlands - Granular Sludge_3_08-R1 | ecosystem: Engineered > Bioreactor > Anaerobic > Unclassified ...
GAGGCGGCGGAGCCCCTCGACGGCCCCTCCTGACGGGGGCTTGGGACGTCGCGGAGTCGGCGCCAATCCCGCCTCCTCCTCCATGATCGAGAGGCGTGTCCGGTAGGCGGCGAGGACGAAGCCGTATAGGGCCGGCCCCACGATCACCCCCATAACACCGATGGCGAATATCGGCGCCGCGAAGGCGAGGAGGGTAATTGCCGGATGGATCGCGGCCCCGGCCTTGGCGAGGGCAGGCCGCATGATGTTCTCGGGAAATACGTTCAGAAATATCGTCCCCAGGATAAGAAGAGCCGCCACCCTGAGGTAATCCTGGAAGATCAGGTAGTATAGGGCCATGGGGACGTAGACGGCGCTAGTCCCGATGAGGGGCAGAAGGGCGAAGACCGCCGTGACCATCCCCCAGAGGAAGGGGTAGGGGACGCCGATGAAGAGGTAGACGAAGGCGGCGATCAGCCCCGTCAGGAAGCTGTTTATCAGGTAGACATTGAAGAGGCTGTTGTAGATGGCGTTCAGCTCCGAGAGGAAAAGGCGGACCGTCGCCCTCTCGGGCAACAGCCCCAGAAACTGCTCTATCGACCCCGCCCCGTCGACGAGGAGGTAGTAGGTGAGGAGGATGGCGACGCCGAACTGGGCCATCAGGATCGGCAGGTTCTTGGCTATCCAGTCGGCGAGGCCCGTCAAGATACTCCTGGCCCTCGGAAGCACCTCCGGTACGAGCCAGGTCCCGGGTGCGGCTAAGACCGCCCCAATCTGCTCCTCCGCCTGGTCGAGGGCGTGGCCCAGATACGGGGCGACGGCCTGGGGAGATCGCTCCTCTGCGAGGCCCCTCGTCCAGTCGAAGAAGTCCCCTGCGGTCTGGTCTGCGAACTTGCTCGCCGCCTCGTCGAAGTAATCCTGGTTCTTGGAGAGCTCGAGGACCTCCGTAGTCAGGGCGTTGATGACGCTCAGGACGAAGACGAGGAAGATCAGGAAGACTATGGATATCGATAGAAGGGCAGAGACCTTCCTTCTTCTGGTGAGGGCGTAGAGGCGGAGGTGGAAGGGATGGAGGACGTAGGCGAAGAAGAAGCTCAGGAGGATGGTGGTGATGAAGTTCTGGGTGACTAAAATGACCCCAGCCACCGCGGCGATCAGGATCGCCCCTGCCATCCAGTAGAACCGGTTCATCGTGGTCATGCTCTGAGCTTTTTATTGGACTGTGAAATTTATATGTCTTTCCTTCTCTTCCGATCCCCGGGCCGAGAGGGGAGAGAGAGGCCGTCGTCGCCCGGCAAGACGATGATCTCCGCCGACTTGGCCCTTAGCTGAGGCGGCAATGGCCGAATTATGCTATATCCCCATATCCATTCCCCGGACCCCTTCCAGGATCGCCCCCTCCAGCTTCGCGGACCTGAGGTCGGCTCGAGATAGGTCGGCGCCGGATAGGTCCGCTCCGCAGAGGTCGGCCCCTACGAGGGATGAGCCCCTGAGAACTGCACCGGAGAGCTTCGAGCGGACGAGCTTTGCCCCGGCGAGGTCTGCCCCCGTGAGGTCCGCCCCCCGGAGCTTCGCCCCCCGGAGGTCGGCCTCTATGAGCTTTGCACCCCGGAGGTCGGCGCCGGATAGATCGGCCCTAGTCAGGGTGGCGCCCCGGAGGTCGGCCCCGGCCATGGCAAGGGAGCTGAGGTCGGCGCCGGAGAGCTCCGCCCCGACGAGCCTCGCCTCCCGAAGGTCCGCTCCCGCGAGGTCCGCCCCCGAGAACTTGGCCCCGGAGAGGTCGGCTCCTGACAAATTTGCGGATCGGAGGTCGGCGGATACGAGCTTTGACCTTCCGAGGTCGACCCCCGAGAGGTCCGCCCCCCTGAGGGAGGCGCCCATGAGGTTTGAGCCCTGGAGGTCGGCGCCCGATAGGTTCATACCGCTGAAGTCGGCGCCCCGAAAGTCAGCCCTCATCTGAGGGTTTGCGGCCCGCCACCGGTTCCAGGCCTCGGGCCCCTGCAGGAGGGCCGAGAGCTGTTCTGGATTCGCCAAGAGATCCTCATCCTCCCGTCTTTAGTCTTCGCCCTATAAGGGCTTGAGGTTAAAAAGGAGATACCTCGGATGAGGGAGAGCCGTCACCATCCAGACCTCCTCCGGACGAAGCGGGCCACCTCCTCCGACCCCGGGGCCTCGAAGATCTCCTGGGAGGAGCCGAGGGCGACGAGGGTTCCGCCCATCAGGACGGCGACCCTGTCGGCGAGCCGCCTCGCCTGGTCGAGGTCGTGGGTCGCCATCACCACCGCTATCTTCCGGAGGACCGCCCCTTCAATCAGCTCCTCGATCTTCTCCGCCGTCCGGGGGTCGAGGTTAGCCGTCGCCTCGTCCAGGAGGAGGAGCTCCGGCTCTGTGACCAGCGCCCTCGCCAGGGCGACCCGCTGGGCCTCCCCCCCCGAGAGGCTGGAGGGCCTCCGGTCCTCGTAACCTGCGAGCCCCACGTCCCGGAGGGCTCCCCTCACCCTATCCCGGGCAGCGGCTCCGGTGATACCCCGCATCGAAAGGCCGTATGCGACGTTCTTCTCGACAGATAGATTGAAGATCGTCGGCTTCTGGAAGACCATCGCCATCCGCCTCCTGGCAGCAGACCTCGCCCCCTCGTCCTCGGTCACGTCGACGCCATCGAATAGGACCCTACCCCCGTCGGGGGGGTCGAGGAGGTCCAGGATCCGCAGGAGGGTAGTCTTCCCCGCTCCGGTGGGCCCGATGACGGCGAGGACCTCCCCCCGGTCGGCCCTCAGGGATACGCCCTTCAGGATCTCCGCCCCCCCCCGCATAGCCGTGACCCCCACCGCCTCGATCATGCCCACCAGTTCCCCTGGACCCTGTTGACGAGGAGGTTCACCAGGAGGGATATGGAGACGAGGATGATCCCCAGGGCCATGGAGAGCTCGATCTCCCCCCGGGATGTCTCCAGGGCGATGGCCGTGGTCAGAACCCTGGTGTGACCCCGGATGTTGCCGCCGATCATCATCGCCACCCCCACCTCCGAGAGGGCCCGGCCGAATCCGAGGAGGACCGCCGCCATCATGGCGGCCTTCGCCTCTCCCATGATGGTGAGGATCGCCTGATACCTCGAGGCCCCCAGGGATAAGGCCGTATCCCGGACGGCGGGGCCTACGCCGCTGAGGGCGGCGATGGTCAGACCTATCATGATTGGGGTTATGAGGACCGTCTGGCCTACTACCATCCCCGCGGGGGTGAAGAGGAGGCCGAGGCTGCCGAAGGGGCCGGACCGCGAGAGGAGGAGGAAGACGACGAGGCCGACGGTCACCGTCGGGAGGCTGTAGAGGGTCTGGATGAGGTTGATGACGGCCCTCTTACCGAAAAAATTATGAAAATGGATGAGGCCGCCGATGGGGACGGCGATGGCGGCGGCGATGGCGGTCGAGGTTATGGCTATGGCCAGGGACCTGGCCGTTATCTCCACCACCACCGGATCGAGGGCGAGGATCAGCTCCACCGCCTTCGCCAGACCCGCCGCAATCTCATCCAAAGGGCTCACCTGTACTCTTATTTAGTCCAGGGACTCCTTCCGCGAATAAGGCGGTTACGCCGAGGCCCTGCTGCAGACGTCCTCGGCTAGGGGAACCAGGCACTCGTCGCCGGAGCATCCTATGAGATCGCAGTTGCCTCTGGCGGGGTTGAAGAGAGGCTTTCCGATCGTCTCCTTACCGTACTCGGCGATCAGGTCCTGCCCCTCGGCGGAGACGAGGAAGTTGATGAAGTTCCTTGCCATCTCGCAGTTTGTATCGGGGTAGACGGCGGGGCTGACGGGTACGGCGGCGTAGACGTTGATCAGGAACTCATCGCTCTCGATCAGGGGTACGAGGTCGAGGTCTCTCCTGAAGGCGGCGAAGGTGGAGGTGTCGCAGAGGGTGTAGCCCTCCATCTCGTCGGCCATCATCAGGGTCGGGCCCATCCCCTGCCCTGCCTCGACGTACCAGTTGCCAGAAGTTGCGATCTCTGCGTAGTCGAGGCCAGCTCTATCCCAGAGGAGCTTCTCCCGGGCGTGGGTCCCGGAGTCGTCGCCTCGAGATACGAACTTGACCTCCCCGGGGTTCTCCATGCCGTGGAGCATGATCGCCCTCATCGCATCGGAGGCGTTCAGTCCGGTGATCCCGGCGGGGTCGTCCTCGGGGCCTACGATGATGAAGTAGTTGTAGGCGAAGCAGGTCCGGGAGAGGCCGTAACCATCCTCGATGAACTTTCTCTCCCTCTCCACGTCGTGGACGAGGATCAGGTCGGCGTCGCCCTTGACGGCCCGCTCGATGGCTATCCCCGTCCCTCCGGAGACGGTCCGGACGTCGACGTTGTACATCTCCTCGAAGATGTCCTCCATCTCGTCCAGGAGGAGGGTGTCGTAGAGGCTGGTGGTGGTCGAGATCCTCAAAAGCTCCTTTCCGCCCTCTACCGCCCCTTCCTCGGCAGCCGCTGCGGTGCAGAGGAGGGCGACGATCAGGGCGAAGGCCGATATTCGATGAGATATTACCTTCATGACTATCAGATGTTAAATAGATGAGATAACTATAAAAAATCTCCGTCAGCCCTTATGGACCGGCGGTTCGGATACTGCTTGCCAGGAGTGCCCTTCGCCGCAGCCCTGGGCCGGGGGGGATGAAGACGGCCGGAGGATAAGCTTTAGGGAGATCCCCGACCATATCATAATGAGAAAAGCTATGGTGGTGCTGGATCGTGAAGGAGTACACAAACGGCGAGATCACCGTCTTCTGGGACCCGGAGAGGTGCATCCATGCGGCGGAGTGCCTCAGAGGCCTGCCGGGGGTCTTCAACCCCCAGAAGAGCCCCTGGGTGGATATGGAGGGGGCCACCTCCGAGGAGATCATGGCCGCCATCGACCGATGCCCCTCGGGGGCCCTATCCTACAGGAGAAACGACGACATCGGAAGGGCTAAAGGCCCGGGAGGGGCCCCGGCCGCGGAGATCAGGGTGGTGAAGGACGGCCCCCTCCTGGTTAAGGGGAGGTGCTCCCTCTTCGGAGAAGACGGCCGACTGATCGCCGAGGAGGGGCAGTTCGCCCTCTGCAGGTGCGGCCGATCGGCGAAGAAGCCGCTATGCGACGGCAGCCACCGGGTCTGACGGGTCGGAGGCATTGGAGATCAATTGGGCTGATACCTCGTTTTTGCGATTTAAGACAATAAAGTTTAACTAAGATAAACTATTCTTGCTCAAATTAAGTTGAATTTAATCAATTTAATTTGGGTGAAGGAGTTGAAGCATCAGGGATACAGATCTATCCTCCCCGGGAGGCTGGAATTGAGAATTTTCGGGCTCGGCCTCATCCTCATCCTCTTCTTGGCCGGGGCGGGAGCTTCCCAGGACTTCCCCCTGGGAGGGGAGGATCCAGCCATCAGAAAAGCCGTCAGCTACCTATTATCCTGTCAGAACGAGGACGGTGGATTCGGAAACGAGCCGGACGCCGCGAGGAGCAGCTTAATGCCTACAGCCAATGCTGCCATGGCCCTCGCCCTCACTGGCGACCTGGGCCGCGCCAAGGAGGGCGGCAAGACACCCCTCGACTACCTCGTCGCAAACCTGCCCGAGGCGAACGCATCCGGCGGGAGCATCGGCAGGTACGTCATGGGGGTCGAAGCCTGCGGAGGCGACCCCCGGAACGTAGCGGGAATAGACTACGTCGAGAGGCTTAAAGATAAGGCGAAGCCGCCTTACGGCCGGGAGAACCTCTTCTCCGAGTCTTACATCCTCCTCGGGCTGGCCGCGGCGGGCGAGGCCGGGTCAGCGGAGGCCCAGGCCTTCGCCTCCTACATCAAGAGCAAACAGCACTCCTCAGGAGGCTGGGGGTGGGGCGGCGGGGCTCCCGACCTCGACACCACCGGGATCGGAGCTTCCGCCCTCCTGGCGGCGGGCGAGGACCCCGCAGGTCAGAGGATCCAGGACGCCCTCGGGTACATCAGACGCGAGCAGAACGATGACGGCGGCTTTCCCTCTTCGGGGATGAGCCCCGACTCCAACGCCATCAGCGACTATTGGGCGATGATGGCCTCGAACGCTGCCGGAGTCAACCCCGCCGAATGGGGGAAGGAAAGAGAGACTCCCGTCTCCCACCTCCTGAGCTGCCAGCAGAAGAGCGGGGTCTTCTGGTGGAAGCCCGATTCCCAGGGTGGGGCCGGGTTCCTCGCCGAGGCGACCTCCTACTCCATCATCGCCCTGATGGGCGAAAGCCTCCCCATAGCCGCCGCGGCCGGCGAGGTGGGGGAGGGCGCCACCGCCACCGTCACCGTCCTCGGGGACGGCTATCCCCTCTTCAGCCGGGACCTCGCCATCGGGGGCGAGGGCTTCACCAAGGACGGCTTTGAGGTCTCTAACCCCACCGTCCTGGGGGCGCTCGAGGCGACGGGGCTGATCTATTCCCTCGCCGACCTCGACGGATCGGGAAGGCCGGCCGTCTCGGACCTGGAGGGTTATGGGGCCCCGATCTACTTCGTCGACGGGGCGAGGGAAGACGACCCCATCGGCGAGCATGACGTGACCGGGGACGAGTGCGTCGTCATAAGCGCTCCGATCACCGTTCTTCCCCTCCGAATCACCGCGCCGGAAGATGTCTTGGAAGGGACGGCGTTCACCATAGAGGTCGCCTCTGAGGATCTGGATGATAGAGGACTCATCGTATCAGCTCCGGTGGAGGGAGCGACTGTCACAGTAAAGTCCGACACCTCCTCCGCCGATTACACCACCGATAAGGATGGGAAGACCCCGGAGATCACCTTCAAAGAGCCCGGAGAGTACAGGGTCGAGGCCAAGAAGGACGGATACATCGATACCATCTACCTCAACTGCGGGTACCAGATCATAAACTGCCGAAGCAGCGAGCCTGTGACCGTCACCATCCACGTCCTCGGAAATGGCGCTCCCCTCTTCAGCGGCGAGGTGGAAGTCACCGCCGTCGGGTTTGAGAAGGACGGATACGAGATCGAGAACCCGACGGCGATGGGCGCCCTGGATCTGACGAGCGTACCTTATTCCTTATCAGAATGGGCCTGGGGGCTCTTCGTCTCCGACGTCGCTGGGTTTGGGGCCCCCTCCTTTTACGTGAATGGAGGGCAGGCCCCCGTCGGGCTCGACCAGTATCTCCTCAGCGATGGGGACTGGATCACCATCGCAGCTCCCTACGACGTATATCCCCTTGAGATGGCGGCTCCCACCGAAGTCGTCGTCGGAGAACGCTTCAAGATTAAGGTGGAGACCGAAGAGTACGATGCCTCTTGGAACCTGGTCACAGTCCACCAGCAAGGCGCCACCGTCACCATCGGGTCCGAGACCTACACCACCGGTGCCGACGGATACACGCCAGAGATAATGTTCACCACGGCCGGCGAGTACAGGGTCCGGGCCGATAAGCCTGGATACGTTGGAACTTACTACCTGACCCCCGGCGGCTATCAGATCATAACCTGCCTGGAGGCCGAAGGAGAGACGGTAACGATCCACGTCCTGGGGAACGGAAATCCCATCTTCAGCGGAGAGGTATTCGCGAGCTCCGTCGGCTTTGAGAAGAATGGGTACGATATAGATAACCCGACGGCTCTGGGGGCTCTCGAGGTGACCGGCGTCCCTTACACTATCGGCGATCCCTGGGGGATGGGAAGCCCCGCGGTCACCGATCTTGACGGTAGGGGGATGCCCGTCTATTACGTCGACGGAGTTTCCCCAAGCGTCGGCCTCGACCAGTATTTCCTGACCGATGGGGACTGGATCTGCGTCAGCGCCCCATACACGGTAAACTCGCTCAGGATGACAAATTCGATGGACGTCAGTCTTCATCCTCCTGATGAGGTAGTAGTCGGCGATCCATTCAAGATCAAGGTCGTATCTGAAGAGTACGACGCCTCTTGGAACCTGGTGACGGTACCCCAGAAAGGGGCCACCGTCACCGTCGGATCTAAGACATACACCACCGGGGCCGACGGAAATACTTCGAACATCACGCTAACATGGAAGGGCGAGTACAAAGTCAAGGCGAGTAAGCCGGATTACATCGGAACGTACTACCTGACACCGGGCGGCTATCACATCATCACCGCCACCGGCGAGATCGAGAGCGACCTGATTGTGACAAAGAAGGCCGAAAACAACTCGGCGAACCCTGGCGAGATCCTCAACTACACCATAACGATCTGCAACGACTGTCCCTATGCGTTGACGGACGTTCAAATCGCCGACGACCTTCCGGAGGAGTCTTCCTTCGAGTATGCAGATCCCTGGCCCAATTCGGCGGACGGAGATCATCTGGAATGGAACCTGCCAGATGAAATACCACCGGGCGGATGCGAGGTGATAAATCTAAGGGTGAAGGTCAATGATAAGCCCCCTTCGGCCATTCTTGAAAACTGCGTTGAAGTCGCGGCCCTCGACGAAAACGATGACCAGATTGGTGCTTTCGGCTGCAGCAGGGTCTTTGTGGGCATAGCCGATCCCCTCATAGTGACCAAAACCGCCGACAAAGAATCTGTGGAGCGGGGAAAGAAGGTCAAGTACAAGATAGAGGTCTACAACATTTACGCCGTTGAAAGCCTGAAGGAAGTGACGGTCAAAGACGCCTTCAGCCGGGATGTGGAGTTCATCACCGCAGATCCCGCGCCCATCGATGGATACGAGGAGGGGGATCGTTTCAGTGATATCGTCTGGACCTTCGATGAGATCAAACCAGGTGACTTTGAAGATATCACCCTGGAGGTGCTCGTCCCCGAGATCCAGGATTTCAAGTTCGAGATGGAGCAGAGCGTGAGGGGCGAGGGGTTCGTCAACGCCGCCAACGATTACTCGACGACCTCTCCGAACCACAACCTCAATAACGTCGCCGTCGTCACCGCGATCAACACCACGGACGTCGCCCTCCAGGCTTCCGCCAGCGCGAATGTCGAGGTTACCGACCCGGGAACCGAGCTCTCGACCCGGGAGCACGGGAGCGGGAGCTACGAGAGCGAGGATCTGGTGGTGGTGAAGACCGAGGATAAGTCCATCGAGATGGAGAAGGCCGTCTCGGCGACTTATGCCCCGACCGGCATCGGCCTCTACAACAACCGCTCCCTCACCTACTCCTCGAGATGGACCGAGACGGCTTGCGGAAATAACCGGATCACTGGCACTACCATGGGCGAGACCTATCGGTACGCCACGGCCATCGACCGGGACTCCCGCTTCAAGCTCGACGAGACGGGCACATCGATGAAGTCCGAGTCGGAGTTCGAAGGGATGGGAAGCTTCAGGATATTCCAGAAGCCGACCGCCGAGGGCGGCCCCGCCGACTTCGAGTCCGAGGAGACCTACTCGGGGAGCTTCAAGGTATACCAGGTGGTCAACGGCTCCAGCATCAAGTACGAGAAGTCGGCCTCAGGAACGGGGTCGGTCTCGGCGGATAAAAGGATCGGTGACCAGCAGAGGTCCTACGAGTCCGGCTCCGGCGCCTACGACTCCGACGAGATCCTCGAGGCGGCGACCGACTACATGGCAAAGGATATCAACCTCGCCCATCAGCCGACGAGCCTGGACCTCGGAGGGAGTCTATTCTTCAACAGCTCTGCCAAATGGAAGGAGGGAATCTGGTCGAAGAACGAGAGCGAGAACAGAACCACCTTCATCGGAGAGGAGTTCTCAAGCCTCGACCGCCTCGATAAGGAGACGGTGGCGAGGGGGCTGGGGGACGTGGCCACGGAGGCTGAGTTCTCCGGGATGGGCCGGTTCAGGGCCATCTCCATCGACACCAGGGTCAACGAGTTGGAGAAGGACTCAGAGAACGAGACGGGCAACGGCACTGCGTTGGGGAGGCGAAAGGTCGAGATGGATATCGACGACCTCTACTCCGGCGACTACTCCATCGCGAGGAGGGTGGTCTTCGCCGGGGACTTCGAGTATGATGAACCCCACCTCTCGGCCGAGAAGTCTGGGGAGATCTTCTATTCGGATGACGCCATCTTTGCCCGGTACAACATAACCCTCAAAAACGACGGCAATCGGGCCCTCGGACCCCTGGCGATTAGAGACCTCTTCCCGCCGGGGGCCAGGTTCGTCAACGCCTCGGAGCGGACGACTGGCCTCTCCAACGAGAGCGCCGAGTGGACCTTCCTGAACTTGGGGCTCGGCGGCGTCCTCCGCATCACCCTCTGGCTTGATGTCTCCAACTGCCGGGGCGATGAGATCGTCAATAGGCTCGAGGCCTCGGCGGGGTACAACGGCAACGTCCTCACGGCCGCCGCCTTCGACGCCATCGAGACCGACTGGCTGAGCTGGGACGGCGATGCATCGGTGACAGCGACGAAGCTTGGCGAGGTGGACGAGAACGATCCGAGGGTCGTCACCTACACCGTCACCATCCAGAACCTCGGCGAGGATTCCAAGGTGGCCGCGGTCACCGACATCCTCCCGGATTCGATGAGGTTCCTCGACTCATCGCCAAAGCCCTCCTCCGTCGACGGCAACGCCGTCACCTGGACCCTGATAGACCTCGGCCCGTATGAGGCAGAGACGATCGTCTACGGCGCCGAGGCCCTCCGGGGCGGGAGGTTCTTCAACCAGGCCCTGGTGGAGGCGCGGTCCGTCGACGGCTCCAGGACGCCGCGGGTATACGCCAGCTCCGTCATAGAGATCGCCGAGTTTGAGGGCGAGCTTCCCCAACCAATCTGGACTCCGCCCGACTGGGGCTTCCAGTATATGGACTACTCAAACAACCTCACCTGCGAGGAGATATGCCAGCTGAATTTGGCCGCGGGAGGGGGAGAGATCTAGGCCAAAGCCGGGGCGGAGGAGATAGAGGCTGGCCTATCATCAAAGGCCGAGCCGGTTCTGACAGGTTCGAGAAGCTTCCAGGAAAGGGTATGCTGGAGTTTGGACCACCGTGCCGCCGACCTCGGGGTGAGGGATCTCGCCAAAATTTGGGTGCCCGCTGATCGGCCACAGCACCTCCGACCTGGGGCCGGCAGCCCGGTCCTCCGGCCCTCCATCTCTCAGATCTCTCCCCAGATCCTTTCCTACCGATCGAAAGGCTTAAAATCAAGTTTACTTACCTAAAGTGAGAATAAATTGATTTGAGGATCAGCCTTTGAACTTTCGTGGTGGTCGAGTCGAGATGAAAAAAGTCGTTACAGCAGCCCTCTATCTATCAGTTCTGATATCATCCCTCCTCCTCTCGGAGGCTGTAGATTGGCCCCAGTTCCAGGGGGATGCGATAAACTCCGGGCTCGCTGAAAGCGCCGTCCCGGAGGATCCGCGGATCCTCTGGTCTTGCGACCTCATCCGGGTTGACATCCCTCCCATCGTAGCAGACGGCTCTGTATACGTCCTCGCCGGAGACGGAACCCTCTCGTCCCTCGACGGTGAGACCGGCGACCTCCGGTGGGAGGCTCAGACGGAAGGCTGGGTATTTCAGACCTCCACCCCTGCCCTCGCCGGAGGCAGGATCCTCGCGGCGACGGACTCCGGCGACCTCGCCTCCTTCGACGCTCAGACAGGCGAAGAGGTCTGGACCCGTCACCTCACCGACAGGAGGTTTGAGGTCCCCATAACTTGCTTCGATGGGCTGATCTACCTCGGCGAGGGGAGCGGCCGCGGCCGGGGCGAGAAGCGCTACTTCTGCCTCGACGAGGACGGAGAAGAGGTCTGGAACCTCTCGCGAGATACCACCGGCTACATGGGGTGCGGCGCCGCCGTCGCCGGGGATTATCTCGTATATGGCTCAAATGACGGCCTCCTTCTCTGCGTCGATAGGAAGACCGGCGACCTTTCTGACATCCTGAACCTCTCCGACGGATCGAGGATCGGGTTTGCGGCGTCAGATCCCGGCCGCATCCGGGCTTCGGTCTCTTACAAAGACGGCTCTGTCTATACGACATCTGAGTTCTCGGCCAAGAGGGGCTACGCCTGGAAGGTCGGCTTCGACGAGGAGGATGGGACCTTCGAGAACCTCGGCTGGAGCTCCTCCGTCGGTTTCAGCACCTCAACTCCGGCCGTCTACGACGGCAGGGTTTACCTCGGCGTCGGCGAGCACGGGTATCCCGGGGCTCTGACCTGCCTCGACGACTCCACCGGCGATCTGATCTGGTCTTACCCCGTCGAGGCGGGGGTGAAGTCCTCGCCGGTGATCTCTGCGGCCGGAGAATCTCCCCGGATCGTCTTCACCGCCGCCAGGGTCAACGGCTCAATCTACTGCATCGAGGACGGCGGCTCCGAGCCTCGGCTCCTCTGGAGGTTCGACCCGCAGGATGACGGATACATCCTCGCCGGAGCCGCGGTCTCGGAGGGGCGGGTCTACTTCGGGACCGAGAAGGGAATCCTCTACTGCCTCTCCGATCCCCAGGCCGACCCTTCGGAAAATTCGACCATAAAGATAGAACCCACAGGAGGATCTACCTCATGAAATTTAATCTCGTCTTGGAATCCGTCGTAATAATCCTGATCTTTTCGGCCTTGACCGGGCCCGCCCTCAGCGATGAATCGATCGATCTCGATCCGGAGGGAAGCGATGGTGCCGCTTGGCACCAGTTCCACCTCGACCCCCAGCATCGAGGTGCATCTTCATCTTCTGCGCCGAGGACAAACCACACCCTCTGGACGAGGGAGATCGGCGCCCAGGCCGGATCTTCCGTCAGCGTCGCCGAGGGCCTGGTCTTCGTCAACTGCGTAGACGAGATCGTCGCCCTGGACCAGGGAACGGGGGAGACCATCTGGGCCGCGCCCTTCGAGAGGAACGGGGACGTCTGTTGCTCCTGGTTCACCCCCGTCTACTCCGACGGCAGGCTCTACTTCTCGGGGATGGAGACCAAGTGTCTAAACGCCACCACCGGCGAGGAGATCTGGAGCTTCGCCCCGCCTTCAGGAAGGGGCGCTGTGGACGGAAGCCCGGCCGTGGAAGACGGGAAGGTCATCGCCAGCGACTGGGACGGCCACCACTATCGCTGCCTCGAGGAGGCCTCCGAAAGAGAGATCTGGAACTTCACCGTGGAGGGAGCTGCCCAGTCCACCCCTGCCATAGCCGACGGCAGAGTCGTCTTCGGGGCCTGGGAGTGGGGGCTTGGAGGCAAGATCTACTGCGCCGACCTTGAAGAAGGCTCCGAGATCTGGTCTATCCAGACGGAGAACTCTCCCTGCGGATCTGCGGCTGTCCACGACGGCACCGTCTACATGACCACCTACAACTTCAACGGGAACGGCGACCTCCTCGCCCTCTCCTTATCGGATGGTTCGCTCCTCTGGAGGAGGGAGATCTCGCCGACGGACTCGACCCCCACTCTGGCCGAAGGGAAGGTCTACGTCTGCGGAGGGGTGGAGGGATTCAGCAGCTCCAAGACCTACGCCTTCGAAGCTGCCACCGGCGAGCTGGTCTGGGAGACGGACGAGGCGGAGAAGATCGGTGACTGGAGGTGCTCCATGGCCTATGCCGACGGCCTCGTCTTCGTCGGACGGCCCGACTTCGACGACTTCGGCGGAACCGTCGCCCTCGACGCCGCCACCGGCAAAGTGGTCTGGAGCCATCCCGGCGGCGGGTCCTCGCCGGCCGTCGCCGACAGGATGGTCTTCACCGTAGGGAAGGGAAGGGTCTACGCCTTCGGCGGGGCGGGAGAAGAGGAGGATCTCCAGTGATCCGACGGCTCGCCCTGGCCCTGATGATGGGCCTCATCCTCGCCTCAGCGATCTCGCCGGCCTTCGGGGACCATCTGACCTTCCGCGGCGACGCCCAGAGGACCGGGAACGTCAGCGGGGACGGCCCCGCCGCCCCCGTGCTCCTCTGGAGGGAGAAGGTGACGGCCAAGGGCTACGTTGGAGGGAGCGCTTCAATATCTGGGGAGAGGGTCTACGTCTCCTCCTGGCCTGACATGTCCTACCAGGGCGAGCAGGCCCTCGGCTGCCTCGACGCCAGGGACGGATCGGTCCTCTGGCGGAATCCCCTGGGTGGGAAGGGGGGAGCTTCGACCCCCGCCGTCTCCCGCGGCCTCGTCTTCGCCGGCTCCTGGTACGGAGATCTATACTGTCTGGACGCTGAAACCGGCGAGACCGTCTGGAATCGGACGGTCGAGAGGGAACCCCAATGGTGGGGGGTAGCTTCGTCGCCCCTGGTGATCGGGGAGTTGGTATTTGTCTCCACCTTCTCCGATGGGACCCTCCACGTCCTGGACCTCGAAGGTGATGAGCTCTGCAACATTTCAACCGGCAAGATCGATCCCTATACGTCCCCTGCCGCCGAGGAGGGGAGGGTCTACTTTGCGGGAGGGGACCCCGCCCTATATTGTATCGACACCTCCTCTTTTGAGATCCTCTGGAGGGCTCCGACGAACGGACCCATAACCACGACGCCAGGGATCGGAGGGGGCAGAGCCTACTTCGCCACGACGGAGGATCTCCGCGCTTTGGACGCCTCCACCGGCGAAGAGGTCTGGGTCGCGCCCCTCAAGGGAACCACGTCGTCTCCGGCCATCTCCTCCGGCCGGGTCTACATAGGGACCGACGATGGCCATCTCGCGTGCCTCAACGCCTCGGACGGGTCCCTCATCTGGAGCGCCGAGGTCGATAGCTCCGTCAGGTCCTCGCCCCTCGTCGCGGGAGACCGGGTCTATCTCGGATCTCACCGAGGCGTCGTCTACGCCCTCAATCGATCGGACGGCTCGGAGATCTGGAGGTACGAGACCGGAGCCTATCTGATGTCATCGCCGTCCTTCTCCGACGGCGTCCTCTACATCGGCTCGGACGACGGCTGCCTCTACGCCTTCGGGGAGGAGGGCTCAAAGGTCATCTTCGAGGGGGAGGTCCTCCTCGGCGACGGGAGATTCAACGCTGCGGCGGAGGATGGGAGCGTCCGCGCGGTCGATGAGAGGACGGCCCTGGGGGCGCTGATGAAGGCCTCCGAGGTGGGTGGGTTCAACATGACCTTCGACGACTCTGTGGTGGACGATTACGGGCTTTTGGTGGGATCGATCGACGGCATTGAGCCGGGGACTGAAGAGATCTGGAGGTACGTGGTGAACTATCCGGACGAGCCGATCCCCACGGTGGGCCCCGACCGCTTTCCCCTGGAGGAGGGAGACGTGGTGGTTTTCTACTTCGCAGATAGGGAGAAAAGCCCCGAGCAGTCTCTCAGAGTGGAGATAACGACGGGATGGGAGGGATGAAAGCTTGTCCGCTCACCGACGCGGCAGAAGGTCTGAGGGGTGGGGGGGTCCTGGATGAGGATCTCCCCCCTTATTTTGCTCATCATCCTGACGATCGTCCCCGCCCTGGGAGACCTCAGCCAGGGCCCCTCCGAGGGAGAGGCGAAAGATGAGTCCTCCGATCTGATCTGGGAGGGCGAGGTCCTCCTAGCCGACGGGGAGATCCCCATATCAGGCGGAAGCGGCAATCCCTCGATCGCCGAAAGGTCGGCCCTTGGAGCCCTCATCAGAGCCTCCGAAGCTGGCGGGTTTGAGCTTCTGGTGGACTTGTCCCTCTGGGCGATCCGCGGCCCCGTAGTGGTGTCGATGGGAGGCGCAGATGCGACGGCGAACAGAACCTGGAGGTACGTGGTCAACTATCCCCAGGACGCCGTCCCGGTCGTCGGAGCAGATCAATTCCTCCTCAAAGAGGGGGATAAAATCACCTTCTTCCTTGGCGATCGGCACTCTCTGCCCGACGAATCCCCAAGGGTGAACATCTCCGTGAGGATCCTCACGGAGAGGCCGGAGGCCCTCTTCATCGCCGCAGAGAACCACGCGGGGATCGAGGAATCGGCGAAGGACGCCGTCCTGAACGTCACCCTCGCCTTCGTGGAGACCGCCCCCTCGAACCTATCGGGCTACGACCTGATATTCCTGGAGATGGTGGGAAGCGACGGCGCAAGAAAGCTATTGCCCCTGCTGGAGGCGCCGAAGGAGGCGGGAGTTCCCGTCATCTCGATCCACTCGGAGGGGTACGACGGCCTCCTCGGAGATGTCGACCTCCAGGACCATCCCGAGGTCGAAGAGTACTGGAACTATGGCGGAGTCGAGAACATGAAGGGGCTCTATTCGTACCTGGCAAGGGCCTTTTTAGGCCTGGAGGTGCCGGTGAGGGCGCCCGTTCCGACCCCCAGGGCCTACATCAGCCATCCGGACTCGCCGGACCTCTTCCTCCAGACCTCCTCCTACCTCCAGTGGTACCGGAGCCATTCCGGCCACCGTTACGACGAGTTGGCTCCGACGATAGGGGTGATGAACCTGGCGAGCGACCCCGTGACCTCGTCGATGAGAACCGCCATCGTCAGGGCTCTGGAGGCGAGGGGGGCCAACGTCATCGACATCGGATTTGAGAACACCACCACCATCCAGGACTTCTTCATCCTGAACGGATCGACGATCGTGGATGCCGTTCTCCTCACCAAGCCCTTCAGGCTGAACTACGGCGACCCCGAGGAGGGGATCGAGGCTCTCAAGGAGCTGAACGTCCCCGTCCTCAACGCCATGAAGCTCTGGTACCAGACCCCGGAGGAGTGGAGGAACGAAACCGGCCTATTCCCAGCGGAGCTATACTTCAAGATCGCCATGCCCGAGATGGACGCGGTCATCGAGCCGATGATGATAGCGGGAAGGACCGAGAAGGGAACCTTCGATCCCGTCCAGAGCCAGATCGATTGGCTGGCAGATCGGGCCATCGCCTGGGCAGAGCTCGGCCGAAGGCCGAACTCTGAGAAGAAGGCGGCGATCATCTACTACAACCACGGCGGAGGAAAGGACAACCTCGGCGCGACCTACATCAACGTCCCCCGGAGCCTCCAGGTGATCCTCGAGGGGCTGAACGACTCCGGCTACCGGGTGGAGGGGACCGTCCCCGACGAGCGGGACCTCGTCGACCTGATGGCCCACCAGGGAACGAACGTCGGGACCTGGGCGCCGGAAGAGCTGGAGAAGATGGTCAGAGGGGGGAACGCGACCCTCATCCCGGGAGACGATTACCTGGAGTGGTTCTCCGAGATCGATCCCGCAAAGCAGCGGGAGGTGACGGAGATCTGGGGCCCGCCCCCCGGGGAGATCATGGTCTACGAGAACGAGTCCGGGAGCTACTTCGTCATCCCCAAGCTCTCCTTCGGAAACGTCATCCTAGCCCCCCAGCCGACGAGGGGGTGGCTTCAGAACAGCACCATCCTTTACCACAATAAGGACATACCGCCCCACCATCAGTACATCGCCTTCTACCTCTGGCTGAGGAGGGGCTTCGACGCCGACTTCATCGTCCACCTCGGAAAACACGGCACCCAGGAGTGGACCCCCGGCAAGGAGAGCGGGATTTCCCGCGACCAGTGCTGGCCTGGGATCCTGATCCAGGACCTTCCCGTGATCTACCCCTACATCGTCGACAACATCGCCGAGGGGTCCCAGGCGAAGAGGAGGGGGGACGCGGTGATTATAACCCACCTGACGCCGCCGATAGTCGCCTCCGGCCTCTACGGCAACTTCACCCACCTCGCCGAGACCGCCTTCAACTACCACCAGGTCGAGAACGCCTCGGTGAAGGCCCTCTACAAAGAGGAGATCATCGCCCGGTGCGAGGAGCTGCACCTGGACGAGGACCTGGATAAAAACCTGAGCGAGCTCTCCAGAGATCCGGAGGCCTTCGACGGTTTCGTCGAAGAGCTCGAGCACTACCTCTATGACCTGAAGAAGGAGTTCATGCCCTACGGCCTCCATACCTTTGCGACCCCTCCGGAGGGGAGGGCCCGTCTGGAGATGGTCCAATCGATGCTCGGCGACGACTACAAGCGAGAGGTCGCCCTCATGATCTCCTACGACGATTACCCGAACCCCTCGAGGCTCGACAAGGAGCGGGAGCTCGATAACGCCTCTCTGGCCCTCCTGGCGGCGGTCATCGACGATAAAACGAGCCCCGATCTCGCCCAGGGGGAGGTCTTCTCCAACCGCCCGGGCGCTGGAACAGCCAACCGATCGGAGAACCTGACCGCCCTCCTCGCCCTCGCCCTCTCCCGCTCCGAGGGGCTCGACGCCTCCGTCGAGGAGGTTCCGCGATTCATAAACGCCTCGGAGTCGGAGTACACCCCGCCGTCTCCGGCCGACGATCCGATAAGAGATCCCAACGTCCTACCGACGGGGAGGAACTTCCACTCCATAAGCCCGAGGATGGTCCCGACGCCGGCAGCCTGGGAGGTGGGGTCGGAGCTGGCGGAGGATCTGATCGAGGTCTATCGGGCCGAGGAGAACGGGACCTACCCGAGGAAGCTCGCCATCGTCCTCTGGGCCTGGGCGACGACAGACCACGGCGTCGTCGAGGCGGAGATCCTGAGGCTTGTGGGGGCGGAGCCGGTCTGGGACTCCTACGGCGGCGTCTCCGACGTCCGGCTGACCCCCTCGTCCGAGCTCGGAAGGCCCCGGATCGACGTGGTGGTCGTCCCCTCGGGGCTCCACCGGGACCTCTTCCCCGAGAAGCTCCAGCTCATCGATCGGGCGATCCGCCTTGCAGCAAACGACTCGGCGACCGACTATCCCAACTACGTGAGGGAGAACTCCGAGGAGATCAGGTCGGAGCTTCTGGCGACGGGAAACTACTCCGAGGAGGATGCCGAATTCCTCGCCGCCAGCAGGATCTTCCTTGAGGCCGCCGGAACCTACGGCCCGAACCTCGATAGCCCCGTATCCGCAAGCGACACCTGGGAGAACGATTCGAAGCTCGGCGACCTCTTCATCGACAGGATGTCCTACATCTACGGCGACGGGGTCTGGGGGAGCAGAACCCCCTCCGGCAAGGACTACGCAGCAGTCCAGACCGAGGTATACCGCCGAAACCTCGCCGAGGTGGAGGCGGCGGCCCACCACACCAACTCGAACCTCTACGGCTTCATCGACAACGACGACGTCTACCAGTACCTGGGCGGGATCTCCATGGCCGTCAGAACCGTCACCTGCGAGACCCCCGACCTCTACGTCACCGACGCCAGGGCCAAGGGCGATAGGGGCAAGGTCGAGCCCCTCAAGAGCTTCTTTACAAGGGAGCTCCGGTCCCGCTACTACAACCCCAAATGGATCGAGGGGATGAAAGGGGAGGGGTACTCGGGGGCGAGGGAGATGGACAAGTTCGTCGAGCACCTCTGGGGCTGGGACGTCACCGTCCCCGACCTGGTAACGGAGACGATGTGGAACGAGGCCTACGACGTTTACGTCAAGGACAAGTACGATATGGGCCTCCGGGAGTTCTTCGACGAGAAGAACCCCTACGCATACCAGGTCGTCACGGCGAGGATGCTGGAGGCTTCGAGGAAAGGATACTGGCACCCCACCGAGGAGATGAAAGAAAAGCTGGCCGAGGAGTTCGAGGAGTCGGAGACCGAGTTTGGCGTCACCTGCTGCCACCACACCTGCGGAAACATCCTCCTCCGAGAGTACATGGAGGGGGTCCTCACCGGAACTGAGCAGACGGAGGCTACCGGCGATAGCGCGAGCAAGGGCGGCGGGTCCAGCAGGCACCCCTATCCTCGTGCCGAGGCTCCAGGGGCCGCGAACGCCACTCGCCCGTCGAGCGTCGGGACAGAGATCCTCGAAGAGCCGGTCTCGGCGGGCGAGGCGGCCGGATCGGTGCAGGATGACGTCAGCGGCTTAGTCATGGAGGAGTTGACCGAGGAGAGCCCTCTCCCATCGCGATCGGCGGCCCCGCTGATGGGGATCATCCTCGTCCTCTTCATCCTCCTGGCGGTGGGGGCGGGGTTTCTGAGGAGGTGGTGAGGGCCCCCTCACCTCCCCCCTCCCCGGAGAAGCAAAGCTATCTTTCTCTCAGACAGGCTGGCTTGCGCAAATGTTATATCCTGTAAACTTGACTTTAGTCCAATCTAGTGTAGTAGGTGAAAGTCTTGGATTACCCGTGGCTTGCCGCTTCTGGTGTTCTGATGGGGATCATTGTATTCGCTCTGAAGGTCAGCCTGGGGTGCGGCCTTGCGAGCCTCAGCCGAAAAGAGACCCTATGCATCGCAACATTGTACCTGGCTCTGTCTCTGATCATGGGCCTCGCCCTCGGCCTCGTCCCCGAAGGGGCTTTGACTTCGGTTATGAGCATGGGCGTGGCGATGCACATGGTCATCGCCCTCCTCCTGGTGGCGGGTGGAGTTGCCACCGCAAGAGAGTGGAACAGGCACGGCCGCGACCTCTCCCGAAAGACCTTCTGGGTTCTCTCCGTCCCCTGTCCGGCCTGCCTTGCCGCCACCTTCCTCTCCTGCACAGCTCTTGCGGGCCTCTTGGAGGTCGCCGGCTGGAAGGTGGGCGTCTTCGTGGGTTTTGTCTTCTTCGTCACCATCGCCGTTTTGTCCACCACCGTCGGAAAGATGGGGAAGGCCCCTTCGGCCCTCGGGACCGCCATGATATTTGTGGGCCTCTTCTACATATTCTCGGTGCTTCTGATACCGGCCTACCTCAAGGCCGCGTCGACCCCCTTCGTCCCCATCCCCATCCCCGCCTCGGACCTCATCCCCTCCTACCTATTCATCCTCGGACTGGTCGGCCTCGGCTTCGTCGGGAGGAGGATGGGGGTCTTCCGGTGACCGTCTACTTAGAGGTCGTAAACCTCCTCTTCGTCTTCTCGACCGCCCTCCTCTACCCCGTCATCCTGGCGCTCCTCCTCCTCTTCGGATGGTCCCTCGCCCTCCTGGGCTCCCTCATATCCGAGTACACCTCCCGGAGGAGAGACCTCCA